>Ga0316204_10003585_pt1 | contig 30498 bp, 25 predicted proteins | sample 6monrhotite_MG_2_FD_205661 | JGI IMG/M metagenome (GOLD analysis project Ga0316204, IMG submission 205661) | Microbial mat bacterial communities from mineral coupon in-situ incubated in ocean water Damariscotta River, Maine, United States -... | ecosystem: Environmental > Aquatic > Marine >...
AACCTGTTTGTGATATTTCAAACCGCCACAAACCCAATCACAGGCGAGCCGGTTACACCACTTGGTGTAATGATCTTCAGCGCGCTATTTGTTGCAGCCTCGATATATCACAGGCTGGTTATCACCATGGGTAATTACAAAGGAAGCTATGAGGTTTACAGCTATTCATCCGGCAATTCATGGAATATCTGGTACAGGATATTCAAGCATGACAGCTTTTTAAATCGCCTGTTTCCTTTCTTTGTTAATCGCGTTGCTGAGCCTGTGTTTGTATGGGTGGTGGGAATAGGTTTCTACATGATAGATCCGTTAGTGGGCGGATTTATTCAAATCTCGGCTGTAGCTTTATTGGCTCAGGAGGCGATTACTTATCGCTATAGAAGAATGGAATATCTGGATATGAAAGATGCCAAGCTTGCAGCCCAGTACAACGCAAATATGGAAAAAATGTTCAATCAGAAACCCAAGGCCGGTAGCAAGAATGCTTCAATAACTCCACATGAAGTTTCACCAGCTTAAACATCAGTGCCACCACATTAGCGTGGTGGCCACACCGGAAAGGAGATACCAAAATGGGATTAGCACAAGACCTTGCTGATATGGCAGAAGATGCCAGACAGCAATTATATGAAACTAGCGAACAGTTGAGAGTCTCATCTGTTGTTGAACAGACTATATTTCATGGCAATGAACCAAGCTTGAATAATAGCGATGATTTATCAAGTCAGGAGCATGACAACCAACAAATACAACAGCAAAACCAGCAACAGGAGGTCGAGCGGTAATAGCTATTTACATACTGGAGAAACAGAAGCCGTGTTTTTAAATGCGGCTTCTGTTTGTACTTTACAGTTCAAGCGGTTTACAGGCTTGTGCCCTCGATCTTCTAAAAAACACTGCTGCTGTAAGAAATAATAGTAAGAACATGCTTGTGAATAAAGATAATGCTCCTGACGATGACGAGTCAGAATTCGAGCTTTTAGCCTTGCTTTTGTTACCCTCAACAACTTCAATAGATGTCATTTTTCCTTTTACTGTATTCTGATTTAGGGCAAATTCAATACCACCACTAATCGGATTAGGTGATAAAACCACTTCCTCGGTCGGTAATAAAACACCCGTTTGCGGCGCAAGAATAATCTTCAGGCGGTTTGGAATATATGAGGATGTATTTAACCCTAATCCGCCGCCGCTCCAGTTAATATCAAGAGAAGAAGAATTAGTAATATCTATTGAGGGGATATATATCCCCGTATTGAATAAAGATAAATTCATCCCCGCTTTATCAGAGCTTATCGTTAGTTCAACATCGGTTTGTGACGTGATGGTTAAATCCACGCTGATAAGGTTATATCTTGAACCTAACAGTGAAGAACCGGCATTATTATTTACATCAGTATCATAAATAATCGTACCTGAAATGGTTGCCGGTGTGGATATATTAGTGTCTGTGATTATCGAATTACTGAATGAGCTAGTTATTTCGCCCTCAAATACATATGACATGACTTTTGCGTTTGCACATAGCGGCAAAACCAGCACCGCCAATAACATCAGCTTTGAAAAATATTTCATTTTATCTGTCTCTCAATCGAAGGAATTAGGTGACGTGCATCAGGGTGCGCTCAAGGATTCGTTATGAGCTTTAACAGCCGCACCAAGGTCGGTGACATTTATAACTTTGTAGATCTTCCAGCCATGAGTATTTTTTGCTGTATCAAGATCAAAATTGGAGTCATTGGTAACTATCGTTGCCCCTGAGGAATTGACATGTACGTTCGCCAGATGCTTCTTATCAATAAATACTTTGCCGACAATGTGTTCAATTGTAAGTTTATCGGGATCACCAGCCCAATGAGAGGTAACACCCTCCTCGTTATACTCAACTGATACCATTTCGCTTAGATCGATATATATGCCCATACTTCCAAATGCCATAAGATTGCCGATATGTGATCCCCCTTGAACAACACCGCTGATCTTAATTTTAAAAGCGTCTGCATTTTCCTTGGGCAATATATCGCCGTTACCCTTTTTAGTCAGGATTACCCCGCTGAAATTCTTTACGTCAACATTCCATGCAACAATTTCAGAATTAATTACATCAGTTGCCTTGACGTTGGGAGCTTCAATAATTGAGTCTTTAACTCGCTCAAACTCGGCTGTATTAGAAGCGAGATAAACTCCTTCTCCGGCATGAGTGACATAGAGATTACTGAACGTCTCAGCACGAATATCTGAATTGACAAATCCACTTAGTATTTCAGGATTAAACGAATCAGGATTTGTCGTACCCTCTATTATGATGTCCTTGCCGGATGAAAACTTCCCCTTCGGGATATTTCCCGCCTTTATCCTGATTCCCTGACTTGCGCTTGCTCTGACTATATTTAATGTATTTGCACCAATATCAATTTCAGCAGTGCCTTTCACACCTATATAATCAGGAATTTTAGATAAGTCGGTATATTTAACCGAACCATCGTTTATATCGTTAATATAGAATGTGTCGATACCTTCCAATATTTTATCTGCGGCTTCAATGCCTGTAAGTACCTTGTTCTTATAATCAGGATTCAATACAACATTATCACCTGCCACAAAAACATCGGGGCTGCCTGATTGTTTCGGGTCGTCTGTTTCCGGATTTTCGTCCGAACCTCCGCCACTATTACAGCCAGTAAAGGCAGCTCCCAGAAACAATAACAACATCAGGAAGGGTGCTTGCGAGACAGGTTTTTTATGAAGTTGCACGTTGTTCTCCATTTTTCTTAATTTGGTGTTTTGGGAAAGTAACATTTAAAAAGAAACTAATTGCTCCGATATCGGAGCAATCTTCCCATTATTCTTTGTGAGAATCAAGCTCCGTTAGCGGAGCAGTATGAATGAATATTATTGGGCATCAGGTACGAAAAATTAGAGAATCACAGAATCTGACTCAGGAGGAACTTGCGGCCAGATGTAATTTGATTGGTTGGAATATCAGCCGTGGCACTCTGGCAAAAATTGAATCTCAAGTGCGTAGAATCATAGATTCAGAAGTAGCTTTATTAGCTAAAGCACTTCATGTAGACATCAATATATTGTTTGAAAATAGCGATGAGTTACAAACAAAACCCTAGCTTTTGCCAAGCCATGATTGCGCTTTTTGCTTTACAAATATGAATTTTTGGGTTATCAGTGAAGGTGAGAGTTGCTCTTTCGGCAGCCTCCAAAAGGTTAAAACTAGGGTGGTTAACCGCAAAGTCTGACCACCCTAGAAGTTTCAAAACCGGCTATTCCCAACTAATGAAAATAGCTAGTACAAAGCTTTTAAATTTAAGCTTTGCACTGGCCTTGAACCTTTTTAAGACTTGCTCTTTCATAAGCAAACCTCCAAAAAGGTTACACCCTGCGAAATTACAGGGCGACCCCACAATATCCATTTTTTTTGATGAAGGTTCAAGCCAAATAACCTGAACCTGACATCACTTCTTTAACCGTCAAATCTGTATGAGTTTTCCAAATTGCACACCATCAGTAAGATCAACTTTTTTCATTAACACGCCGAGTTGTTCACCGCTATCTGACAATACTGCGATAATCCAGTAATCACCGTCCTCACCAGTAATTTCAAATATTGTGCTTGTTCCAAACAGCTTGTATTTATTACCAATCATTTTCTATCTCCTGATTATGGGGTTAAGACTAATCAGAATTGATTAAAATCTTGTCCACTTTCTATTTAGTGAATTGTCACTAAAAAACGAGATTGTTTCTTTTATCGCCATGAAATGCTGTTTCTCATATAGGCGTTTAGCCAAGGTCAATAACGAAGTTGTACAAAAACAACACTAAATAGAGAACCAAAACTTTTACATTTCCGCTCTTTTTTTAAGAAAATCCTTCTGTAATTTCCATCAAATCCACGCTGGAAAGTGATTTTAACCGATCGGTTTACAGGTGGTTTTTTCCTCAAGCAAAGCTTAGGGCAGAGGTCTATCTATTTACTTAAGGTTTTTCGTGTGGGATAATTATTCTATGCTTAGTATCACACCATCAGGTTCATCCACATCCGCAAAAGACTATTTCGCAAATAGCTTGAGCTGCGGTGACTATTACCTGAAGGACGGTTCACAGGAGGTTGAGATTGTCGGTCACTGGCATGGCAATCTTGCTGAAAAATTAGGGCTTCAGGGAAACATTACCCAAGAACAATTCAACGCGCTTGCCGATAATGTGAATCCAGAAACAGGCGAAAAACTCACCGCTCGAAATACAGCCAATCGCATTGCAGGTTATGACTTCACATTCAATGCGCCTAAATCACTTTCGATACTTTATGAAATCACTCAGGACGAAAGACTGCTAAATGTCTTCCGAGACTCCGTAACCAAAACCATGAGTCACATTGAAGCGGATATGGAAACAAGAGTCCGTAAAAACGGACTGAATGAAAACCGCACAACATCAAACATGATCTGGGGTGAGTTTATTCATACCACAAGCCGCCCTGTTAACGGCAAACCAGACCCGCACTTGCATATTCATGCTTACGTTTTTAATGCGACTCTTGACGAACAGGAGCAGCAAATCAAGGCGGGTAAATTCCGCAATATTAAACGTGACGGCAATTATTATGAGGCTTACTTTCACAGTGAGTTGAGTAACTCACTTTCTGACATGGGATTAAATATTGAGCGTAAGGGGCGTTTCTGGGAGATTGCAGATTTAGAAAGATCAACGATCGAGAAATTCTCTAATCGGACTTTGAAGATTGAAGAAACCGCCAATGAATACGGCATTACCAACAATGACACTAAAGCCAAGCTTGCCCGTTTTAATCGTGAGCTAAAGAACGAAGATTTAACCAAAGACCAGCTTCGCAATGAATGGGAAAGCCGACTTACAGAACAGGAAAAAGCCACAATTCATGGGGCTTTTAACAATGATGATAATGACGACCCCAGAGGACAAGTTCCCTCCCCTACTTCCGTTTCTATCGAGCAAGCCAAGGAACATGCTGTAAGCCATGTATTTGAGCGTTCTTCTGTTGTTCCGATGCGTAAATTACAAGAACAGGCTTTGCGCTTCTCCTTTGGTGATTTAACACCTGCTGAGCTTGAGAACTCGTTTAATTCTGAAGAACTGATAAAACGAGAGCTACACGGTAAAACCCATGTCACTACTGAGCAAGTATTGCTCGAAGAAAAAGCGATGGTCGATTATGTCAGAACTGGATTTAATACAGAATTCCGCCTGAATAATAATTATCAGATTCGCCCACAGATCAATTCTACTAGTGGGGAGGTTTGGCATTTTGAGGGGGAGGCCAAAAAAGCCATTGAGCATATTTTGAAATCTCGTGATTCAGTCATAGCCCTGCAAGGTTACGCGGGAACGGGTAAAACAACTCTCATGGCTGAAACGATTAATGGCATTGAACAGACTGTAGGTGATGATTCCTCAAGGGATGGAAATAAGCAGGTTTTTACCTTCGCCCCGTCCAGTGATGCTGTCGAGGTTTTAAAGAATGAAGGTTTTGATAATTCTCATACTGTCGCAAGATTACTGCTTGATGAAAAGTTACAGGCAAATCTGCAAAATCAGGTTATCTGGATAGATGAGGCAGGATTATTATCCACGCCGCAAATGAAAGCTGTTTTTGATATTGCAGAAAGTCAAAATGCCCGTGTCATTCTTGGAGGTGACACCGGACAGCATAACGCCGTTGAACGGGGTGACGCATTCCATATTCTGCAAACAGAAGCAGGACTTGAACCCGCGACCATTTCAGATATAAAGCGGCAGAAGCCAAAGGATTACAAACAAGCTGTTACATATTTGGCCAAGGGCTATGTTAAAAAAGCCTTTGAGATCTTCGACAAAAACGGCTCGATCAAAGAATTAGATACCGACCAGCGATATAAAGCACTTGCAAATGAGTATGTGGAAACTATGGAATCTGGGCTTTCTGCTTTGGTTGTGTCCCCTACTCACGTTGAAGGTCAGCTTGTTACAAATGAGATCAGGGATATTTTAAAAGCATCTGGCAAATTGCCTGAAGCCGAACATGAATATGTTTCATATAAAAATCTGAATTACACAGAGAGTCAAAGAAAAGACGCTTTTAGTTTTGAAGAAGGCAATATTATTCGCTTTACCACTAGTGGTTTTGTTCAGAATGCGGACGGACGCAAAAAAGGTGAAATCTTCACTGTTACGGGTAGAGATCACCAAAATGATGTATTAGTTGAAGATAAAAACGACTATCAGAGTCTTTTGAATCTGGATGATGCAAAACGTTTTAATGTTTATCAGGCACAAACTATCGGCCTTTCCAAAGGCGATATTATCCGCGTTACTGAAAACAGTTCCACAGAAGATGGAAAACATAAGCTGACTAACGGTTCTCTCTATCAAATAGATGGTTTCACCCGTGATGGGAATATCAGAACAACAGGAGGTCACGTTATTGACAAAGACCGTGGCAATCTGGCGCACGGCTATGTAACAACAAGCCATGCGGCGCAAGGTAAAACGGTTGATAAAGTATTTATTGCTCAAAGCTCTGATTCTTTTAGTGCATCTAGCATTGAGCAATTTTACGTTTCTGCTTCCCGCGGCCGTGAGGAAATCACAATCTTTACCGATGACAAGCAGAATCTGCTTGAGGCCGTCAGCGAGTCTAACAAGCGTCTTTCTGCTACTGATTTAGCCAAGAGAAGGAAATTTGAAGAGGACGCATATATTCAAAGTCATATCATCAATAATGTTCAGGACTGGGGCAGAAATGCAATTGATTATACAATGGATAAAATCCATGATTTTAGTGAATTGATGAAGGACAGCTTCCGCCCTGCTTTTTTGGCACTTCCAGAGTCAGACATTCAGCTTTCTGTAAATGAACTCACTCATGGAAAGAATGGCCGTTCATTTACTGATCGAGAAATTGAACGAAAGAATAATCCTGATAGAGGTTTGGAAATATGAGTGATGATAAAAAGATAAAATCAAAAGCTCACTTTGAACAAAAAAAGGAAAGTACATTTGATAAATATTTTGCGCATGTTGGTGAGAAGGAAATAGAGCAAACCGAAGATGCTGAAAGACAGAATTCTAGCAGCAATAATGATCCTGTTAGTTCTGAAAGAAGCATGAGTCAAACAGCCGATTCAATTATGTTCAAAAATGATAAGCAGGTAACTTTGTTACCTTACAGTTACCTGACAAGATCTGATCTCACTGAAAAAGATGGAATAAAGCTTAAATATATCGGTACAGACGTAACCATCAAAGGCAAAAATCTGTTTCCACTCCTAGAAGCAATCAACAGAAAAAAAGCCTATTTCGTCCAACTGAACAATCCTAAATATGAAAATGAAGAAAATAACAAAATCTGGATAGATGAAATTATTATCTCTGATGCAAACTAGAATCGGTTTTGCTCTATCAAAAGCAACCTCTCCTAGTTTATAAAAAATTAGGCTGCTACGCAGCCAAAAAGGTGTTCGCTATCGCTCACAAGTTTTTGGTTTAAGGGGGCTCATTGCCGCCCCCTTAAAGATCCCCGCTAGGATATTTCTACAAAGGTGATGGAAGGTGAGAAAATGGCAGAAGAAAAATATAGTGATGAAGAATATAAATCGGTTATTGAGGAGATAGTAGCCGTTAAATCTCTACTGAGAACAGAAAGGAACGGTAATAAAGTTGAGGTATTGAAAGGATCTCAATATTTGGGTGATTTCACACATGAATCAGACAATATAATAATCGCCCGTAAAGTAGGAGAGAGTGGCGTTACCCGCAAGAATTTTACAAATGAATCTGAAGCCTTGGATTGGATAACAAAAGCACTTAATTAAAATAAATTCTTAAAAAATTATCACGATCAACGTATAAAACTTGATATTTTGGAAAAATACTAATAATTTCATAGATGCGGTACAGGCTGGGAAGCCGTTGGCCGTCAAAGGTGATGATAAATCACGAACGCCTCATTCTTTGGAGTGGGGCGTTTTTTAGTTACCAGTAATCAGGTTTTAAAATAGGTTTTTTCTTAGTAGGTATTTTATCTGGTAGTTGTGAATTTTTTAATTCATCTTCCAAAATATAAGCTCTCGTCCAGTCAGCATACAGACCTAATGAAGCACTTGCTAAGCGAGCTTTACTTTCCATTATTGATTTTCTAATAGGCGTAACAATCCCTATTTTTATAGAATCCCCTATATCTTCTCTAATCATTTTTAATGCGGGCACTAAGTCTGAATCATTGGAAACAATAACAATCTGCTCACATCTTGCTTGTATAGCATCTCTATAAGCATGCAGAGCAATATTTACATCAGTTTGCTTCTCTTCTAATTTCCATACAGCCACCCTGTTATTTTTATTTGGCGGTTTTTTATATTCAGGAAGATTGGCTTGAGTTAATGAATAATAGCCTTTTATTATTTCAATTTTTCCTGGATATAATTTTTCTAAGGCTCTGTGATATCTAGCTTGAGAATGTAGGGCGGTTTTTCCCTGAGAAGCCATATTTGATTTTATATCAGCGGTAAAAAACTTAATTTTGGTAATGTCCGAATCAGGAGATTGCATTTTGAGGATATGATTAGCAAAAAGCTGGTGAATATCTAACCATTTATGATCTGTATATTTTAAACATCCGTAATATAAATTATATCCATCAATGTATATTTTTGTTTTTATTGCCAACTAAGAAAATCCCTATTCCAGAAATGAAAAAACCGCCCAAAGGCGGTCTTTTCGCCCCAAGCAAGGGTCAACTGAATGACAACTGGAAGGGGAGAGTCGTATTTAAACTATATACGATGTTACACTTTTGTAAAGAAAAAATCACTAACTTAGTTAGTATTTGCGGTCTAATAAAGATAAAACTTAAGCATAGTTATAAAGCTGCCCTTAGAGCCTCCTACAGCCCCGCATTACCTTTTATAGGGTAAACTCTACAAAAAGAACTTTCGTTGATAGACAAGCCTCCCTGCCCCACTCACGCACCTATATTTTGCCAAACCTCTTTTTTCTTTTTACTAAGTGAAAGTTTTTGATTTTAAAAAGATTGCTTTTGTAGAGTGTTGGGGGAGTTTGAGGGGGAAAGCCTCAAAGCAGTAAAAGTTTGTGAGCGATAGCGAACTCATCATTATTGGCTGCGCGTCTAGCGCAGGGCGAGGGTTAGGTGCGCACTATGTGCGCTTTTATTTGAATGTTAGGATTAAATAATAATTTATTGATTTTAAAAACCCATTTTAAAATCAACCTAATGTGTGAGCAGAGCGAACAGAGAATAAAAAGTTGTGAGTGTACCCTTCGGGTACCGAACTCATTTTAGGAGCGAGTAAAACGAGCATAATACTTATTGAATTCAACATGTTAGAAATAGTTATCCACATTAAAACATTTTTTAATTTCTAGTGTTATTAGTGTTAAAATAGTGTTATTAGTGTTACGGGGTTTTATAGAAAAGGGTAACGTTGTTATAAATCAATGTCTTATCCTGTGGATAACTTCATAAAATATGTGTGAAACCACGAAGTTTTATGTGTGAAACCACGAAATAACATGTGTGAAACCACGAAGTTTTATGTGTGAAACCACGAAACTTGGACAAAATGATGAAATATGTGTGAAACCACGAAGTTTTATGTGTGAAACCACGAAATAACCATTGACTTTATGTGTAAAACCACGAAATATGTGTGAAACCACGAATGTATTGTGCATTTCTACACATAAATGGAATTTTAAAAATGAAGCCTCTACTTCCTGAACGACATCCAGAACAAGACTTTTTTATAGCTGACTTTGGTGATGTTATACCAAAAAGCGATATTGCGAGTATGGAGCACCCGCTTTTTACCCTTTCCACAAAACCAGATATAGCAATCAGACACTATGAACATAATGGAAATAGCGTCACTGTAGCCCCCAGTGCTTATGGTATGGCGACCATCCATGATAAAGATATTCTTATTTACTGTATAAGCCAATTAATGAAAGCTATTAATGAAAATATCGATACAGCAAAAGCGAGTGGTAAAGAAGAATATATTGCTCCATCAAAAAAGGTCAGGTTTAAAGCTCATGATTTGCTTGTTACTACGAATAAAGAAACGAGTGGGGATGGTTATAAAAGACTAAAGCAGGCGTTTGAGCGTTTAGCTGGCACAAGAATACAAACTAATATAAAAACCGATGAAAAAGAAATAACAAAAGGTTTTGGAATAATTGATAATTATGAAATTGTAGTAGAAGACTCAAAAACAAAGCGTATGGTGGAGCTTGAAATAACATTGTCAGAATGGCTTTATAATTCAATATTAGGCAGAGAAGTATTAAGCATCAATCGTGATTATTTCAGGCTCAGAAAACCTTTAGAGCGTCGAATATACGAAATAGCAAGAAAGCATTGCGGCAATAAACAACAATGGAAAATAGGACTTGATACTCTGCTCAAAAAAAGTGGTTCATCAAGTAATAAAATAGAATTCAAACGTATGCTAAACCATATTATTAAGCATAATCATTTACCCGATTATAGTATTTCAATTGAAGAAAATAATGTAATTTTTCATGCTAAAAATACACAACATAACCGGAAAAATATCGATTTCAACCGACCTTACCTAAAACCTGAAACAATCGAAACCGCTAAAAAAATAATCAGAAATTACGGTTTGGATGTTTACGCCTTAGAAAATAATTGGCTAAACTGGTGGAAAGACTCGGGTGAACCAGAGCTTAAAAGCCCTGATGGAGCTTTCATTAATTTCTGTAAAAGAAAAGTAGGTAAATAATCATATAAATCAATATATTATGTAATTGATGATTTTATTATATGAAAAAATAATAAAATATCAATATGATTATTTATTTTTTTCTATAAGCTCTTTTACAGATGGTCTTCCTTTATCACTTAACCAGATGTCCAACGCCTCAAGCATTAAATCATTCATGGAATATTGCCTATTACTACGTTTTTGAAGACCTACCCAATCCAAACACTCAAAATATACCGCTTCTGGTAAATATAGGGGATATTGTTGGCGCTTTCCTTCTACCTTCTTTGGTCGCCCCCTACCCTTCTTATTTTTATCTTGCAAAATTGTCCTTTCTATTTCTTTTATAGGTAGGATTTCTTCTGTTATTACGGGCGCTTCGCTCTCTTCAAATAGAGCATCTAGGCTGGCACTTTTCTTACTCATTACACTACCTCAGTAGATTTTAGTTTTATTTCTGCATTAACTGCCCAATCAAAAATTGCTTGCATTTCCTTTGCGGCCTTGTCCTGTTTGTCATACTCAGACACACCTAAACCAACAGCATAAGCATTTTTATATGCCTTTCGTTCTATCGTCGCAATCGGGCAAACAAGACCATGAGCAGACAAACCTTGTTTAGTTCTCTCAAATTCTTGTCCCACTGGAGGGCATCGAGTAATTACAAAAACAAAGGGAACATCCTTTTTTTCAACCATAGCAATGGTACTTTTTACCGCTCGTATGTCAGGTAAAGAGGGCTGACAAGGAATAATACAAAGACTCGCAAGTTCTATTATGGCGTTATGTAGATTAGTATCTTGCCCTACTGTGTCGAATATAAGCAGGTCGTAGCCCTTATTTTTACCTGCCTGTATTACCTGTTTCACTTTTTCAACATCTTGAGGCACTTTAACGGCTTGTATCCCTTTGTCGTCTTCTCTACTTTGCCACCATTTAACAGCGGTTTCTTGTGGGTCTAAGTCTGCAAGCAAAACCTTTTGTCCTTTCTCCCCTCCACATACTGCCAGATTGGTAGCAAGAGTGGTTTTTCCAGCGCCACCTTTTTGAGTAACCAAAAACCAGATTTGCATAATATCCACCTATGTTATTAATTATATTTCTATTTTACGATATACTTATATCATAAAATAACAAAATATATATTTTGTTATTTTTACATATTATCATTTTTATATATTATAATATGTATTATTGCAACATCACCCCTAATAAACTCACCCTTCCATAATCCATTGATGGGCTTTACTAGCCTGACTTGCAGCTGTAAATATTGCTCGCTTGTCCTGTTTTAGTATTTTCAACCAGTGGTCAAGATAGCTTGCATGGTCTAATTCACCGTTGATGTTTAATTCAGTATTGATAAATGCACTTCCTAATTCGGCTATTAATTCCTCAAATGCATAAGCATCATCAGCAAAGCGTTTTCCATAGTTACGATTCAGGCGGGTAGGGTGTCCCGTCCAGTGTGTCAGCTCATGGAAGATTGTTGTGTAGTAATCTTCAGCGGTTGAAAAGCGTTCTTTCTCTGGCATCACAATCATATCTTGTGAAGGCACATACAAAGCCCTATCACCTTGCTCTTTTATGACAGCTCCACTTTGTTTAAGTACTGCTTCGGCTTTCTCTATCGGGTCAAATGTGCTTCCTTCGCTTGCTGGTCGTAAATCAGAAAAGTCTATACCGTCTATCTGATCGACATTGAATAACCAAAACGGCTTTATCATTGGGTAGGTTGTTGGTGACTCATCATCGTTTTTATCTGAAACCACATTTTTAAAGAATACACAGGAAACCGACTTTTCACCTTTTCTCACATTTCCGCCTAGTTCTTTTGCTTGCTTGAATGTTAACCATGCATTTCTTTTATAACCAACCTTGGAAGCAGCAGCCCACAAAACTAAAACATTTATTCCGCTATAAGCTGTTTTTGTTTTGTAATTGGCTGGCATTACTCCAAGTGGTGATCGTTGCCACGGACATTCCCAAGGCTTAACGCCTTCTTTGATAGCTTCAATTATGGAGTTGGTTACAGTTTGATATAGATCATTCGCCATGGTGTTTTCCTCTTTTTGGTTCAAAAGTGCGCATGCACTTGTGCCCATTGGCGAAATCGGGGGGTAGCAAACACAACAGAAAATAACTGGGGGTTACTGAAAAATATTTTCCCGTCTTTTTGGGGAAATATTATTTAGGGGGAAACCAGTTATTTTCTGTTGTGAGCGCGAGGGGAGGACGCCCCTTAGTGAATAAATAGAAAGCGTACAGTTGCGATAGCATCTGTGCTTCAGATTGTTAGAAGGGACAGTGATTGAAGCCCGCAGGGGCAAGACAGGTCTTTATCTGGCTTGATTAACGAAAGCACGATGCGTGAGCAGTCCACCAAAGGATTTACAGCATTGGTGCTAAGAAGGTGAGGCATAACACCTCACCTCATGACAAGCAATATTACAGAGAACTAAGAGAAAGCCATACTTTTAACATGTTGCTCATTACATGCTGGAGAGTAGTTTTTAATTAAATCTACTTCCTCTATCTTTCTCGTTTGTTCGGAACTTGGGCTACTATGAGCATGGATATGAGTTGCCCCATTCCTTTTTGCGCAACCTTCTTTCTCATGATCTCCAAGACGATTACCTAAGCTGGAGGTTTGCCCTATATATAAAGCTTTCCATGTTCCAGTGTTTGTCTTTTTGGCATAGATATAGTTACCGGGTATATCTTTGAAATTAGTACCCATTTCAAAGACTTGATAGCTGTATTTCTTACCTGAAAAACCAGTCCAAATTGCAGAAGACATAATCTTCCTCCTTTAATAATAAATGTACATACAAAGAGGCACTTAGCCTCGCCAGTGAGGAGAAATAACTTGCCTTTTTTCTTTTGTAAGTTAATCTTATTAACTTACATCTGTAGAAATGCGGCAAGGTGCAGGGACTCTCCCCGTATCACCCGCTACAAACACGACCTAGGAATAACAGAGCGCTCACTCTACCTAGGTCGTTTTTGTTTGTATTTATTGAAACAATTTTATATTTTCTTCAATTTTATTTCACTTAAATCAATCACATACATATTTTCTCGTACATCAACCTTTAAAAGATGCTTTTCTGTTGGTTTGTCAAAACCATAAAATCTCAGAAGAGGTAATATATTTATTGCTGCACCAGACTGTTCTTTACTTAGCTTTCTTTGATCTTGTTGCTTCTGGTCATACTCTTCGGATAATTTAATACCAAGCAGATTGCTATCCTCGTCAAATAATAATATAGCTCCTTGCTGTATTTCTTCACCACTCGTGTCGACATTCAGGCGCTTTAGTATGGCGTTACTTATAAATAAATATCCGCTCACCCTTAGTGTAGCCTCATTCCTCGATGAAGCTCCGTATTCAGTAAATATTTTAAATCCCATAAGGTAGCGCCTCATATTTTCATACATCATATTATAGAAGCACAATTGAATACGTCAAGGAGCATCATTATCTTATTAATATTTTTTAGATATTCTTGGCTAGATTATTATAGTCCTATAGAATCTCGTGAAACACACTTTAAAATATTGTGATGAAATAAATATAGAATCGTTGAGTTCTATATAAGCTTCTGTATGCCCACCAAATCGAATACGCTGAGCATATTCGGGACGCTCGATTTCCCATGGATTGCCATCGCACAACCATCAATCCGGTTCTTCTACCTCCCTCCTTGAATGACTATCACCCCCACATTCTAGCGGCAAGTTCTTTTTCTTCAGCGCCGACAGCTTCGGCGTAAATGGCTGTAGTTTTAATATCTGCATGGCCGAGCCACTTTTGCAGCACGTTAAGCGGTATACCTTTCTGAATAGCCAACACCCCGAAGCTATGCCGCAAACCTTTTGCGGTGGCTTGTGCTCCCTCGATGTCTGCTTTTTTCATAACGGCTTTTACTAACCGCCAAGCATGTTGGCGCGACCAGCTCCACAGCGGTTTTGTTTTGTTGCGATTGCTACGTAGCTTGTGAATCTGTACCAACATAGTCAGAACAACAGGGGAGGCAGGCACAGCACGATAAATCCCTTTCTTGCGCTTCTTCAGCGTCTCGAAGATAAATAGCCCTTCTTGCTGGTCAATGCAATTAGGAATAAGCTGCAAGGCTTCCGATATTCTGCACCCTGACACAGCGAGCAAATTACAAAAACTTTCCACCTCTTCAGGGAAGGTTTTTGCTGCGGTTAAAAAAGCATCTCGCTCGGATTGATTGAGATATTTTCGTTGTCCGTTGGCTGTATATAATTCGCTCATAAAAACCCAAATGTTACTTTACTGTTAGGAGTAATGTAACGGGTTTGTGCAGATCGGGCAACAGGGAATAAAAACGATTTTTATGTGTAAAACCACGAAGAGACTATAAATACAGGGATTTGGTGAGAATAGGGCAGCGGGCTTGCTTTTAGAGTTCATCACTGAAAATGTTACATTATTACCTATAGTGTAACTATGCACAAAATATCATCAAAAAATAATTACCTTAACTTTTCCCGTTTTTTCAGATACGTTGACGTTTAATTGAATGTCGGCAACTGCCCAAAGCGGACATTGAAATCAAAATCTCTCCCCTTGATCCAACTTAGTTAGGAGTTAATCGTGACCAGTAATTTAAATAGAGGTGCGAAGTTCGTTAGAGCTGATCTCCATATACATTCTTACGGGGAAGATTTCGGTTCATTTGATGTGACGGATGATCAAATGGCACCTCAGAATATTGTAGATACGGCTCTAGCCTCGAACCTACAAATTATTAGTATTACTGATCACAATGAGATTATGAATAGCAAGGTCGCGATTGATTACGCTCAAGATAAGGGAATACTTGTAGTGCCCGGTATTGAGGTTAGTACGACACAGGGGCATCTTCTTGTTTATTTTGAATCTTTTCAAAACCTAAGAGAATTTCATGGGAAACTTACTATTTCTGAAGATAAAGAGCGTTGCTCACAGGGTATTGTTGAGTGTTTAAATTTAGCAGAGCAGTATAGTGGATTCGGGGTGCTTGCTCATATTGAGTTAGATTCAGGATTTGAAAAGACGGTAGGAAGATTTAACTCTCAGATGGATGATTTGTTCTGTCATCCCGCACTACTTGCTCTTGAGATAAGTAGAAAGAATAGTTTTGACTTATATACAGATGACGATGCCGATAGTAATCGATTGTCGCTGGTCAAGGAGCGAAGAAAACAGCTTGAACTTCATGATGATGTGATTCTTCCTAAAGTCATGTCCTCAGATTCACACTTTATTAATCAGCTTGGGAAGAATGCGGAAGGAAATAGAAAACTAACACGCTTCAAGGTAGATGAACTGAGTTTTGGTGCTCTTCGTATTTCATTGATGTCTTATGAGTCTCGGGTTCGTATTGAAGATATAATCCCTGAAAGGATCGCAAAATTTATTAGCGTACACATCAAAGGTGGACTTCTTCACGACCAGACTGTTGATTTCAGTGATAACCTTAGCTGCATAATAGGTGGCAGAGGAACTGGCAAGTCAACATTAATGGAGATTATACGCGCAGCGTCAGGTAATGAGTCCACGAAGGACGTTATCAATAGCGATGTATGGCCTGATGATATTAGTTTGTTTTACGAAGATGAAACAGGGAAGGTTTTAGAATTTCGACGATCAAAGAATGACTACACATTTAATCATACAGACGGACAGGATGGCCTTCAAAGAGTCCCGATTGAATGCTATGGGCAAAGTGAGACAGCCGACACCATAAAGAATAGCGATGATGACCCACAAGCTCTGCTGGAGTTTTTAGATGGTTTTTTGGAGGTTGAGCATTTAAAAAAAGAAGACCAGAATATTTGCGATTTGCTGCTTAACAATCAGAGCGAACTTGGAAAGCTGAGAATTGAGATTGCGACTATAAAAGATACAGAAATACAACTTAAGGCACTTAAGGAGAAAAAATCTAGACTAGAAAAAGACAAAGTGGGCGAGCTTGTTAAACATCAAGTCGCCTTGGTTAAGGAAAAGGGGCTTAGGAGTGATCTTATTGGGCAGCTTAATGAGCTTGTTAAAAATTATCGAGAAGTCCTAAAAGATACAGACCTGTTTGACTATTTTAACGATTTATCTGATGAAGAAATCATAGTCGGAAAGGATCAGTTTGCTGAGGTAAAAAGACTGGTTAATGAGTTTTCTGGTATTGTTTCAGATAAGTCTGACGAGTTGAACGTTGCTTTAGAGGAAAAATTAACTCTCCTAAAAGCGCAGCTTGATTCATGGAAGTCTAAAGAGTCAGAAATACAAAAGAAAATCGATGAGAAGAAGGCTGAATTAGAAAAAGAGGGGATCCCTTTTGATATTGGAAAAATCAATCAAATCGCCAATGATCTTGAATACTATGAGAAGCGCCTTAGAAAGCTTCTAGCAGATCAGATTAAATTAAAAGAGACTGAAAAAGAAAGAGCCGACTTATTGAAGCAGCGGATAGAGGTAAAGAAACAGATTTATAAGGCGCGTTATGCTTTTAGTATTCAAATAAACGAAAATCTAAAAAACTCAGTTGATGGTCTCTATGTTTCAGCAAAATATGCTGAAGGATGTTACTCGCCAAGCTTTGAAGAACTTATAAAACAGTTGATGGGTTGGAGAACCTCTCAAGTCAAAAAGTCTGAGATCATTGCATCAAACCTATCTCCGATAGCCTTTGCGGCAGAAGTGAAGCGTGGTAGGAAAGCAATTCTCGAGGGATTGATGGATGAGGATGGTAGACGCGCAATTTCTAATGAGGAGATAGATCGCCTCATTGAGCGGGTACGTGAGAACTACTCGTATGAGGATTTTGAGGCGCTTTCCTACGAAGATAGGCCTCATATATTAGTGACGAAAGTTGTAAAAATTAACGGGCAAACAAAAAATATATCTAAGTCAATTTCGAAATTGTCTTTAGGGCAACAACAGTCCATTCTGTTGGCAATACTTATACAGTCTAAAAACAATATTCCGCTTCTAATAGATCAGCCGGAGGATCATCTGGATAGTGAGTTTATATATAAAACAATTGTTACCAATCTAAAAAAGATAAAAGAAACAAGGCAAGTGATTATTGTTACCCATAACGCAAATATTGCAGTTTTGGGTGATGCTGAATTGATTATCCCGCTCAGAAGTACAAATGATAAAACATCAATTGTTAATAGAGGTTCTATTGATAGGGGGTCTATACAGAAGGATTGTTGTGCAATTTTGGAAGGTGGAGATAGAGCTTTTTCGCATCGTCAAAAAATATATTCGTTGTAGTGGCGGTCATATTTCTCGCGACTGTTACTATTTATAGATAAGAATAGACGTCCGCTTCTGACCGCAGAAAGAAATAACACATGGATTCCTTGTATATAGTAGGTAACGGTTTTGATCTTCACCACGGGCTAAATACGCGTTACAGTTCGTTCGGTTTGTATCTACAAGAGCATTATGGAACCACCTATGACCAGCTTTTAGAATATTTCGGATTGCCACATATTTCCAAATATGATGAAAATATAGATCCATTATGGAGTGATTTTGAGCATAGTCTTTCGCTACTGGATGTTGATATGGTCTTTGATGCTCACAGTGACTCGCTTGCTAACCCTGGTTCGCCAGACTTTCGTGATCGCGATTGGAACACGTTTGCAATCGATATGGAAATGGTTGTTGGTAGCTTAACCACAAACCTCATTAAAGCTTTTCGTGAATTTATCTCGAAAATAAATTATTCTATGATTCCCTCTAGAAAACGCCTTTCATTAAATGCTCACGCGCTATATCTGAGCTTTAACTATACTGACACATTGGAAGGATATTACGGTATTTCGAAGAACCAAATCACTTATATTCATGGCAAAGCGGTTAATGATGACGAAATTATTCTGGGGCATGGTATTGATCCCGATAACTTTAAAAAAGAACCGCCTAAGTCACCTGCTGGGGTAAGTGATGAAGAAATTGAGTTATGGGAAGAACAAATGAATGATCAATATGATTATTCCCAAGAGCTTGGAAAGGATGCCTTGCAGGAGTATTTTTCCTCCAGTTTCAAAGATACCCAAGCAGTCATTAATGAACATGTAGAGTTTTTTGATAGTATCAAAGACATTGGTCAGGTTTTTATCCTTGGACACTCTTTGTCTGATGTAGATTTAACTTATTTTGAAAAAGTAATCTCATCAATAACAATAACCCCTGCATTTACTGTGTCGTACTTTGGGGATGATGAGCGTGTTTCTCACACTGAGGCATTGTGCAGGCTTGGCGTTCAAGAGAGAAAAATCAGTATGATTAATATTGAAGAAATGGTGTAAGTAGCAAGTTTTTTAATATTATCAATGTCCGCTCATGGCCGAAAGTAACATTATTACTAATAGTGTCTCATGCCCAAAATATCACCACGAAATAATTACCTTAACTTTTCCCGCTTTTTAAGATACGTTGACGTTTAATTGAATGTCGGCAACGTGCCCAAAGAGGACGTTTTATCAAACAAGAAAAGTATTTTTTGTGCACGCAGAGGTGTAAGAAGTGAGTATAGAGTTTTTGAAAACAGATTTTGAAAAAGTTAGTTACTTACTTAACTTGTTAATTGCGCGTGCAACTGGCTTATCTGCCGATTCAGATGAATTTCAACAATTACGACATGAGCTATTAACGAACAAAGAATTAGCTGATCAGTTCCCACAATGGCTAAAACTTCACAGAAATTTAGATTCATTTTGGGGGTTCATTAAAAATAAGTTTGGTACTTATGCTGAGCGAAGGACATTCCTGTCTGAACAATTCACACCTGTGTTAGATCGTTTAGAATTTGGTGAAATGCCAAAAGCTAAGCAATCAACTTCCCCTAAAAAAGATTTGCAAGCCCCTATAACTATCAGGAATAAGAGAAAGGTTTTTATTGTGCATGGTCGGGACAATGAAGCAAAACAAGAAGTTGCCCGATTTATTGAGAAGCTTGGCTTACAGTCAATCATACTTCATGAACAGGCAAGTTCAGGTATGACCATTATAGAAAAAATTGAACATTACTCTAACGATGCAGATTTTGCTTTAATATTATATACCGCATGTGACCATGGAAGAGGTGTTCACGAATCCAAAATTCCGCCCAAAAATAGAGCACGTCAAAATGTGGTCTTTGAGCACGGCTATCTAATAGCTAAATTAGGACGAGAGAATGTTTGCGCTCTTGTAAAAGGAGAAATAGAAATCCCTAATGACATTAGCGGGGTCGTTTATGTTCCTATGGGTAATTTCGGAGCGTGGAAGCCTGAGGTGGTAAAAGAACTGAAAGCTTGTGGCTACTCAACTAATCAATATTTCTAAATCCTCTTATTTTGTACGTCCGCTTAGTACATTAGCGGACACCCATAAACCTCTAATATGCTTTTGTGTACAAAGGATTCAGTAAATGAAACTTATTCAAGAAATTATTGATTTACTCAGCTCGGAAAACGGAAAACTTACTGAAGCGCTTATAAAAACAAAAATCCTTTTACACAAATTAGGACATAAAGAGCTGACAGAATGGGTAAACCATGAACTTAATGGTTATACGGATAAAGATAGTGTTCCATCATATCGAGTACTTCCTGCACAAGTTCTAGTAAATGCATCCAATATGGCTTATCAAGTTAATTCACATCCAATTCCTCTTGGTCATTTGCCTGATAAACAAAGACAACAACTGGAAAATTCTAAAATGGATCAATCTCTAGCTGTATTAGAGAAACTCACAGAGGGAAATTCCAATCGTTTACAAGCACCTATTCCTATGGAAGCTAACGGTATTCTTGGAGAGGGACTTGCCAACGGTTATCAAATACAAAGTGCTTGGTGCGAAGTCCAAACTTCTAGTGTTATTCAAATTTTAACTCAGGTGAGATCAAGGTTACTCGATTTCATTTTGGAAATAGATGGGCAAATATCAGGTGAACTTGACGAAAAGGATATTGAAAACCGAGCATCTGAAATCGACACATCAAATATATTTAACAATGCAATATTCGGAGATAACACAACAATTCTCTTGGGAGCTGGTAATACTCAAAACGTAAACATAACTCAAGTAGAAGGTAATATTGAGGAGCTCAAAAAAATACTATCGGAAAACATGATTTCAAATGAAGATATTATTCTGCTAGAAAGTGCATTAAAAGAAGATGAAAAACCAACTTCCGCTGACAAATTTGGACCAAAAGTTTCATCATGGTTTGCAACAATGATGAAGAAGTCCGCAGATGGAAGCTGGGGGATAGGTGTAGGTGCGGCAGGCAGTCTACTAGCACAAGTTATTGCTAAGTTTTACGGATTGTCATAGCACACATGTTACATTAGGCTCTAGACACTATTACTAATAATGTCTCATGCTGACTGAGTTACGGAGGATGTTTCTAGATTAAGCGGGATAGACAGACTGTCTAGTTTTTTGTATCTGTAGGCACTTTAGCGTGCTTTAGGGCTATTTGCTTTCCTATATTGTGTGCTTGAATCAGGCGTTTTTTCTTATCGCTTGGACTGGCTGTAATGCTGTATAGAAACCCGCTGAGAAATGATAGATTACACTTAGTAATAGTGGATATATCATCACGTTGTCTTTCCTCATTGAGGATAGACAATAATTCTACCGGATTAATCTTGGTAATCTGTTTTTTCTCATAGGGCATGACCTAATAAAAAGCACGATTATTCTAATAAAACAAGATAATTCAATATTAACGAAACTCTCAAACGCATTACAAGAACGCTATAATATTCTCACGTTAAATGAAGAAATCGGCTTTCCATAGGTCGCTTTCGGAGATATCGAGCATAGTGATTGAGTTGTTATCATCGAGATGCAGGATTGCGTCTGTGGCAGTGTAGGTAATGTTTGCAAGGACGCCATCGGCACTTGCGAAGCCGTAGGCCGAGACATCGGCAACATCATTTTCTAGCTTGAAGTTGATTAGTGTGTCGTTGCCTGAGTTTAAGTCGAATATGAATAATTCAGAACCCCAGTCACCATACATAATATCATCACCAGAACCGCCATTTATCGTGTCAGAGCCTTTACCACCTCTTATAGTATCGCTTCCTGCGCCGCCATAAATTATATCTGTTCCCTCATTACCCTGAATGAAGTCGTTGCCAGAGCCTCCATAAATATCATCTTTGCTGTTGCCGCCATAGATCACATCTTCGCCCATACCTCCAAATAATGTGTCGAGGTTATTTCCGCCATCAATTGTGTCATTGCCGGTAAGGCCATGATAGATAATGGGGTCGTTTGCACCAGCGATTGAGTCTGCGCCGCTTGTGCCTGTGTTTGTGAAGTTGGCAACATCGAGCGTAACTGAGTCGCTGATGAATGCGCCAGAAAGGTCAGTTGCGGTTACGGATAGTTCAAAGCTGCCAGTTTCGACGACTTCACCGGATAGCAATCCTGTTTCGTTATTCAGGGTTAGGCCGCTAATATTTGTTGAGTTATAGCTAAGCGTGTCGCCTGCATCAATGTCGGTAAAATAAGCGGATAGATCAAGGCTGAATGACTCACTTGGAGCAAGAACAAAGTCTGGTAATGTGCTGATTAATTCCGGAGCGTCATTCGTATTATTGACTGTCAGAGTGAAATTATCTGTTGCCTTTGTTCCGCCATTTCCATCATCCGCCGTAACCTTCACATCGAAATTACTAACGTCATCATTAAGCGGCGTTCCGCTGAATATTCCAGTAGCAGAATCAAATGACAGCCAAGCTGGAAGAGCTGAACCATCTGCAAGCGTTGCAGAATAAGTTAGCACATCTTCCGTGTTTTCATCCGCAAAATGATTTGATATATCAAGTGTAAATTCCGCGTCTTCATCTGTTGTTACATCGGAGATTTCCGTTAGTAAAACAGGGTCGGCATTATCCGGCAGAACACCGATAAAGTTCTCATAGGTGGATGAGCGTTGAATCAACATTATTGAGTGTAATCGTGTGACTCAGGCCGATATTCAGAATTGTATCCGCGCCATTTTGAGTGATGATTATATCGGATATTTTCTCGATATGAGCAAAGCTGGCATCAGATAAATTGATTTTCTCATTAGGATTACCAACTTCAAAATCCGTGATTACATCGCTCGCTCCGGCCTCATGCACAAACAGGAATATATCAGCGCCAGAACCGCCTGTCAGCGTATCATTCCCGCCATTACCCCACAGCGTATCGTTGCCCTCATCGCCATAAAGTACATCATCGCCATGTCCGGAATCACCCTCCAGAAAGTCGTTGCCTGCGCCGCCATAGAGCGTATCTGCTCCGCCCGCACCCTCCAGAAAGTCATCTCCGCCTTCACCGAATATTATGTCATCCCCAAGCCCACCAATCAGAGTATCAGGAAACAATGTTCCCATTAAAGTAGTGCCAGAACCGTTAAATATGAAGTTATCTTCCGTCAGATAACCAATGTAAATATTGTTGCCTAAATTTAGAGAGTGGCCGCCGCCAAGATCTATTTTGGTTTCACCTTGGACTCTGGTAGTTCTTAAAACTATATCCAAAAAAGAACCTATATGAGAGAAAGAATCATCACTTAAGTCAATTTTTTCTCCGGCCGCAAAATCAAATCCTGATATTTTATCTGCCTTAAAGTAGTTTTGTTTAAACACATAAGTGTCAACGCCATCTCCGCCATAGATTGTATCGGACTTAAATGAGTCATGTATGGTGTCATCGCCAGCATTGCCCCATAATTCCGTTCCTCTTACGGAACTCGCCAAGGCATCAGGATTAGCGACTATTTCATCATCCCCGTCCGTTCCATTTTCCATCCAGGATTTACCGCGTCCGCCTTCGAATTTTATATCATCTATCATGCTCACATCCCAGCCCTCAAGTACCGTAAAACCATAGCGACCGATTTGCAGAACGCCGTTTTCTTCAGATAACGTTATTGGAAATAGCCTTGGCAAACTGATAATATCTTCGAGTGAGAAATCTGTAATTGTAGCTGCACCATCGAGGGCAAAAATATCACTTCCTGCTCCGCCGGAAACTCTTGTGGGATTGGCTGTAGAACCTTTTATTTCTATGTAATCATTGCCTTCACCACCATTAAGCCAGCCGCTTCCAGAGATGAAATCATTGCCGAATCCGCCATAGAGCGTGTTGTTGCCATAACCCCCGAAGATTCCGTCATTACCCTCATCTCCAGAGATAGAATCAGCACCAGAGCCGCCATAGATTGAGTCATTACCCGCGCCTCCGGACAATGTTGCGGGTGCTGTTTCTGAACCGATAATCCAGTCGCTACCCAAGTCGCCAAAGACATTAGTACCGGTGATTTTATCATTACCGACAGTTCCAGAGAATGAATCAGCCCCTGAATTGAATATGTTTTCAATTTCAATTAATGTGATGTGATAAGGGCTTGAGTAGAAATCTTCCAGAATTGCATAATTACTGATGATCACATCAGAATAAAGTATATCAAGATGAATATCATCATCTACTCTGCTGATACGTGTGGAACCACTTTGCCCCTCATTACCAAAACGTTCCGTTGTTGCGCTTAATGAGTAAGTTTCGCTCAAAGTAGTTTGAGGTACTGCAAAACCAGAAATCTCATCAATCGCATCGCTGAAAAATGAATCCGCGCTAGAGCCTGTATCAATTATCGTATCAAGCCCATCACCATAACCTCTTATATAATAGGTGTCATTGCCAGCTCCGCCATAAAGCGTGTCATCGCCACTCTGACCATAAATCCTATCATTCCCCGCACCGGCGATTATGACATCATTACCAATGCCTCCGCTGATGCCATCCACCCCGCCAAAGCCATAGATAGTGTCATCACCGTTTTTGCCCTTAATCGAGTTGCTATTATCATCGCCAAGAAGCTCTTCGGAAACATCCGTTCCGTTGATAGTGTAACCGGCATAGGGCGGTATAAACCCGTCCGTTAAACCATCAAAATCCTGCTCAATATTGCCAAAGAAATGCTGCCCACTAAGCTCAATCTCCATGTCAACCGAAGAGTCGCCGTCCGTATCAATCTGAAGAATCGTATTGCCACCCACAACCTGCGCCCGAACCTCATTGGAAGCACCACCAAACGCAGCGCCACCAATAAACTTCCCACCCGAAAACGCAGAAAAGTCAAGCTTATCAACTCCATCCTCAAAATCCAAAATCACATCTCTATTGCCAGCAGTAACCCCAGAATCCCCAGCACTAAACACAAAAGTGTCAGCTCCAGCGCCACCATCTAACGTATCATTTCCAGAACCACCTTCAATTACGTTAGCTACAGATGAGCCATATATAGTGTCATTACCAGCACCAGTAATTACATTCTCGACGTTGTAAATCTTGCCACCCACCTTAACAAGGTCACCATCTATCAATGTTGCTTCAGCTCCTAAATTGACGGCAACATTATGAATGATATTGGAAAAATCAGCTGTATCAATCCCTTCACCACCATCAAGAACATCATTACCATATCCAGCAATAAGAGTATCGTTACCACCACCGCCAACGAGGGTGTCATTACCGCCAGCACCGCCATTTAAAGTTTCGCCATTAACGCCACCAAGAACAAGATCATTCTCATCAGTCCCAACAATATTTCCAACTCCTTGAACAAGATTTGGCGTGAAGTCTAAAACATCTGTCCAGCCGTCATCGCCATAAACATGATGCCCATCAACATAAATATCATCAACAGAAAGAACTTTGCTTTCGCCATTAAGAACATAATTCACAACGCGCGGGTCAACTTCCGCCACACCCAAATGTTTACCAATTTCTAGGGCAGCAACATAGTCCGCAAGAAAAATTTCACCAGCAGTCTGGGCAACAAGCACTATAGCCGCACCCACCAATAGCGGCACAGAAGTAAAGGTTGCAAGAAGTACAAGCGCAACACCGCCGGCCACTGCCCCTGCAATAACTTCATTTGTATTATCTTGAACAAATTGACCAAATATATCCGCAGCAGCCTGAGCATCATCCGCAGCAAGCATGTCTTTAAGTACATTAACCATACTTACGACAATAAATGTTTTTGCTGCTTTTCCAGCAAGTTCCATGGCGGTTGGTGTCAATATGCCGTCCGAACTTATTCTTGCCATTAAATCATCCCAGCCGCTTGAATCTCCGAGCAATTGCGCACCACTTTTTCCAACTCCAGTCTGACTGGCATCCATCTCCATTAAGTCAGCAGCACTCCATTGCTGAATAGCATTTAACGCTCCGCCATTGGCATTTACAATACTAGCTTTGGACACACCGTTGATGTCACCATTGCCACCGTTATTCATAAGGCTATCAAGTTCTGACTGTATAAACACACTATTAGTATCAGGATCAATTACAATGACTTTCACATTACCAGTTGCCTGAGAAGCATATCTGCCAGAGGCAATATCATCTATGCTGTTGAAATCTTGATTAGCAATTCTGTTGCCATTAACATCTCTTTTTCCACCAAGAACTTCGTCAAGAGGAGCGGTTACGGTAATATCATTATCTATTGCTCGTTGAAGCTCACTTTGGAAAGTAGTATCTTCTCTTAAAATTCCAATTTGCGTATCACCAATAAGCGCAAGTGAACTATCTGACAATTTTAGTGTTTTGGCTATATCTAAAGTATCTTGTCCACTATTAAATATTGCCGTTTTTCCTGCACCAACCGATGCATCAACTTGTGCAACTATATTTTTGACATTTTGAACCGTTATTTCTGAATTAGATAGTGCTTGTATTTGTGCTAAAGCGTCCGCTGCTGTAATTCCTGCCATCTTTACTACCAATTTTAATTATTATTAAATTTTTATATTTTCTTTAAATATTATTTTTACATCATCCATTTTTTCTACTGTGGTTTTTCCTGTATATTCTGACGAACCATTCCAACCATAGGAGCTAAGTGCTTCTGCTATAGCTTTTTTAATGTGTAAAATATCTTGCTCTAAAGACGATGGCATCCATAGATGGTCTACATAATATTGTAAATTGTGTTTAGTTTTACCATCTAGCCCCTTACTTTCCACGTCCTTCTGGTAAAGGAAAATTTCTACTAGTTTTTTCTCCCACAACAAAATAAACACCCGTATTCCACTATCCGCATCACGTGTTTCATAGATTAAAAAGCTCTCTCTCTCTCTATCAATTACCCATTTTGAGCGTTGGAGCTGTCCTTCTGCTCGATCAAGACCATATCTTTTCAAATCTTCTTTTGATATATTTTCTAAAACAAAAGCCATGTTGTTTTCTCCTATGCTGCTATTTTCTTCTGCATATTTATACAATCTATGCTTCAACCATAAGGTTAATGTTCATAAAGTCAATAATAATCAGTGGCTATGTAGTAAAGAGGGGCTACCGCCCCTCTAACATTAATACTCATTTGCTTGCATTATGGTTAATATTCTTGTGGTTTGTTTTGGGTCAGATTAGGTTTATGGGCTTCTTCGTATACAGCATTTGATGGTAACAAATAAAGCGGTAAATCATGCCTAAAAAGCACTGACTACAAAGCTTTTAATTGACCAGTTAAAAGTGGGAGACTGGCAATACACCGTCATTGCTTACCGGAGATCACACAACATGAATATAGACAGCACCGACATTCAAAGTGGATTGGAGTTTTTATTATCGCTAGACCCTAGCACACTAATTATCGTCATACTGCTGCTTATTTCATGCATTATCAATTACTTAAACTATCTGGTTATTTTGAGCCTCATAAAGAAGATATAGTGCATTGGGCAGCAGATTAATACAAATCTTCCACGTCCAAGGTTTTTTCTATTCCTCTTAGCTCCCCGACAAACTTGTTACAGTCATTTGCGTCTCTGCTATTTTCTCTCAAGCTCCAATCATGTTTATGTTTTTCCCAAAGCTGCGCGTCAACAATTTCTATTTGTTTTATTTTTCGCCACTCTTCACCGCCACTTATAATTTCCTGTTTGCGGAGTAAATCATCTTCACTCATACCGATGATATTTTTAAACAGCACTATTAATACTTGTGGGATGACGCCCTGTTTTGGTCTCGGTAATTTAGCAGGAATCTGTAACGAACTCTCAAATACTCGATATGAGATTCCCAGATTGTCAGGGGCATATATACCTAATATCGACATGTGCAAAATATGATCTTTTTGTGGCTTGCTATAGATATATCTCATAACAAGAACACCATATGATTTAAGCTCTTCATTCTCATCTATTTCTGAACGGCGAGGGGAAATATATTCTCTGCCATTGAGAATAAATCCGCGTCTGCTGGTTCTAATCTTGCCTTCGCCATAACGCTCCATATAAGCGTCTTTGGTTATATCAATAGATGAGGCCGGTAAATTCTTTTTATCCATATTCTCATCAGGAAAATATAACCGCAATGGTAATTTCTTGCTGTAATCCGGTTTGTATGGCTCAAGATCAAATATCTTCGCAAGCATATGTTCAGCACTTACATTAACGTAAGGATGCGATATGGTAACTCGGACGCTGTTATTTTGACCGTATAATGTTTTGTACCATTGCCGTTTGCTGAAATCCTCCTTGCGCGAGTCTCTTTGAATTACATCTATAAATTTGACCTTTAAATGGTCGAGCCTCTTGGAATCCGCAATTGTTTCAAATGCGCGCACATGATAGCGATTAATCATACTTGCGCTTTGTTCCTTAATGTCGATAGCCGCAAGGAATATGTCCATTTTTTCTTGGGGTGCAAACATGGACGCAAAAAGCTTGGGGCGCATTGCAAAAAGAGGCTCTAATATTTTGCGGTCTTCTTCATCAAATATCAGATACAGAGCTTTTAAATCTGAAATCGCAAAGCTCAAAAACTTCTCTTCCTTCTGCATCTCTCCAATTTTTTTCAGTCGGCCATTGTCGTATTTATAACCTGTCCGTTCTTCAATATAGTTTGATAGACCTGTCCATGTTTTGTACTGGGTTTTGCTGTTTTTATATTTAACAAGCAGATCAACCAGCACACATTCCATTTCATCAAACTTTTTTTTGAGCAGTTCTAACTCCTCTTTTTGCCTCTGTTCTTCCTGTTTTTTGCTAATTCCCATTTTTTATACCTTTAGCCAAGGACATGATTATTAAGGAATTATAACAAGTCTTGATGCGCGTATGTGCGCGGGTCTATGCGCGGACTTGGCGAGTGTCCGCGCATTCGCGCCTTGCTTTTTTCCAGTGATATTAGAAACTTAAAGAAAGTAATTTGTTTTTTGAGCAGTATTACGGGAGGAAAACATATGTTTAAATCACTGTTACATTGCTTGACCTTGGGGTTAGTAAGTCGCCCCAACGCGCAAGATAAAGACATATCACCTCACCAGAGAGAGCTTGCAAAGCCCTTATTTTACCTCTCTGGCTCTGGAGATGCTTTCCGCCATGTGGATGCGGTTGTAGGCTGCTTGATTTTTGGCGCACCCGGTTCGGGTAAAACTTCAGGCTCTGGGAAAGCCCTGCGTGATAGTTATCTGTCCTGTTCATGGAAAGGTCTCTATGGATACGGCTTTTTGGCTCTGACCGCAAAGGTAACTGAAACCACAAATTGGCTGAAGGCTGCCACTCATGCAGGGCGTGAGGAGGATCTCATCATCGTCAACGAACAAAATCACTGGCGTTGTAATCTGATTGCTTATCTGCTTGGTAGAGGCGAATCTATCGAACAGGTAGTAAAGCGCATTGTTAAGGCGGTTAAGTCCTCTTCAGGCTCTATCGAGCAATCCTCCGGCGGTGCTGCTGAATATTTCGACAAGGCATTTGAGCAGCTTCTAACAAACTCTATCACATTGCTCAATGCGGCCGGTGAGAATGTAACTTTCGCAAATATCTATCTGCTGGTCAGGAATGCACCTCTTACAGACGATAAAATCCGCTTCATAAAATCGTTTAAGTCATTTGATGATGCTAAGAACTCTTCCTTAGAGAAGATTTCACAAATCAACTTCTTTGATTCCTGTGCAATTGTAGCAAGAGATGCGGTGACTAATTCCATGCAAGAATTTGCATCCTATGAGGTAGAAGAAGCATTGCACTTCTTCTTCACCGACTATGCCCAAATGCCAGCCAATCAAAGACAGGCTGTTTACGCAACCATGACGGCCAATATAGACCCACTTGCTCGTGGTGTTTATAACAAGCTGTTCTCAAATGACACCAACTTCACACCAGAATGGAGTAGAGACGGCAAAATCATCGTTCTGGATATTCCCGTCAATAAATACGATTACGCCGGTAAGTTTGCACAGAACCTGTTCCGTAATATCTGGCTGTCGGATTTGATGAAGGAAGAACCCACAGAGCAAACAAGAATCTGTTGTTTGTGGATGGATGAATATCAAAACTTTATTGAAGAAAGCGACATGATCGCCTTCAGCCAATCAAGGGAATATCTTGTTGCCCCTGTCGTACTTACCCAGAACCTGCCCGCATTATTTGCCCGCACCAATGACAGGCAAAGCCTAGCCAAAGGCATTACCGGCTCACTGGTCAACAAGATATTCCATGCTAATAACGATGTAGACACTAATTTATGGGCGGCGGATCTCATCGGTCAGGAATGGCGCGATCATATTTCATATTCAACAGGAAGTAATAATAAGGATTCTGACTTCCTGCATGACATGCTGTTTGAGGATTCAGGCTCAAACGCAAGCGCGAATATCAGCACAACACGAGCTTACAAACTAGAAC
>Ga0316204_10003586_pt1 | contig 30494 bp, 26 predicted proteins | sample 6monrhotite_MG_2_FD_205661 | JGI IMG/M metagenome (GOLD analysis project Ga0316204, IMG submission 205661) | Microbial mat bacterial communities from mineral coupon in-situ incubated in ocean water Damariscotta River, Maine, United States -... | ecosystem: Environmental > Aquatic > Marine >...
TTAAAGATAAATGTGGACTTAAAAAACCAGTTGAGCAATTAGTGCCAACTTAGTGTTAGTTCGATAGCTTCTTTAACAGTCATTTTTTTACAATGCTCTTTAGGTAGGGTTAACTGATTTTTTTAGGATGATTTTTCTAAGAGTATTTGGTGCGGAATGTGAGATATAACTAAATTTAACAAGGGTTTTGCGAATAAACAGATACTTATCAACTTTACCCCCAAGCACGCTGTAAGCTATGATTTGATTGCCTTTGAGGAAGTTTTCAAGGGCTTCGATAGTGGTCAGGTTTTCTATGTTCATGATAGTTCTCATAATTGAGATCATGAACTAGATAGAAATAAATTTCAGACTCATTTTATATTGGAAATACACACCTCGTTCAGACTCATTTCATATTGGACAAGGCTTTGTAAGGATTTGTGAGAGAATTGCTATAAGCTGGCTGGTATTGGGCATCTAATTGACCGTTTTTGGAGTATAAAGTTTTAGTGGAGCAAAATCAACAACTCTGACCCCTTCGATTACTCTGACCCCTTCGATTCATTCGCGAACTAAAGAACAACTTGCCCCACCTTGGTATGCCCCCATCAGCCTATGTTGATGGCGCTCAATTTTTAGCGGGGCAAGCGGCATGAACAGTCAAGACCGCTAGCGCATGATTTGGCTAGTTAACCAACATGATTGAAGATTCTCCTGAAATTAAAGAGGAGTATTCTTTGTTATAAAATGAAAAATACTCATCAGCGTAAGACGGGACTTTGTTATCAAATGTCCCTAACCCGTCATGAAGCCGTTGCTTTTCAAAATAGTTATAAATTTCACGCCCTCTTTTTTGAACATATCGTTTATCCGACTCACTGTTTTCAATGTATTTAAGTTGGTAAGAAGCATCTTGAAGTACAGTGCTATCGCCTCTCAATAAAGCGGCTTGAAAGTATGCAAGTTTCGTTAAGGCACCTTCTCGTAGCACCTTATCGCTATTTGCATCCCACTTTTTTAATGCGTTTTCTAAACTTGCCAACCTCTTTAAGGCACTTGTTGATCCATATTTAGCCGCTTGCTTATAGACTCTCATCGCATTTTTAGGATCCACTAAATTCATATACTTCCATGCTAAAACATGCATGGCGGCAAAATCACCCTGCTCTGACAATAATTCAAGCTCTTCCAAGTCATATTGGTTATAGTCAGCATTCGATAAAATAAGCACATCATACTTACCAAAGTTTTCTTTTCGCCATTGCATTGTTTCATCATACTGCATATCGGCACTAAACATTTTTGCATCGTTTGCATCGTTTGCAGAAGTTTGTGCTAAATTTTTGTCGGGCTCAACATTATCAGTTGCATTTTGCGCGGTCTCACTATTTTCAACTTTACTGCTGTTTTGAAAAAACTGCACCCCTATAAAATAAGCACTGACCACTATTATAAAAATAGCTAATATTTTTTTCATTTGTATTACTCCTTAAATTATTTAAGTGAGGTAATGCAAAAAGCATCCCCCACAATCGCCAAATAAACAAAAAACCGACGCTAAACCACTAATTAATTACACTGGCTTCTGCGTATGCTTTCATTAACCTCACAATCAGCTAAGAATGCAACTAATGTTGCATCTGCACCAGATTCACAACGGTCAAAATAACTATCGATTGGAATAAATGCACACAGCCTAATAGTATCGCGATATTTACGAAGCCCCGTTGCTCGACATGAAAGATAACTAGTACTCGGCTCCAAGCACTGAGGATCGGCTGGTGGAGCTGGATCGCCACCACCATCACCACCATCATCACCGAAGCCAGTTCCTGGATCTGGATAATCCCACCAATCATCACCCCAATCATCATCTCCAGGGTTTATTATAACAGTACCCCCGAAATCACAATCACTGCTGTCATTAATAGTACACCCCGCTTTAGCCGAGGTAAGCTGAAACCACCCCCAGCCTTCAGTTAAAAAGGTTGCTACACTATTAAAGTCACCATCATCTTCAATATAACTCTTTTCAGGTGGTACGACATTCCCAAATAATAAGGCACCACAAATAGCGCCTTTTACTAATGTTGAGCTAATACTCATTTTTCCATTTCCTTTCTCTTAACATACGCACCATCCATCAACACTGGTGTGTTGGTGTACGTTTAATTTACCCCCAACCCACATTGAAAATCATTCACTAAATTCACCTTCGTATGTTTTTTCGCACCCCAGGAACGAATAACGGACAGTCTAATTTGGAAATGTGACGAACGACTAGTGATCGGTTCAATATCTCATTTTTAATTTATACCCAAATTTAGTTATTGATAAGTGCAATTTATATACGTAAGGTTTTATCATTAAGGATCACAGCTCTAAATGATAAAAAGGAATTCTTTTGCTATCTAGTTCACATAGTATTATTACACTCCTACGAGTAACCACTCTTTCACTGGTTTTAATCAGTTGCAGTGATTACTCAACTAATATGTCTAGTTCGTATGATAATAAGGGATTTAGTCTAAACTTACCTAATGGATGGGACGTGGTAGATGACTTTTCTGGAGAAGATCTCAGAACAGTATTAATCGTATCTGATGACGGTGGTACGCTCTCGATTGATATATTTCAAAAGTTAGCAGATGACACACGGCTAATGCCACCGATCAATGAATACTTCAAGCATTTCGTTATAGCAACTATGCCACAGCAAAAAACGAAGGATAGTGCAAGAATAACTTACGGTACTATTGACCGCTTCCTAGGTGAAAGTCTGTACGCTGAAATCAAAGTTTCTTATCCAGAAACTTTAAAATATTTTGTTGAAACAATACGTTATGAAGATCCATCATTTATTTTATACTTCACATTTCAATCACCATTATCCTCAGCAACTTCCACTGGTAATGTTATTGATTTGATAACACGCGAATTTACAATTAAAACCATATAGTTAAATAATAGGAGCGACTACTCATGGAATATGACGGCCAACTAGTTAGTCAATTAGGCGTAAAAAAATATTTGCAAGGTGTTCAAGCTCAAAAAACATCAAACTTAAGAATATTAGAAAGACAAAGCTATTACCAAAAATCTTGGGGCGAGTGTAACTTTGGTTGTCACGGTCCAACCTATCGAGTCATGAAACGTGAGGCAACATTGAGTGATTTTATTAGGCAGATTGATAAAAACTTTCCTTTAACCGCTAGCATGGTTGATGGTATGCATACATCAACAATAAAGCAGGTTGAATTGTTAGGTGCTGGAATAGAAAGAACCGGTGAAGGTCTTGGCTTACAAGGTAATAAGAAATTCAGAATGGTAGGTACTGAGAACATGGCGGTTCTTAAGCTAATGTCCAGCATATTCAAGAAAGTTTTGGATAGCGATATCGATTTTGTTGATAACCCGCTAACCAAACTAATTATGGCTATTATTTATGAATATATTGGGCTTATTCCAGAATCCTTATTGGTTGAAATGCTTAAAAAAAATGCGCTTAAAATACCAGACGGTATTGATGAAAACTTCATTTACGCAATGATGGCAAAGGGGATAGTTTCAAATGTAGATCAGGCAGATATAAAATCAGCGGCGAAGTTACTTAAATCACCCACGGAAAAATTAATTGCCAAACAAGTAGGCAAAAAACTCGGCGTAGCAATTGCGACTGTTATCGCCTCAAAAATCACTAAAAAGCTGATGCGATCACTGGACACAACATGGCGATTTAAAAAACGAATAGCGAGTATGAGAAAAATATCCAAAAGTGGAGGTGCTGGTACTTTAATCACTCTTTTGAAAACTCAAGGATGGATAGGTATAGCGGTTGATTCTAGTCGTAAACTAAAAATGAGTTGCCCTAAGCTATGGAATTTTTTACGCAATGATTTAAACGGAGCTGATTTATTATTTTTCTTAGTCAGTGAGTTGACCAAAGAGTATGTTGATAGAATCAGTCTAATTGAAAAATCGCCCACAACTTACCTAAAGTTAATGCAGTCGTTAGTTCGTGAAGGTAACACAAAGGAAATATTCTTTCCTAAGTAAGATCTCAATACTTCAGAATGATTTTGTATCTTAACTCCAGAAAGGAACAATGGACAGGCAGATCAAATCGGCGAGCAAAATAACCCTTACCTTATACCCATATCCAGATCAGTCTTGTTATACTCCATAACATAATCAAAACAGCTAAAAGAATAACATGCTTAAACGCTTTTTTACGCCAAAATGGCAACATGAAGAAACAGAGGTAAGGAAACAAGCCCTTGCCGCTTTAGATGCCTCAAACGACACTGAAATCATTGTGAAACTGGTCACTGATGACCCATCTATTAAGATTCAGGAATTAGCATTAGCCAAGCTTTCCGATACGTCGACTTTACAGTCTCTATTATCAGGCGCACAAAACCCTGCGGATTGGTGCCGTTTCGCTTTCAGATTAAACCAGTTATCACCGCAAATAGAGGTTTTAACGGCGGAATTTGTTAAGGTTAAAGATAACTGGGATAAAGATGAGACATTTAAAGTAGTTGCATCTAACTCTACCGATCAAGAGCTAACCAACTCACTATTGTTGACCATAAACGATACCGACAGTCTGTACAAAATTGCCACAACTGCCAAGTCAATCGAGTTGCGGCTAAAGGCTGTAGAGGATATAAACGACTTAGATCAGCTGCATCAGCTATCGAAAAAATCAACCCATAAGCTAGTGTTGCAGGCGGTACGCTCAAAATTGACAGAAGCTAAGTCACTACAAAAAGCCATTAACGAAACGATTGCAAGCGCTGAAAGCTTAACTGTTGTGATTGAAAAGCTCAGCAAACAAAGCTGGTTTGATGCTCAGTTTGAACTAAAGGTCAATCACACGGTTGAAAATTGGCGAAACCTGGATCTCGAACAAATTGAGAGTGCTACTGAGTTGCGTAAAAAAGAGCTCATAGAGTGTGTTAATCGCTTTCAGGGTTTCTTAAAAACATGCCAAAATTTGATAGCCGAAAATAAACAACAATTAGAACAAGCGGCAACTCGACAAGATGCATTAGATAAACAAGGTGAGTTGTGTGCTCAACTGGACAATTTATTAAACGAGATGCGCGCCCCCGCGATGAACAACTTGCAGTCTTATAAATCGATCCAACAAACACTTGAACTTCTAAATAACAATTGGCAACAAACCACAAAAGAATCGAAGCCAGAGCCCAAAGTGCTAAGCCGTTACAACAAATTACAACAACAATTACAACTTCAAATGTCACCATGGGAAAATTTTATTCGTTTAAAGCCCGAATTCGAAGTACTTTTTAGTGAAGCATTTTTTAGTAATGCACCCGTCAATGAATATGATGCACTTGCTAGCGGGCTAAAAAGATGGCGAAGTCTCAATGGTCAACTCGCTTGGCCCAAAAATACGGCAATGCCAGCTAAACTTAATGAGTGGCATGAGTTAGCTGAAAAATATCAAATCCAATACGATAAAATAGTTTCCTCGCAAAAGAAAAAGGCCAGTTATCTTAATCAGAAAATTAGTCTTTTAGAAAAACATTGCCAACAACGAAACCTAATTGCGGCAAATAAACTGGTTAATTATATCAACAAAAAACTAAATGATAGTATTAGTGACTTCCGCGCTTCTTTGTCTAAAAAGTTGGAAAGTATCCAGCTCCAATTGGACGAGTTGCGTGACTGGCACGCATTTGCCACTGATCCTAAAAAGAATGATTTGTGTGAAATAATGGAGCGGCTAATTGATGAACCGATGGAGCCATTAGTTAGAGCTAAAAAAGTAAGAGAACTACAGCAGCAATGGCGAGAATTATTGGCGTCAGATCCACAAGCCGATGATCAATTTTGGGAAAGGTTTAAAAAGGCAAGTGATAATGCGTATCTACCTTGCTTAGAGTTCTACGCTAAAAAAGATAAAGTTAGAGCCGACAACCTTCAAAAGAGACTTAGTATTTGTGAGTTGCTTGAGCAACTTATCGCGTCGAATGGCTGGAGGGCTGGAGCGCAACAAACTGGAACACAACAACAGACTACATCTCAACAAGAATTGGTCAGTTTGCAAGATTCTGATCCCGATCATAAAGTTGAAATTGAAACAGATACTGAAGCGAGCTTAGCAAGTTCAACTCATAACTTAAATTCAGATAACCAACCCGATTGGAAAGCCATAGATCAACAAGTTAACAGAGCTAATCAGGAATGGAAAAAATACCAGCCAGTTCCAGAAAACGAGCGTGAGTCGATACAAAATCACTACAATGCCGTTCTATCGGTCGTACGAGAACGATTAGACGCTGAAAAGCAGACCAATTTAGAGGATCGCTGCCAGTTAGTCGAAAAAGCGAATAAGTTTTATGAGTTTGAAGATGTTGAAAAATCAATTCAAGGTGTTCTGTGCTTGCAAAAACAATGGAAAGAATTAGGGCTTACTTATTACAAAGCCGATAGAGAACAGTGGCAGCTATTTCGTGAGACCATTGATAAAGTGTTTGCTAAAAGGAATTCACTTAAAAAACAATTCAAAAACGATTTACTAACTAACCAGAAAAAGCTTAAAGAACTAACTAACCAAATTGAGCAATTATGTAAAATAGACGATGAACATCTTAAGCAAAGTTACCAACAGTTTGAAGAATTAAAACAAAGTTGGTCTCATGACACGGAATTACCGAGAGCTTCGGCGCAATCTCTTTTAAGGGGATTTGAAAATAGCTGCAATAAATACCAGCAACACTATACTGGTCTAGGTCAACGTATTAAACAATCTGCATTCAGGTCACTTCGAATTGGCGCGGCTTTACTCAATTCAGCCGAAGAAGCACTTTTACAGCGCAAGTCTTCAAAAATAGATGAATCGGACTTTGAGTTAGAGCAATTAAAAAACGAATTGTCTCAACTAAAATGTGATGAAAATGGAAAAATTCTTTTAGAAAATCGCTTAAGTCATGTCCTGAATTCAAGTCTAGGACTTAAAGATGAGATTATGGAAAACCAATCGGGTCTAGTACAGCTTAAGGAATTGGCTTTATCAATGGAGATTCTGCTAGTGATAGACTCGCCCGCAAGCTGTAAAGAACAGCGAATGGCGATTCAGTTAGAGCAACTCCAAAAAGGGATCGGAACGAATAGACCAGAGACTAATAAATCTAATGAAGTGCTAAAAATGTTCAGTACTTGGGTGTCTGTTGGATTTATTAATCAAGCTGAAAGAGCCGAATTGGAAATTAGAAGAGAGAACATTTTTACTGCGGCAGGGCTATGAGTAGAATTCAGGCGATTTTAAGTAGTGAGCGTTAGTAAGAAACTTGAACGATGCCTTTGATCCCCAACAGCTAGTTGCGAAACAGACCCCCTAAATGTTGATCTCTCACATCAAGAATAGCTGATTACTCACAATGATTAGTCACTTTTACGACTACCCAAATTATTCACCAACCAATATCATACCAATATCTCAAATGGAGTTGTTTTTCCAAGGATAGGTTATGTCTTTATCGATTATTTATACCAGAGCCGGTGTTGGCATTGAAGCCCCGCTAGTTACGGTCGAAACGCATCTTTCGAACGGTCTCCCTTCCATGTCGATTGTTGGACTACCCGAAGCTGCGGTCAAAGAAAGCAAAGATCGCGTACGTAGCGCCCTGATAAACGCCAATTTTGAATTTCCAACTCGACGAATCACCATCAATTTAGCACCTGCGGATCTGCCCAAAGATGGTGGACGTTTTGATCTACCTATCGCGCTTGGAATTTTGTGCGCTACAGGGCAGCTTAATGTTGATGATATTTTGCAATATGAATTTATGGGTGAGCTTGCTTTGTCTGGCGAGTTACGAAAAGTAAACGGCATTTTACCTGCTGTGCTAGCTGCAAAACGAAATGATCGTAAGTTAGTTATTCCAGAGCAAAATTTAGCTGAAGCGCAACTGATCGGCGCTGAACACGCTGTATCTGGTGATCATTTACTGCAAGTGTGCGCTTACCTACAAGGGCAGAGAGATTCTATATTGGAAAGTAAACAGACAGTTCCTGTACCTGTAAAAGCCCAACAGCCAGATTTGTTAGAAGTGAAGGGGCAATATGCCGCTAAACGTGCTTTAGAAGTTGCGGCGGCAGGTCGACATAACTTGCTTTTTATTGGTCCACCGGGAACCGGTAAAACGATGTTGGCGACTCGTCTAGCCGGAATTTTACCAGAACTGAGTGAAAAAGAAGCCATTGAATCAGCCGCGATCACGTCAGTAAGCGACCATGGATTAGATACCCAAAATTGGCGGCGTCGCCCATTTCGCTCACCTCATCACACCGCATCCGCTGCGGCTATGGTTGGTGGAGGAAGTAATCCAAAACCAGGAGAAATATCACTAGCTCATCACGGCGTTTTATTTCTGGATGAATTACCAGAATTTGAACGGCGGGTGTTGGAAGTTTTAAGAGAGCCATTAGAGTCTGGAACTGTGACGATATCAAGAGCTGCTAGAAGAGCTGAATATCCGGCTAAATTTCAGTTTCTAGCAGCTATGAATCCTTGTCCGTGCGGACATTTTGGAAATCCAAGAGGGGTGTGCCGATGCACATCCGATAAGATCAGACGATATTTACTGAAATTATCAGGACCTTTTATCGATAGAATTGATATGCACGTTGATGTGCCTTCAATGACTCAAGACCAGCTTAAAAACATTCCTGATGCCAATGCTGAATCATCAGAAGTTGTACGCAAAAGAGTAGTTAACGCGATGGAACATCAGATTAAACATCGAGGCAAATGTAATTCTTTACTAAATCCCAAAGAGCTAGAAACGGAAGTCAACTTTGAAACAGGCGCAGAAGATTTTATTTTAGCCGTACTTGAGAAATTAAAATTCTCTGCTCGCGCCTATCATCGAATTTTACGCGTGTCTCGTACCATCGCTGATTTGGAGAAAAGTGAACAAGTTAAACAAGCTCATTTAGCAGAAGCGCTTAGTTATAGGAGACTAGAAAGAATGCTGATGCAAGTGGCGTGATCTGATTTCAACAGACATTCCAATACATATTGTAGTAGATAATTGTTTTAAGTTTTTTCACTAGCCCTCGTTGGTACTCGCATAATTTTTGAGGGCTAGTGTTTTTTATTCTTCAAGCTTGAACCTAATCAAATAATTGAAATCCGAGTTTAAAAAATTGATCTAAATCTTGCCGCTTTGGAAAACCATAGTAAGCGCTTTTTCCCTGTTGTGGATAACAAGTTAAATTTTGATTGGTTGCTACAGTTTTAACGGCGGCGATCATCAATTCACAACCAGTTACGTACAACTGCAATACATTGTCTAGATAAGATTTGTCGGTGTTGATTGGCATTTTTGATTGTTCAATAATTTCACCGGTATCTATGCTTTTGTCAGATATAAAGTGCAAAGTGGTTCCGATGTATGTTTCACCATTCAACATCGCCCAAAAACTCGCCATCACTCCCTGATAGTCAGGTAAGATCCCAGAATGTAAATTAATCACGCCAAATCTCGGAATATCGATAATTGATTGTTGCAAGATCTTTCCAAATCGAACTGACAAAATAAGATCCGGATCAAAACGTTTAACTTCAGCTATTCCGTCTAATTGATTAATATGGCTCATCTCACTAATTTCTACTCGATATTTTTCACTGAGAGCTTTGAATGTAAGTGAATCATAGGTTTGAACTAACTTAACCTCATCATTTATAATTTTCTGCTCATGATCTGCTAATGAGATAATCGCCGCTGGTTGTTTTTGATTGCTCCCGACCTTAGCTGAAATACCGACAAGGATCTCATATTTGGTTAGTTTCGGCGTCATAATATTAAGCGCCACAAGGCTCGCTAAATCGTTATTGGTTAGGATCAATATCCTCATTTGTCAGTCCGAAAATCAATATTTTTAGAATAATATTGAAGGAATTTAACATTTTGGCTTTCGTTAAGATAGAATTGACTTATAAATCCGCTAAACTTATGACAAAGGCGATAGTTATGCATATCTCTTCAGAGGTAGATAACCAAAGTGAAAACTCGGTGACTAATAACAACGAAAATGACCAACAAATTCTGCAGGAAGCTATATCTCGGATCGATACCGTGGAGTTTTTGCCTTTGTCTCCTCATTACCCTAAATTAAATGCTTTTAGTAGTTTTATCGGTTGGATCGTAATTTTTGCTGCTTTGCTAGCAGTAAATTTGTTGGCTGACGAAGTGATTTTGCATTTTACAGTTCTCCCCGGCGTTGTTTTTCTTGCGTTGATATCGGCAGTTTATGGTTTTTACTTCGCTAAATCTTGCGGTTATTACAAAGGAGAATTCGATCTATTGTATAAAGAAGGATTATGGTGGAAAAAACAAACTGCACTAAGTTTCTCTCGCATTCAACACATCGATATTTCTCATGGTCCGCTAGAAAGAAGATATAACATGGCGACGATTAAGTTTTTTACTGCAGGGGGCGTTGCTTCTGATCTTAAGATCCCTGGATTACCCAACGAACTAGCCGAATCGTTAAGAACTGAAATTTTACAATATGCAAAAACGGAATATGAAACCAGCAACACTAAGAAGCAACAGGAAGAAGCGGTTGCGATAAATTCGCAAAATAAAGTAGAACCAGAGACTAACAATGAATAGTTCAAGGTTCATCGAACAATCACAAATATGGCAGCGACTTTCACCTTTGTCGGTGATGTTTTTTGTTGGAAAAATCGTTGCTCGGCTTTTGAAAGAAGCTCTACCAAGTTTAGCACCTTTAGCAGTCATTATTTTTAGCTCGGATAACAAAGCTTGGTTAACCACGACTATTGCTATTGGCATAATCGCACTCATCATCATTGGTTCTTTTTTGCAATTTTGGTTCTTTAAGTTCAAACAAGAAGGTCATAAAATGCTCATAAATGACGGTGTGTTCAAAAAAAATCATCGCGTTATTCAATTTGACCGAATTCAAAACATCAATATTCTTCAACCCCTTTATTTTAAACCTTTTCGACTCGTCACATTGCAAATTGAAACAGCTGGCTCTAAGGGAAATGAAGCGGATCTTGCTGGTATTCCTAGAGATTTTGCAGAATATTTAAGAAACCAAGTGTTGCAGCAACTCGAAAGTGTGGGCACGGAAACATCTGGTGAAACGGATAAAAACCAAAATCAAGATCAACTCATTGCCCAAGCAAGTCTAAAAGATTTGGTTAAATATGGTATATCAAGCAATGGTGTGTTTTGGTTTTTTGTTTTTCTTGCCTCATTATTCGGGTTCGCTGATGACTATCTGGAAAAGTGGTTCTCTAAAGAAGATCTTTCTTATGTAGCGGAATTTCTAGGTGGTGGGATCATGGGAGAAGCCATCATTATATTCAGCATATTATTAACAATCATTATTCTTATGTTTGGATTTTCGATCCTCGGTGCAATATTACGATATTTTAACTATCATTTAACATTGAGAAGCCAGACCAGTAATACACAAACGCTTAAACGCTCTAGCGGACTAATCACCAATTATGAGGAGTCGCTAAAATTAAAAAAAATTCAAACCTTTATTACTCAATCCAATTTTATTGGTCGATGGCTAAGAGTGATCCATTTAACTTTAGGACAAGTTTCATCGAGTCAAGTAAAAGCAAAAAACAGACAAAGTCTCTTCGTTGTTCCAGCAAGAACGTCCGAGGAATCCCTAAAAATTCAAAAAGTTGTTTTTAATGATTCACCAGATGAAATAGAAACTAAAGGTATCGATAGACGTTACATCAATAAAACAATCGCAATAAAGATTTTTTTCCCAGCGTTATTAATGTCACTTTTCTTTTATTTACTAAGTGATCATATCCTGATTCTCGGACTGCCATTTGTGCTTTCGTTGATCATGCTGCCACTAGTAATCATACGCTGGAAGTCTTACCGATTTGGTATGAAAGACGGTTATGGAAAGTTCGAAAGAGGGTTATTCGGTTTTCGACATATTCTATTTCCATTGTACAAAGTTCAACGAGCAGAAGTTAGGCAATCTCCCATTCAACGTAGGCGTAATTTAGCAACGTTAAAAATCTATTTAGCGTCGAATCAAATTCAAATGCAATATATTCCGATTGAAGAAGCGAATCGATGGTTGGAAGTTATTGGGCAGGAGGTTGAGGATACGGATCTGGCTTGGTATTAGGTTATCGACCAAACATATGGTTATAAAGAAGAACTAAAGACATTATTTTTGCCCCGTCAGGAATTGCAGAAAGTGCATAGTCATACCCTTGGTTCCTTTTTAGTAAAACAGGTTTAAAAGTCTTATCTACTTCGATAGCGATTGGTTCTGCAACTAATAATTTGTCCGTTTTTGGAATCCAATATTCAGAGACTAATGCTGGGCTTGACCAATAACCCGCTGATCTTATTTCATATTGTCGTTGAGAGAAAAATGTATAGCTAATCAAAAGTAGAAAAATCAATCCACATTTATAAATTGAGCTTTTCATATTTCACAAAGAAATCACTAACTTGTCATCTCTTCCCAAAAAGACTTAACCCCATTCCACCAATGATTTGACTTGGGGCTATGTTGCTTTTTACTGCCTTTAATATAATCGTCAAATTCTTTTAATTTAGCTCTTTGCTCTTTATTGAGTTTTACAGGTGTTTCAATAACTACTCGGCATAGTAAATCACCTTTCATTCCACCACGCATTGGAGTAATACCTTTTCCGCGTAATCTGAACATTCTACCGGTTTGAGTTTCTTCAGGAATTTTAAGCTTTACTTTTCCATCGAGAGTAGGGACTTCTAGTTCACCACCTAAACAAGCCGTTGCGAAACTAATTGGCATTTCACAATAAAGATTATCACCATCCCGTTCAAAAATACTATGTTCTTTTACATGAACCTGAACGTAAAGATCACCTGCAACGGCACCTGGACCACCCGCTTCACCTTCGCCGGTTAAGCGAATTCTATCTCCGGTATCAACCCCCGCAGGAATTTTAACCGATAAAGTTTTTTCTTTTCTTACTCGACCTTGACCAGAGCAACTAGGACAGGGGTCTTTTATCACTGTGCCTTGACCATGACAACTTGGGCAAGTTTGCTGTACTGAGAAAAAACCTTGCTGCATACGAACTTGACCGACACCTTTACAGGTATCACACTGGGTTGAGCTAGATCCTTTTTTCGCACCGCTGCCACTGCATGGATCACAATCAACGTATGTCGGAATTTTGATGGTTTTTTTAACGCCTTTTACCGCGTCTTCTAATGACATTTCCATATTGTATTGAAGATCGGCTCCACGTCTTTGTCGTTGACGCCCGCCTCGACCACCGCCGCCGCCACCGCCAAAAATATCGCCGAATACATCACCAAAAATATCACTGAAATTTCCAGAACCCGCACTATGCCCAAATCCTCCTTGACTCGGATCGACCCCAGCGTGACCATACTGATCGTAAGCCTGACGCTTTTGCGGGTCGTTTAAAATTTCATAAGCTTCTTTCGCTTCTTTAAAGCTTTCTTCTGATTCTTTTGAGTCTGGATTTCTATCAGGGTGATGTTTCATCGCCAGTCGACGGTAAGCTTTTTTCAGCTCTTTTTCATCAGCCGATTTATCCACACCTAAAATTTCGTAGTAATCTCTTTTGGACATCGTTTTTTTCTCTTTAAATATTGCCCCTCCCTAATCCCTTTAAATATGAAAGGGAATAAAGAGCTAGATACAATAACGCGGGGAAGCCCCCGCGTAATCATTTAATCATCCTTAGGCTATTCAGCTAAATGCCGATTAACAGTATTTGACGATTATTTTTTGTCGTCTTTTACTTCTTCAAACTCGGCATCGACTACATCATCTTGTGGTGCAGAAGAGTCCGCTTGCGCTTGTTCCTGACCTGGTGCTCCATCTGCTTGACCAGCTTCAGCTTGCGCTGCCGCATACATGCGCTCGGCCATTTTTTGGGACGCTTTAGTCAGGATTTCAGTTTTTGCAACAATCGCATCTTTATCATCGCCTTTCATGGCTTCTTCTAAATCGGTGATTGCTTGCTCGATGGATTCCTTTTCGCCATCTTCAAAAGTAACTTTTTCTTCGCCCATAGTTTTCTTAGTCGCGTGAATTAAGCCATCTGCTTGATTACGAACTTCCACCATTTCCTGGAACTTTTTATCATCTTCTGCATGCGCTTCAGCATCGCGGATCATTTTCTCAACTTCTTCATCAGATAAACCGGAAGAGGCTTTGATTACGATCGATTGCTCTTTACCGGTCGCTTTATCTTTTGCAGAAACATTCAAAATACCGTTCGCGTCAATATCAAAAGTGACTTCAATTTGTGGTGTTCCGCGCGCTGCTGAAGGAATGTCCTGTAAATCAAATTTACCCAACGATTTATTTTGAGCAGCCATTTTGCGCTCACCCTGACAAACATGCACTGTGACTGCTGATTGATTATCTTCAGCTGTTGAAAATACCTGATTCGCTTTAGTTGGAATGGTTGTGTTCTTGTCAATTAAGTTAGTCATAACACCGCCCATTGTCTCAATACCAAGAGATAATGGCGTTACGTCTAACAATAATACATCAGTTACATCACCAGCGAGCACCGCGCCTTGAATTGATGCACCCATCGCGACTGCTTCATCAGGATTAACATCTTTTCTTGGTTCTTTGCCAAAGAAATTAGTGACTACTTCTTGTACCTTAGGCATACGCGTTTGACCACCAACCAAAATCACATCATCAATGTCAGACACACTTAATCCAGCATCCTTAATCGCTGTCTGAAGCGGCGCAAGCGTACGTTCTACTAAATCATCAACAAGTGATTCCAATTTAGCGCGAGTTAATTTAATATTTAAATGCTTAGGGCCTGTTGCATCAGCAGTAACGTAAGGTAAATTAACGTCAGTCTGGCTGCTGGATGAAAGTTCTACTTTGGCTTTTTCACCGGCTTCTTTTAAACGTTGCAATGCAAGTGGGTCATTATTTAAATCAATACCACTGTCTTTTTTGAATTCATCAACTAAAAACTCAATGACGCGCATATCAAAATCTTCACCACCGAGGAAAGTGTCACCATTAGTCGCTAACACTTCAAAAGTATGTTCGCCTTCTACTTCGGCAATTTCAATAATTGAAATATCAAAGGTGCCGCCACCTAGATCATAAACTGCGATGGTTCTGTCGCCTTTACCTTTGTCCAAACCATAAGCTAACGCTGCGGCCGTTGGTTCATTAATAATTCGTTTTACTTCAAGACCGGCAATTTTTCCTGCATCTTTGGTTGCTTGACGCTGTGAGTCATTGAAATAAGCAGGAACTGTAACAACTGCTTCGGTAACAGTTTCACCAAGAAAATCTTCTGCAGTTTTCTTCATTTTTTTAAGTACTTCGGCACTGACTTGAGGTGGAGCAATTCCTTTTCCTCTAGCTTCAACCCACGCATCACCGTTATCAGCAGCAATAATTTTATAAGGCACCATTTTGATATCTTTTTGCACAACATCATCTTTAAATTGACGACCGATCAACCGTTTGATTGCAAACAAAGTGTTGGCTGGATTGGTCACTGCCTGACGTTTAGCAGATTGACCAACTAATATTTCGCCTTCTTCTGTGTAAGCAACGATAGAGGGGGTCGTTCTTGCCCCTTCTGCGTTTTCAATTACGCGTGAATCTTTTCCATCGAGTACTGCAACACAAGAGTTGGTCGTACCTAAATCTATACCGATTATTTTACCCATCTTAATTCTCCTAAAAACTATATGTTGAATGTTTCGTTTTATTAAACTGGATTCAACATAATTCTTGTTTAAATATGTTTAGTTAAAGTTTGCTCATGCCCTTTATCTGGGGGCTGTTAAATTTATTTCAAGCATTTAAAAGACCATTTTTTGAACAATTCTTATTTTTTCTGATTGAATTGCGGTTTAAACTTTTTCGTCGACAGATGCTGTTTTACCTTTTGACACAACGACTCGAGCCGGTCTAATTAAACGTCCACTTAACTGATAACCCGGTTGTACGACCATCATCACGCTATTTGGCTCATGTTCTTCACTCTCCTGCATCACCATCGCTTCATGCAGTCCAGGGTCAAAACTTTCACCTAAAGGTGAAATTTGTTCAATTGAGAATTTATTTAAAGTATCAAGCAGTAATTTGTAGGTTAACTTGATACCTTCGTGCATAGCTGATTGTTCTTTGCCTTCTACGGGTTGTTCCAGTGCTTTTTCTAAGCTGTCAACGACACCTAATACCTCTTTGGCAAATCGTTCTAATGCAAATTTACTGGCGTTAGAGACTTCTCGCTCTGCACGACGTCGGATATTTTCGGTCTCAGCTTTTGCTCTCATTGCGGTATCTTTGTGTACGTCCGCTTGTTTGAGCGCTGAATCAAGTTGCTCACTGAGTGCGGCTACTTGTTCTTCAAAACTTAACTCTTCGGTTTCTGAACCTTCAGACGCTGTTTCAGCAGCCTCATCAATAGATTCTTCAATATTTGGATTGTCCTCATTGCTACTCATTTCAATCGCTCCTAAATGCGAGGCTAATTAATTTAAATTGTCGCTTATTTGTCAGTTGTTCTGAAAATAAGCCAGTTCTATCAGGTTTTTATCAAGATTATTTTGAATATGGGGTTAAGTTGTGCAGATTCAACCGATTTATTTCTATTTGGCTCCAATATAGGGAAAAATTACAGGGCAAGGCTGAGACTTACAATTTTGTTGTTGATGTGGTAGCTTTATACTGACTCTTGCTAACGGTGTATTTTGTTAGATATGCACTATACTATATAGAGCTTAAAAAACACTTTCAAAAATAGTATACCCGTTCTACTGCAATATGCGAGTATGAATTATAATAATCAAAAGGATCTATAGTTTTATGTCAAGAAGCACCTCTGTAACCTTATTTGATGATGGTCATCACAGTTGTATTGTTTATCATTCGCTAGTTCGAGGCAAAGGTGTTCAAGCAAATCAATTTCTTATTCGTGATGGTAATAGTGGTATATTACTTGATCCTGGTGGCGATTTATTATTTGCCCCTTTAATTATTCAACTGTCAAAAGTAGATGCATTAGATACGCTTGATTATATTTTTGCCTCTCATCAAGATCCTGACATTATTGCTTCTATGGGTCGCTGGATGATGAAAACGCCAGCCAAAGTTATTTGTCCTAAGTTGTGGGAAAGGTTTTTACCGCATTTAGTCTCTGGTTACTTAGACGGTCAAACGGGTATTGATTTAGAACGGCGAATTATTGGCGTTAAAGACCTAGGTATGAGGCTTCCTTTTGGCAAAAGTGAATTATTAATTTTACCTGCACATTTTCTCCATTCTGTTGGAAATATGCAGATTTTTGATCCTGTTTCTAAGATTCTTTTCTCTGGCGATATTGGAGCCTCGATTGGTGCAGGTACTGCGGCAGACCCCGTTGTTAATTTTGACAAGCATGTACAGTATATGCAAGGTTTTCACCAACGATATATGTGTGCTAATAAAGCTTGTAAGCTTTGGGTTAATATGGTTAGACAACTCGATATTGAAACAATTGTTCCACAACACGGACAAGCCTTTGTTGGAAAAAAAATAGTAAAACGCTTTTTAGATTGGATTGAGAAACTTGAATGTGGTGTTGATTTAATAGGTATCAATAATTATAGAGTTCCAACTTGAATCGAAGGGGGTAACTCTCGCACAGATCAATTCACCACTAATTTAATCACTTTTTCAGGCGGTTTTGCTTTCAAAAGTGGTTCTAAGCAATTTGTGAAGATAGCGAGAAATTGATAAACTTGGAACAAGAAGTGATTGGCGCGGTTTATACTTATAACTAAGAAAATTGGAAAATTATTATAAATCAAATAATTTACAGGATGTGCTGGTGAATCAGATCCCAATTATTACCAAAATCGTCATCATATTAGCGCTAATATTTTCTTCCGTAGCTGAATCTAAAATTTACAAATGGACTGACGATAAAGGTAAAGTCCATTTCGGTGATGCGCCACCAAGTGAGGAAAAAGCAGAGGAGTTAGACGAAGAAGAACTCGCCAAGCGGATGAGTAGTTACACTCAAGTAACAGTAAAATTTGTTCCAATCGATTTTGGCGTTAACCGGCAAGCCAATATACTGCTAATGTACACAACCTCGCGATGTAGCTATTGCGCTAAGGCTAGAAAATATTTTGCGGCTCAAGGTATCGATTATATTGAAAAAAATATAGAAACATCTGATGATTATCGTCTAGAGTTTAAAAAAGCTGGTGGTAAAGGCGTTCCGCTAATTTTCTCTGGAAGATATCAAATGACAGGATTTAGCGAGGCAAGCTTTAAAACTATGTATGCTAAATCTAGACCTTAACCCTCTTTGTAGTCTAGTGCAGATGACAGCATTTTTGCGGTCACATCAACGATTGGTATCACTTTGTCATATTGCATTCTTGTTGGACCTACAACCGCTAATACACCAATAGGCTTGCCTTGTTGTTTATAGGGCGCGGTCACGACACTGCAACCGCTTAAACCTTGGCTTCCGGATTCTTCACCAATAAAAATCTTCACACCTTTTGCGGCGAGTGAACGATCCAGTAAGTTCATGATTTGTTGTTTTTGTTTAAATGCCCCAAAAATTTGATCGATATTTTCCAGCTGCCCATGCGAAGCCATAGAGACCAAATTGGTTTGCCCGGATAAATGAAAAGAGTCGTTTGATTGAGTCGCTAAGCTTTCCGGTTGCTCGAAACCTTTTTCGGCAAAATCGATCGCTTTTTGCAATAAAGTATCTAATTCTTGTTTTTCTTTTAACATTTGACCAAATAGATCTTGTCGGGCGTTGTTTATGTCCTTTCCGACGAGTTGTTGATTTAAATAATTCGCCATTTGCGCTAATTCGTTTCGCTGGTAATCACGGTCTACGATAATCACGCGATTTTGAATTTCGTCGTTTTCCAAAACCAGCACTACTAACAATCGTTGATCTGATAACGGCACAAAATCAATATGCTGAAGCCGACTAACCGGCTTACAAGGGATCTGAACCAGACTAGCCATATTCGTCATGTCAGATAACAAATTAGATGCATTACCTAATAATGTTCTGGTTTCCTGACGGGGGTTTAAATTATGTTTTACATGCTCGACAACATCAGAGCGCAATGTTCTTACCTTGATAATTTGATCAACAAAGATCCGTAAACCTTGGGTGGTAGGAATTCTTCCAGCAGAAGTATGTGGCGAGAGCACCAGACCTTGGCGCTCAAGATCGACCATAATATTGCGAACAGTTGCAGGACTAACAGAAAGGTGCGATGATTTAAGTAACGCTTTTGATCCAATCGGAGTGCCCTGCTCTACATAGGACTCGATTAAAGACTTCATTAAGATTAAATCGCGTTCTTTCATAACCTAGCTTCTTACTTCATTTTTATTTCTAATAATGTTGAGCATTAATATCACTAGATCCTTGATTACCAACAAGAAAGAGCGGATTATTCTTTTATTCGTCATTTTACTGTCCTATTATTGGGATTAAACAGGCTATTTCAAGCTAAAACAAGTAAAACTATGGAACAACCATGCCTCACGTGAAAGCATTTAAAAAAATTGGATTAGTCGGCAAACCTGGTAGTAACGCCGCTCAAGAAACGATCAACGTGTTATGCGAGCAAATTACCGAACTAGGGCTAGAAGTTTTTCTTCCCGAATCGGGGAAATACGATTTTCCGAGTGGTGATGCAAAAAAAATTCCCTTTGATGAACTCGGAGAATGTTGCGATCTGGTTATAGTTGTTGGTGGCGATGGCAGTATGCTAAAAACTGCTCGTGATTTAATTGATAGTCAAGTACCTCTGCTTGGAATTAATAGAGGGCATTTGGGATTTCTTACTGACATTAGACCAACCGAAGTGGATACTCGCGTACCACCGATTTTAAATGGTCAATACACTCTAGAAAACAGGTTTCTACTTCATGCTGAAGTCTTTCGAGACGACAAATTAATTGGATCTTCCACTGCCGTTAATGATGTGGTGCTTTACCCAGGTGAAATAGCAAGAATGATCCAGTTTGAACTCTATATGGATCGCCAATTTGTTTACAGCCAGCGTTCAGACGGATTAATTGTTTCCACACCAACTGGTTCAACCGCTTATTCATTATCCGGCGGCGGACCCATTTTAGCACCGCAAACTGATACCATCGTGTTAGTCCCTATGTGTCCACATACTTTAACCAGTCGTCCAATTGCGGTGAATAAACAAAAAGTGATTGATATAGTCATATCAGAAACTAATCCCCACAATCCCAAATTAAGTTGTGACGGACAAACGATTATTTCGCTTGCACCCGGCGATCGAATTCAGATCAAGCAATATCCGATTGAAATGCGATTAGTGCATCCGCTTGATTATGATTATTTTGAAGTTTTACGATCGAAATTGGGCTGGGGGCAGAAGCTTTGATGCTAAAGTAAGAATTTAAGATCGATATTTATAATTGTCTACACAATCAATAAAAATGATGCCCAGTGAAATAGTGCGATAATTATTCGGTGGTGCTTTGCAACCTACACCGCCTTAAGAAATAATTACTGCTGTTTCATCCAAATTATTATTATGGTTATTGACCAATTGGAACTCGGTAAATCCTATTGTTAGCATATCACCGTCGGCTAACTTTTCTTTTACCACTGGCTGACCATTTAACTTTGTCCCATTGGTACTTTTTAAATCTTCGATAAATAATATTTTATTGCCATCTAAATAAGGATCAGCTTCGGCAACTATTCTTGCATGTTTCGAACTAACCGATTGATCATCAATTTGAATATCACAATCATTGGTACGTCCTAAGATGGTCACATCTTCTGTTAATTCCCATTTGTTGATAATGACGTCTTCTACAATTAACGCGAGGTATGCCATAGTTAGCTCCTACTTATTTATTTAATCAAAATACTACCGAATGTGATGTTATCTTTACTGCCTTGAGAAATAGCTTTTTCAACTAAATCTCTACCAATATCTATTCCTTCAGGTATTTTTTTAATAAAACTTTCAAAAGTTCTGTGGGGAAGATTATCATGTAATCCGTCGGTTGATAACAACAAAATATCTTGGTTATGAATAGCGACTTGTTTTGTATCAACATCCACACCTTTTTTAATTCCCATCGCTTTTGAAAGCATGTTTTTATTATTCGAAGCTTTTGCTTCTTTTTCCGTAATTGCGCCTTTCTCTAAGAGCGCTTGTACCATCGTATGGTCGACCGTTAATTGGACTAAATTATCCGGTCCGTTCACATTTTTTCGATATAAATAACAACGTGAGTCACCGACCCATCCAATATAACACTGTTGCTCATAAATAATTGCAAGAACTGCTGTTGTCCCCATACCTTTTTGATCACTATTGTGCTGCGCTTGAAAAAGTATTTTATTGTTAGCGCGGTTAAGTTCGATTTCAATCCAACAAGACCAATCTTTATTTTCAAAGTCAATTACAGCGTTAATTGCATTTTCTATTTCATCAACCAACAAAGCGCTGGCAACTTCACCAGCGAGATGCCCACCCATTCCATCAGCAACAATCATCCATGCGAGATCGCCATTATTTGCGGTTCCAAATTTAATCGCATCTTCGTTATTTGGTCTCACCGCACCTTGATCGCAAATTGATTGAAAAATATAACTCATGATAACGGCAACTTATTATAATCTCTCTTAAGAGATTTAATTAACGCTTGTTTAAATTCTTGCATAGTTTGATAACGTTTGTTGGCATCTTTTTGCATAGCTTTATTGGTAATACGAGCTGCACTAGAACGTAACTTCTTATTTTTTTGTCTAACTGATTCGTGTTTTGTTTTGGTAATATGAAATGCAACACTTGCAATCGATTCACCGGTAAAAGGTAACTCTCCACTCAGCAGCTGATAGAAGGTAACACCCAAACTAAACACATCGCTCCGTCCATCGACCTTTAGACCAACAACTTGTTCGGGTGACATATAATAAGGACTTCCCATTATCGTACCAGTTTTAGTTTTACTATGATCGGACATATAAGCAATGCCAAAATCTGTTAAAGTTCCGCGTTGTAATTCATCATCATAAATAATATTAGCCGGTTTAATATCCCTGTGAATAACTTTCTGCCTATGCGCATAATCTAGCGCATCAGTCATTTGGATCATGAGTTGATACACCAGTGAGGGTGGGAGTAGTTTTCCCTTTTTAATAAATTTCGATAATGGCGTACCCGTAAGTAAATCCATCGCAATATAACCAAGAGAGCGATTAGAATTAGGTTGCCGCTCTTCACCGACATCATAAATAGTCACAATATTTGCGTGACTTAAATTACCTGCTGTTTCTGCTTCTCGAAAAAACCGCTGTTTGGTTTCGATTAATGATTCGTCATCTAATTCGTCACTTAGTTGCAATGTTTTTATTGCCACATAACGGTTGATTTTTGGATCAACACCTTGAAAAACAATACCCATCGCTCCTTTTCCAAGAACTCTTTCTACTCGATAACGACCAAAACTTTCAATTTGTAAAATGCTACCTGTTTGTTGAGTGATTTTTTCTCCACTTGGGTCAATCACCAGCGTTTGCTCGAAATTAGGTTCATCTCTTTCTTTGGGGGATAGTTCCGACATTCTTTCTAGACTCGGAGAGAACTTCGGATTGTTTTTTAAAATCCATACATGCAGTGTTTTTGCCAACGTACTATTTTGATTCGCTTCTGCTTCAATCGCGATGTTATAAATACTATCGACCAACATTTGATTCGGCTGACTCTTTTCTAAATGTTCTATAAAATGTTTGATATTTTGTGATTGATAAAAAATAGATGCTGCGTCAGCCAAAAAATTATTGTGTTGAATGTTTTTATCGATATAAAATTTTGTTTCAATTGAATAACCAATTTGTAATAGCCAACTAATCAAACCCAATACAAAAATAAGGCTTAGTGAAAACCATAACAATTGACTTGCAAATAACCACTGAACGACAACTAAGAGAGCTAAAGTTGAAAATACGACTAGAATTTGTTTTCTCAGGGATAATAGTTGAATACGAAAAATTATAAATAGTAAAACAGCTAACGAAAAATACTTTATTAACATGGTTAACCAGTTGGAATAAAAGTAGTTTTTATCGATTAAACTAGCAAGTGATTTTGCCGTTTGATTCTCGGCGGCTAGCGAAAGATCATCGATTAAAATGACCCCGTTGATTCGCTCGGTCTTATAATCAAGAACTTCGGTGTGACTCACAGGCTTAGGTTCCTGTCCATTTGCATAAATTTCACCCATGTAACCAAAGTAATAAACCGTGCTTAACGTGCTGAGGTAATTGTTTATCCCAAAATTAAGTAAAGCACTTTGTTGTTTTGACTGGTTTCTTTCAGAAATTATTGCGACCTGACTAATAAAAGATGGATAATATTTTCCGCCATTTCGCCACACTAAGGTAGTTGCATAAGATAAAGGATTTGGCTGAAATGCAAGATGATTGTAAGCACTAACTTGCCAATTAATGTTGGATAACTCGCTTATCGGGTTCAATCGATGAATATTTGATAGCACCCCTATTTTTGATTCTGCATAACTAATTGCCGCAACTGATGTTTTTTTTTGTGCACTAAGGAGTACCGTTTTTTCGGTTAGATTTCGATAAACTGGTAATGAAAAATTCTTAAGAAATTCGTTCGAATAATTCCCTATAAAAGCAAATGTTGCTTGAGGGTGCTCATTAGCCATGTTCAGGATTTTATCTAGCCCGTCAAGATCAAAATTAACATCGGTTACTCTAACGAGTTTAGAACGTGTTTCAATTGGTGGATTAATTTTCTGCCAGACTTTGCTATTAACAGCGTCTATAACCTCTAAATGTCCTGATTGCTCACCAAAAACACTTACCAACAGAAAAAAAAGCCACAAATAAAACCAACCAGTTTTTCTTATAGGGATTTTCGGTGAGTGCATAAGCAATTATTTGTATGTATTGTTGTTGTGGTTATTTTGGTTAGGAGTTGACCATGCTTGACCTTATTATTCTAGTCCAGATATCGATTAAGCAGAAACAAAATCTCATAGCATTTGTTGTTGTCAATCTCACTTTTGAGAATTATAACTAATTGTAACTGGTCAAGTTGATAACAACACGAGATATTGAGGATAAATACCGGAAAAATAAGGGAAAAAACATTTGACTACTGATTTTTAGGGTATATACTTCACACAGCTAGAAAGTACGTTTTATATTTATGCACAAAATTTCAATGATTCACCTTTGGTTCTTCGTTCTGTTTTTCATAAGTAGTAATAGCAACACTTCCAGCAAAATCGCCGTAAACCCTTTGATTTACATAGGCTTATGGCATCAATTACTTTTTTAAAATAGGATACACACATGTCTGATACTACTACTGGTACAGTTAAATGGTTCAACGAATCTAAAGGCTTTGGTTTCATCGAGCAAGAAAATGGCCCTGACGTTTTTGCACATTTCAGCGCAATTAGCGGTTCTGGTTTCAAAACTCTTGCTGAAGGTCAAAAAGTTGAGTTCACAGTAACTCAAGGTCAAAAAGGGCCTCAAGCAGAAAACATCACAGCGCTTTAATTTAAAATCGCTTGTGGGTCACTTAAGTGACCGACATTAAAGGGCATCACCTTAGGGTTATGCCCTTTTTTACGTTCAGGGATGAACCGTATGCCGCAAAGAGCCAAGGAAAGCTTGCCCCATGAACGAAGAGAATGCTGTGGGTATGGCGGTGCGGGGAAGTTCAGGATGAATATCTGTTTAATAACAACTTACACTTTTGGAGATATCAATGAAAAAATTCATGCTATTGGTCATTTTTTCACAGGTTCAGTATTTGCAGCTGATGACGTGTTTTCAAAAGTTTAAGCCAACTTAAAAAAGGCAATGAAATATCCGCTCAGATCCGCAGACGAAATCGCTCGCGATCGTAATCCTATCGATACATTGAAGTTTTTTGGTCTTAGAAGCGGCATGAAAGTGATTGAGCTAATACCTGGTGGCGATTGGGACATCCAGTGTTACTAAAAATTTGCTTGGAAAAGAAGGCACGGAGTTCATTGATGTTATCGATAGTGGAACCAATATCCGCCGAGAAAAAGGCGCAAAGTTCAATTCAGTGGACAATTTAAGTTAGGTTTTACCGATATAAACATTATTTTTACTTTCCGTAATTATCATAATTTTAGCCTTGAAGCCCGCAAATATATTAATAACGCCGCATTTAAAGCCTTAAAATCCGGAGGGATCTATGCGGTTGTTGATCATACTCGCCGTCACATGCAAGAGCTTAATAACGAAAACCGTCGCCGGGTTGATCCTGTTTCGAATATCTCACTCGGCGAATCACCATCAACTTAGCACCCGCAGATCTACCAAAAGACGGCGGTCGATTTGAGTTACCAATCACACCTAGAATTCTTTGTTCACCGATAAAATATTTATCCTAAGTAGAAGACGTAAAGGCAACCACGACCGGAATTCTAGAAGCACGCCAAGCTGGGAAAAATCCGCCAACTAGCCCAATGACTAAGGCAAGTTTTATCCCTGTGATAAACGCACTCACAGACAAATCAAAAGTAAATACAATTTGTGAAAAGCTTGCGCCCATTGTCGAAGTTGTTATTCCATCAAAAAGAATAAAAACGATGACAGTACCTGTCACACCGCCGATAAATGCGAGGACAACAGACTCAACCATGGTTCCAAAGAAAGCGGCAATTCCTTTGAATCCAATAGCTCGTAGCGTCGCTATTTCGACTGAGCGTGCAGCCACCGAAGTGTACATAGTATTCAGCGCTCCAGCTAATGCACCAAAAGCCATAAAAATAGCCAAACCCCATCCGACATACATTAATGCTGAGATACCTGATGACTGCTCGCTAAAATACTTCTTTTCAGTACTAACATCCATACTCAAACGTGGATCGGCTTTAATAAATGCTTCAATTGCGCTGGTATCGCCTGGTTTTTCCAGCTTAACTCTGACCACTTGAAAACTATTTCCACGATTAAACTGAGTTTGTATTGCACGATAGTCAGCCCAAATCTCACTACCGAACACGGAACCAGCGGCATCAAAGACACCAACCACAGTCCACTTAACACCGCCAAGAGAAACCTGGTTTCCTAAATCAAAACCGTTGAATTGTTCAAGAATACTCGTTCCCACAACGAGTTCATTTTTGCCCGGCTCAAACATTCTACCTTTCACGATTTTTACGTTTATTCGTAAATTTATCCCCTCTAAAGATAATCCTCTAAGTGGTAGATTGACCTCCGTGAGCGAAGATTTTTTGATTCCATCTACAATCACATAAAGCTCGGGAGAGGTAATCGGTCCTTTTTCATTTCTTGCAATCCCCGGCGAATTAGAGACAATTTTTACAACATCGCCACTTAATCCGCTATTTAGTTCGGCCTGTGATCCCGCATTCAAGATTACTGCAACATCATCGGAACCAGAACCTTGTAGTGTTTTATCAAATCCATCGCTCATCGCCAAAAAAGCAAGTAATACGCCAACGACAATGGCAATGGAAAGCATGGTGGTTAAGGAAGTCCAAAATCGTTGAGGTAGGCTTTTGATATTCATTCCGACGACGGCTAATATTTGTCTTATTAATGAGTTCATTGGCTTAATTCCTATTTAACGCGTCGATAATATTTAATTTCATGGCTCGCCATGCGGGAATGAAACCCGTAATAAATCCTAACATTAGCATGTAAACGACACTCTGAACGACGATATCCTGACTCATAATTAAGTTGGGTAACATGTTTTTTAATTGCGGATCTTGACTCGCTCCAGTGACCATAAATCCAGCCAGAAACAAACCGACCAAACCGCCAAGCAATGCGAGAAATAACGATTCAGACAAAATCAAGCCAAACACCCTTTTTGAAGTAAAACCTAAGGTTTTAAGTACCGCAATTTCTGCTGTTCGTTCCGATACATTTTGCGCCATAGAAGTTCCAACGACCAACAAAATGGTGAAAAATCCTGCCGCTACCACACCAGTAATAATCAAACTAATATCACCAAGCTGCTCAAGAAATGCTTTATTAAACTGAGATTCAGTACTGGTTTCGGTTTCGGCACTGGAATTCGCAAATTGTTTGTCTATGGCGTCCGCTACGGATTGATTAAGCGACGGATCATCGGTTGTAATCGGTAACCAACCGATGTTATTACCGCCCCATTTCTGGGTTTCATTGAAATACTTGTAGTGCATCAAAATAAAATTGGTGTCTGTTTGTGGATTGGCGGGTTGAAAAATTCCGCTTATGATCATATTCCAGGTGTTGGAGCCGTTATCTTGAGAAAATATATTGGAAGACAAGGGAATTCTATCCCCTACCGACCAACCATGGACTGATGCCATTCTTTCTCCTACAATAATACCCTGCTGGTTGGTAAGCCAGGTTTTCTTAGAATTCTCATCCAGCACTATGTCACCATAAACTCTCAAATAGCTTTCAGCGTCTACTGCAAAAGTCATCGCCTGATTGCGTGGTTCTTGATAATAACCGCCAAACCAGTTGGCGTGGCTCACATCTTTCACTCCTTCTATCGCTTTTATTTTATTCACATAAGAAATTGGTAAAGGTTGAGTAAAATTTATCTTATTCACGACTATTAATCGGTCATCCGCAGATAACTCCACACCGCTTTCAAATGCATTTTTAAGCGAACCAAGAAATCCAAATAATAAAAATGCGATTAAAATAGCAACGCTATTGAGAAATAATCGTAATTTATTTCTGGTGAGATTTTTAAAAATCAAATATAAATTATTCATTAAGATTCATTCTCCACAGTTTCAGTGATAGTGGCGCGTTCTCCTTTAATATCTTGTCGCTCGAAAATTCCCTTATCTAAATGTAGACAGGTTGATGCAAATTTCGCGGCTTCTGGATCATGGGTAACCATAACAATGGTTTTTCCGAAATCTTTATTAAGTAACTGAAGCATCTCTAAAATTTCTGTAGCGGTAGCTCTGTCCAAATCACCGGTTGGCTCATCACAAAAAAGTAAATCTGGGTCAGATACAATCGCTCTGGCTATGGCGACACGTTGTTGTTGACCACCAGACAGCTCTTTAGGTAAATGTTTTGCACGCTCCCCGAGTCCAACCAACTTTAATGCAGTCGCAACGCTTTTTTTTCTTTGTGCACTGGATAGCTTCTTTAACATTAGCGGCAATTCAACATTTTTTTCGGCGTTTAACATCGGCATCAAATTGTAAAACTGAAAAATAAAACCGACGTGCGCAGCTCGCCATTTAGCTAGTTCACTTTCGCTAAGATTTTCGATAGGATGGTCTTCAAATAAAATGCTGCCACTGGTTGGCTTATCAACACCACCTAACATATTAAGCAAAGTCGTTTTTCCTGACCCCGAAGGACCCATGATCGAAACGAAGTCGCCTTTTTTTATGGCTAAATTGAGATCCTCAAAAATGCTAATCGTCTCCTTACCACGAGTAAATTTTTTGGATACTTTTTTTAATTCAAATAATAATTCGTCTGACATAATGGTGTCCTCTGTTTGGTAATCTCTACTTATTATCTTTTAAAAAGGCAACTTTAACGCCCATATCCGGTAATATGCGACCGTCTTTTTGTTCTATTTTTATCCGTACTTTCACAGTGGCTTTCGCTCTGTCGGCGGTGGGTATAATTGCAATTACGCTCGCAAGAATATCCCAGTCTGGGTATGCGTCGAGATTTGCTTTGACCCGTTGGTCTTTGCTAACACGACCAATATAGGCCTCATTGACATCCACTTCTATTTCCAGCGAATCCATATCAACGATGGTACAGATCCCTGTTCTTGTAAAACCTCCACCAGCGGAACTAGGCGCTACAATCTCCCCAGGCTGTGCATTTTTAACCGTGACTATTCCAGAAAATGGTGCTCGAATGGTATGATTGTCTAATAATTCTTGTTGCTGTTCGGCTTGCAGCAGAGCTACTTTAATATCAGCTCGAGAGCTAGTGAGTAAATTTAACAGCTTATCAACATCAGCCTGCGCCCGAGTAATTTGGGATTCGCTAGAATAGTTTTTTTCATCTAATTTTTTAAGTCTATTTAGTACCCGTTTGGCTTCTTGTAAGTCGATATTAGTACTCATTATTCGAGTTCCGAGAACCTCCGCGCGCGCTTTAGCAAGACGAAGACCAACAGACGCTACGGATGAATCAAGTGTTGCCAAAACCTGACCTTTTTTGACTTGCATACCCTCTTCGACCATCACATCGTTAATTAAGCCCATTGTTTCTGCCGAAACCGTTGCGATACGGCGAGCCGTTATAAAACCAGAAGCATTTAATACTTCATTACTATTTGCAAACTGAAATTTTGACTCTTTCTGAGCGGTATTAAGGCCAGAATCTATCGGCTCTTCATTCCTAGTAATCGATTTTTCCGCCTGTGCATCTGAATTTACAGTCTCGGACTTTTGGCTCGTGGCGATTTCTGGAGAAAGTAAAAAATAAGCGATCGCAGCTGCGATAATGGCTGAAATAACCGAGACAATAAACAAATGAAACGTTGTTATCGTTCCGCTTTGATTGTCTTCCTCTGTTATTTTAAGTTGACTAAGCAATGCATTCTTGTCTTCAATCGAACTCACTCTACTCTCCTAAATGGCTTTCTAGGTTTATTAAATGACTAGCGCAATCCTGCTCCTTTTATTATCAAGGACATCTCTATTAATTCATGAATAAATAGAAATGCGCTCAGGTGACACTATGCCATTTCCAAATAATAAATGGTAGTGACAAAAGTAATGGTTTTTGGTAGAAATTATGTTTCTGCTCGTGCCCTTACAAGTTTAGGAGGGTCTTGCCCGCCTCTAAAAACGACTTAAAAAGAGTCCATTGGAGCCTTTCTAAGGCGATTAAAATCATTTGAAAATATGGCATAATAAAATTGTTTCAAACAAAATAAGTTTAATGACGAGTTGGAGTGCTCTAAAAGATCTTGAGGCTAACAGAAATAGCTTATTATTGGGTTTTTACACAGCCTGATCTTGAAGCGCACTTTCTCCGATTATCAATTTTTAATTTATTGATTTACTTTGAAAATGTTTTTGACTCAGAATATTATGTTCACTTGGTACATATAATATTTCTAGATATTCAAGTCTAAAAGCTATAAGCTTATGTTTTAATTAACAAAATACAGAATATGTAGGATTTCATAGGAATATTAATGAGTGTGCCAAGCAAAGCTAAGGCAATCAAGCTGGACAATCCAGCACAGGAAAAGTTTAACCAACAGCCTGTAACCGAACTACACATGTTAGGAGGTAACGAATAGCATGAAGCTGTAGCAAGGGCAGTCGATCAGCCACAATGCGAAAGCGTGAAGGTGTTGAGCCCCGAAATTTTCCTTATCGCATCTGACCAAAGTCTTCATTTACTGGAAGTCAGTATCAATATAAGCGAC
>Ga0316204_10003587_pt1 | contig 30488 bp, 32 predicted proteins | sample 6monrhotite_MG_2_FD_205661 | JGI IMG/M metagenome (GOLD analysis project Ga0316204, IMG submission 205661) | Microbial mat bacterial communities from mineral coupon in-situ incubated in ocean water Damariscotta River, Maine, United States -... | ecosystem: Environmental > Aquatic > Marine >...
GGCCCGATGACCCGTATCACATTTGAAAAACAAGCGCAGGATGGCAAGGCGCGGCGCGGGGTGATCCGCACAACACGCGGCGATATCCAGACCCCGGCGTTTATGCCCGTTGGCACCGCCGCAACGGTCAAGGCGATGATGCCCGAAAGCGTGGCGGCCACGGGGGCCGATATCCTGCTGGGCAACACCTATCACCTGATGCTGCGCCCCACGGCGGAACGGGTCGCGGCCTTGGGCGGTTTGCACAAATTCATGAACTGGGCCGGGCCGATCCTGACCGACAGTGGCGGGTTTCAGGTGATGAGCCTCGCAGGCCTGCGCAAGCTGACGGAAAAGGGCGTGACCTTCAAAAGCCATATCGACGGGTCCAAGCACGAGATCACGCCGGAACGGTCGATGGAAATTCAGGCGCTTCTGGGCAGTGACATCGTGATGTGTTTTGACGAATGCCCGGCATTGCCTGCGGACCGGGATCGTATTGCCTCCAGCATGGAGTTGTCGATGCGGTGGGCGCAGCGGTCAAAGGATGCCTTTGGCGATCGCCCCGGTCATGCGCTTTTTGGTATTCAGCAGGGCGGTTTGGAAGAAGACCTGCGCGCACAAAGTGCGCAGGCGCTGCGCGAGATCGAATTTGACGGCTATGCCGTTGGCGGATTGGCCGTGGGCGAAGGGCAGGAGGCGATGTTTGGTTGCCTTGATTTCGCGCCTGACCAACTGCCCGAGGACAAGCCGCGTTACCTGATGGGGGTTGGCAAACCTGATGACATCGTTGGCGCGGTGGCGCGGGGCATTGATATGATGGATTGCGTGCTGCCGTCGCGGTCCGGGCGCACAGGGCAGGTGTTCACCCGCCACGGGGTGCTCAACATCAAGAACGCGCGGCACCAGGACGATCCGCGCCCCTTGGACGAAAATTGCAGCTGTCCGGCCTGCCGGAACTACTCACGGGCCTATTTGCACCATGTGTTCCGCAGTCAGGAAATCATCAGCTCCATGCTGCTGACATGGCACAATTTGCATTATTATCAGGATATTATGTCCGGTATGCGCGAGGCCATTGCGAGCGGAACCTTTGCCGCGTGGCAATCAGATTTCCATTCGGGTCGCGCACAGGGGGATATCGACCCCCTGTGACGCTGGCTTGATAGGGTTTAGGCCAGACGCAATTCCGGCTTGGCCGAGGTGTCTTCGTTGCCCTGAGCGCGGTCGAGATCGGCGGCATCTGATGACAACAAGCCAACCAGCTCGTCCGTGGTCAGGGCCGTGCAGAACTCCCCATGCATGGAAGCGACAGCCATGTCATGCACCAGCTCTGGATCATGGTCCTTGCCGTGCCGGTCGATCCGGTTGCAGGTCGCGCAAGCGTCATGGGCCAGATAAACGTCAAACCCCATGTTGCCGGCCATGCGCACGGTGGTTTCCACACAGAAGTTGGTGAAATAACCGGCCACGACCAAGCGCTGTATCCCGGCACGGCGCAGATCGACCTCCAATGACGTGCCGATAAAGCCCGAATTCACGTCCTTGTTGACGATGATGTCACCCTCTGCGGTCTCAAGCCCATCAAGCTGCGCACCGCCCGGCAGCGAAAACTTGAGCGGGCTGTCTGGCTCAATCGAATTGTGCCGGGTAAAGGCGCAGCGGCGCCCGGCGGTGCGGAAACTGCGCAGCAATTGCACCAGTTTTTCCTGACAATCAGGGTTGTTCATCCGGCCGGTTGGTCCGCCCCAATGGCTTAGGGTATGCACGCCTTTTTGCACGTCAATCAGCAACAATGCGGTGTCTGCGCTAAATTTTTTAATCATTGGAAAAATCTCCCCTTTTCGCCGCCAAGCCAAACATACCGACCATTTGCTGTCACCCGTTGCGACCGACAAAATCAGGCATGTTCACGCCATATGCCGTGCGCTGGCCTGTGCATTTAGTGATCAATTTGCGCAAAACCGTGGTTGCCACTGCCCGCACAGCAGGTGATGATGCGCCAAAGCCCCGTTAAGGGATTGAAACAGGCGGATCAGGTATACATATCTGGTTCTGAACAGGAGACGGCAGAGGTTGCCTACTGAGGAACCTGCACCGTCTTGCTAGAATAAGGAAAAGAGCATGTTAGAGCCTTTGAACGCGTCCTACCCCGTTTTGCCGCTGCGCGATATTGTGGTGTTCCCCCATATGATTGTGCCGCTGTTTGTGGGGCGCGAAAAATCTGTGCGCGCCCTCGAAGAGGTGATGGCGGACGACAAACAAATCCTGCTGTCCAGCCAGATTGATCCCGGTGATGACGATCCCGATACCGATGGTATCTTTAAGGCCGGCGTGTTGGCCAATGTGCTGCAACTGCTGAAACTGCCCGATGGCACGGTCAAAGTGCTGGTCGAGGGACAGGCGCGTGTGCGCATCACCGAATACCTTGAAAACGATGATTTCTTTGAGGCCCGCGCTGAATATCTGACAGAAATGCCGGGCGATGCCGCCACCACCGAAGCTTTGCTGCGCTCGGTTGCGGATGAGTTTGAGCGCTACGCCAAGGTCAAGAAAAACGTGCCGGATGAGGCGCTTGCCGCCGTGGGCGAAACCGCAGAACCGGCGCGTCTGGCCGATCTGGTCGCGGGTCATCTGGGCATCGAAGTCGAGCAAAAGCAGGATCTGCTGGAAACGCTGTCGGTGTCCGAACGGCTTGAGAAAGTTTACGGTCTGATGCAGGGCGAAATGTCTGTGCTACAGGTCGAGAAAAAGATCAAAACCCGCGTCAAATCCCAGATGGAGCGGACCCAGCGCGAGTATTATCTGAACGAACAGATGAAGGCGATCCAGCAAGAGCTGGGCGATGGCGAAGATGGCAAGAACGAGGTTGCCGAACTCGAAGCCAAGATTGCCGAAACCAAGCTGAGCAAAGAGGCCAAGGAAAAAGCCGAAGCCGAGCTGAAAAAGCTGAAAAACATGAGCCCGATGTCTGCCGAGGCAACGGTTGTACGCAACTATCTTGACTGGATGTTGTCGATCCCATGGGGCGTCAAATCCCGCGTGAAAAAGGACCTGAGCCGCGCCCAGACCGTACTGGACGATGATCACTATGGTCTGGAAAAGGTTAAGGAACGGATTGTCGAATATCTCGCGGTGCAGCAACGCTCCAGCAAGATGAAAGGCCCGATCATGTGCCTTGTTGGCCCTCCGGGTGTTGGTAAAACATCGCTGGGCAAATCTGTGGCCAAGGCCACGGGGCGCGAATTTATCCGCATCTCTCTGGGCGGCGTGCGCGACGAAAGCGAGATCCGCGGCCACCGCCGGACCTACATCGGCTCCATGCCCGGCAAGATCATTCAGGCGCTGAAGAAGGCCAAGACCACCAATCCGCTGATCCTCTTGGACGAGATCGACAAGATGGGTCAGGATTTCCGTGGTGACCCGGCGTCTGCCATGCTCGAAGTGCTTGATCCGGAACAGAATTCCTCATTTGTGGATCACTATATGGAGGTCGAATATGACCTCTCGAACGTGATGTTCCTGACCACCTCCAACAGCTATAACATGCCCGGCCCGTTGCTGGACCGGATGGAGATCATCCCGCTGTCCGGCTACACCGAGGACGAAAAGCGCGAGATCGCCAAACAGCATCTGGTGCAAAAACAGGTCAAGAACCATGGTCTGAAAGCCAAGGAATTTGAGATCGAGGATTCCGCACTGACCGACATCATCCGCTACTACACCCGTGAAGCGGGCGTGCGGAACCTTGAACGTGAAATCGCCAAGGTGGCGCGTAAATCGCTGACCAAAATCATTAAGAAGGAGGCGGACGCAGTTGTGGTCAATGCCGACAACCTTGATGATTTCCTTGGCGTGCGCAAACACCGCTATGGTCTGGCCGAGAAAGAAGACCAGATCGGCGTTGTCACGGGCCTCGCTTACACATCAGTGGGCGGTGAACTGCTCCAGATCGAAGCGTTGCGGTTGCCGGGCAAGGGCCGGATGAAAACCACCGGTAAGCTCGGCGATGTGATGAAAGAAAGCATTGACGCGGCCAGCTCTTACGTGCGGTCCATCTCTCCGCAGATCGGGGTCAAACCGCCAAAGTTCGACGCGCTGGACATCCACGTGCACGTGCCGGATGGGGCAACGCCCAAGGATGGCCCATCGGCGGGCCTGGCGATGGTGACCTCCATCGTTTCGGTGCTGACGCAGATCCCTGTGCGCAAGGATATCGCCATGACCGGCGAAGTGTCCCTGCGCGGCAATGCGATGCCCATCGGCGGGCTCAAGGAAAAGCTGCTGGCGGCCCTGCGCGGCGGGATCACCACGGTTCTCATTCCGACAGAGAATGAAAAAGACCTGCCGGATATTCCCGACAACGTCAAAGAGGGCTTGACCATCATTCCGGTCAGCCATGTCTCCGAGGTGTTGGAACAAGCGCTGGTGTCAAAGCCAGAAGCGATCGAATGGGATCAAGAGGCCGAAGATGCCGCCGCTGCGGCCGCGCTGGCGGCGAAATCCGGGGCAGGGGACAGTGCCACCGCGCATTGATCCGAACCTGTTATAGCGAGAACGAAAAAAGCGCCCTGTGACAGCAGGGCGCTTTTCTTTTGTTGCGTGTTCGACCTTTTGGATCAGTCGCCAAGCGCCGGAATGGCCAGCAGAACGGCCAGCATGGCAACCAAGGCGGTGCCGCTGCTGCTGCTTTGGGCGTCGGCGACAACGGCGGGTGCTTCGATCACAGGATCGGCAAGCGATCCGGCATGCGCCGCAGATGTAAATGTGGCCGCCGCGAGGGCAACCGCGCAAATTGTGGTTTTCTTCATCATTTTTCCCCAAGTCTGAAATACCACCCCATGTTACCGACAATGCCGCGCCGGGCAAGGGATACTGGCTTAATAAATCAATATATGGTATTGGTAAACACAACGATAACAACCTATCAACGGGGCACTCATGAGCACGACATCTTCCAAGCCTGCGAAAGCAGTGACAAAATCCACCGCGAGCGCGGCCAAACCCGCCGCAAAGAAAGCCACAACAAAAGCCGCGCCACCGGTCTCTGCCGTTGCGGGCAAGCCACCAATTTCCGCCAAAACCGCGACGCCCGCGGTTGTGGACGCGCCGCAGCCTGTGGTGCTTGGCCCGATGTTGCGCAAAAAAGAGCTGATCGAGAAGGTTGTCGACCGGGCTGGCATCAAGAAAAAAGACGCAAAACCGGTGATCGAGGCCATGCTGGCCGAGCTCGGCGAGGCGCTTACCGATCATCGCGAGATCAACCTGCCGGAGCTGGGCCGCATCAAAGTACGCAAGGAAAAGATGCTGCCAAATGGCCGTGTGATGATCACAAAGATCCGCCAACCCCTTGGCGGCGCGAGCAAAAAACTGCCTGACGCTGCTGAATAAAACACTCACAGCCAGTTTTTCCAACTCGGCCCTTGCAAGGCCGAGCCCAATTGGCTACTCCGCCGCGCAAGGGTGATTAGCTCAGTGGTAGAGCGCTTCGTTCACATCGAAGATGTCAGGAGTTCAAATCTCTTATCACCCACCATCTTTCCTTGGTTGTCTTTGCTAGATAAGCCTCACGAGGCTGTTGGCCTGACCGACGTCCGCCCGCTACGCGGCCAGTCTGGGTCCGGAGTTTAAATCTCTTATCACCCACCAAAATATTTTCGTTTAAAATCAATACATTAAAGAGCGAAATTCTGAAAATGTATGGTAAAACGTAACCAAATGTATGGTAAAACTGCTGCTTATTTCGCCGCGATTTTGCTCAAAATTTGGGCCTTGGTCTGTAGGTGGGCGGGGTAGGGTGGTCTGAGTGATTCCTGTACAACATTCACGTTTCACGCCTAACAGCGCCCGCAACGCACAACGCCGCAGCGCCCTGATTGACAGTGCCATGATTGTGTTGTAATTTTACAACTTGACAATCAATTGAACCGTTATTGACCGCGCATTGACATTGATTCGCTTTGCGAGTATAAGGGTGTCAGAGAGCGGGATAAATCGCTCTGCAATCACTCCCTTATTATATTGAGTTTAATCATGAACGACGAAGAAATTCGCGCGTTGGTGGCGTCGTCTGACGTCTACAAACAACGCCACGACGCTCTTGCTGACCAGCTAGACGCAACTGCCCAAGAAAAATGGAACGTAACACCGGACCGCGAAAGCTACATGTCGCTGCCTGCCTTTCGCCTTTTCATCCTCACGGGTGAATATATCGGTGATGTTGAACATGAGATGGAACGCGACGTTGACGCCATCCGCCAATCTAAGAAGACGATTGAGATTCAGCAAGCGTTTGCTGATGCCGATGGTAACACTGAAAGCCTAGAAATGGCGCGATTGAATGCGCTTAAGCCACATGAGCGCATGTCAGCCGCGCGTGAACTTGGTCTGACAAGTAGCGGTGAAAAACAGCCTGTCGCGGCGGTTCACGACCCGGCTGAACGTGCGCGTATCTGCGCGGAAATCAACAAATTGCCTTTGTCTATGCGTATCAGCGCTGCGCGTGCACGAGGAGTGGCATGATGCAAAAATTTGTTAGCGTAGAGGATATCTGCACCGCGACTGGATACAGCATCGACGTTTGGCGCAAGGGTCAAATGATCTTTGGCAAGCCTAAAGCAACTTCAGCCCGCATCGACCGCCACGGCAAAAATAGCCCGCGTAAGACGCACGTAGGTTTCGAAATTGAGGCAACAGTGTTGTGGTTACTGGAGCGCGTACCTTCCTTCAATGAAATCCAGGAAAATACATTGCGTTCGTTGGCGCGACCGCATTGGAGAGAGACGTAATGTTGAATCCGGCCCACCCACTAACGAAAAAAACCTATGAAAAATTCGCAAAACAGCGCGCCGAGACCTCACGAGATTTGGCTTCATGCTGGGGCCATGCTACCGGGCGTGAAGTCACCACCAAGAACCGCGACAGCCTAAAAATCAGCGGCTTTCGCGTGGACAAACGTCCTGAGGTGATTGGGCGCATCGCGTATATGCGCGAACAAGCAAAAGCCCGCCGTTTGGCAGAGCAAGAACAGATTGAAGTGCCGGAGGGTGGATGGACGCAATCTGACGTCCTTCAAATTATGTTGGAAACGACGACCGCATTGGAGAGTTGCTACGATGCCTTGTGCCGTCCTGATGTGGACGTCTCAGATATCAAAAAGCGACAGTATTATTCAGTGCTTAGTTCCCATCTCGCCCGCCAGTATTCGAGCTTGGGGAGTGTTGACGGCGACGCCGTTGATCTACCAAAAAGTGCGGTTGATCTGGCACCGATTAACAAGATGCAATTTTGCAGGTGCGACCAATGAAAAACCCAGACACCGCTCGAAATCGTACGTTTCGTTCATCTGCTAAGCTGGTCAAAAATTTGATCAGCGATTTGAGGTATCACGAGGGGCGATTGGATGTGGCCGCGAGTGTCGAAGAGTGTATTTCCTTGGCAGGTACCTTGTCCGAAGCTGTGAAGAAAATGGGCAAGTTCCTAGATGCGCCAGAGATCGAAAACGTCGCGCCGAAACGTGATGCGACCGCTCACGCCAGCATCAAAAACGTAAGCAGATTATTCGCGGCATTGGATACAGACGGGCCACTTACCTGTGGATGCTGCGGAAAAATTCGCGGCTGACCAACCTAAAAGAATTCACGTGATGCGGCCCGACGCCGTTTTTGCGTAGATAGTCGCCATGATGGCGATGATGGGCATGATGCCCGAAGGCGCGTTAGCGCCACCCTTCAACCTTCCTTCCCGACAGGAGCAAATCATGGAATGAATATGATACCACTAAACTATGAAAACAAACGAGAACGCAGCTTGTGTCACCTTCGATTGCACCGCGCCTTCGCTGTGCCGGAGAAGATTAAAACCTCGGAGGATGCAGCAAGAGCTGCACTTTGTGATCTGATAGCCTTTGAGTCCACGTACGACATTGGAGTGATTTTGCAGCTATCGGCGCAACTTCTGTCCGACCGTGATCTTGCAGCGCCGCATGAAGCCGTGATTTTCGACATAAATAGTCTTAGCGAATATTATGATGTGGAGCGTCGTGTGATGCTGATCGCTGCCCGCCTTTGTGGCGCTCAAGATTATGTGCATGGCAACGTTCGCCAAACTTGGGCGGATGATCAAGACGCAAAGTTTGTGTTGGATTCCAGCGCGATAAAGGAGATGCGCCAGTGACCGCTGCACCGCTACAGGTCACAGTCACAGATGGTCACAAGTTTACCCCGGTCGGTGGCGGTGAACTTACCTTACCAATCACATTTGAGCTTGATGGCGTAACAGTGTTCTGTACCACGATTGAAGAGATCAGCGACCACCTACGCACCCGCGCAATACAAACTGGCAAGTTCTATGGGCGCTCAGATTTTGAGGCATATCTAAAAGTCATTTTTGGAGTCGAAAACACGGGGCCAAGAGTGCTTGGAAAATGGGGCGAACGCCGAACTATTTCATTCTCCTGACAAAAAAGAAGTTAGGGGAGAAAAATGAATAATTTTAGCTGCTTATAAAATATATTGGAGGATAATGTATTTTTATATGGACAAACTGGAATTACTTGATAACCGATTGTCAAAAAAGTCTGGACTCCGATTCGCGGATGTGAGATAAGGCGGGTACGAAACAAAAAAAGCAGCCCGTCGATCCAGCACGTTGTCGCGTGTGGCGGGCTGCTTTTTAAACATTGTAACTACGGGAAAGCATACAATAATTTTAGCTCGACCGCAAGCCTAAGGAAGGCTCCAACGAAATGACTATCAAAGAAAATACCGCACTTTGTGCGATCGATACAGCTTTGTCCAATGACGAGTTAGAGGCTGAGCAAACTGCTAGTGATAAGTCTACAAGATGGAATGACGCCACAATAGTCGGCGATCTAACCAATCCTGAGACACAAGCCGTGCTCAATTCGAACCTGGTTCTAATGGTGGGTGACTATGAGACCGCTGGCAACAGATGGATGCGAATTGATGGTTCGATAAAGGGCATACTTGACCACAAGTTAACCCATCACCCCGAAGTGGTGGAAAAGGACGGCGAGGGTATCGTCTTCGGCACCTCAAAACTCGCAACGCGCGTACGTACGCGCGGCGGTGTGACTATCACTCAATATACGCACCGTTCCAAGAGCAAGATGAAGAGCGTGACCGCCATTGCGATTGACGTCGATGGCACTGCAAAAATCAGCGCGGTTCGTGATCGCTTAGTAGAGCTAGGTTGGTGTGCTGTTCTCTATACCACCCACTCCCACGCAGCAAAGAAAACGCAATTTGGCGACCGTTTTCGCATAATCATTTTCTTGGCAACACCGCACCCCTTGCCGATGTCAGATGATAGTATGGATGAAGCGACGCAAGTTGCCGAGCGTTCGGCGGTTATAGATGACTACGAACGCCGATATGCTGGCGTGGTGACGGAGCTTGGTTTGACAGAAGTCGACTACGCTGGTCTCTCGCCCAATCAAATGATGTACACCCCTCGACGCCCTTCTAGAGACGCTGAATTTGAGCACTACTTTATTGCGGGTGCAGCCCTGCACCTTGAAGATGTTCCGCTGGGGGACGTGAACAAGCTGAAATTGACAGGTAAGGTAAAGAGCAAAGTTGTTCGCAAGCCGAACAGTAACGGCAATTCGCGAAAAAGTGCCTGTCAGGGCGATCCGGTGGGTTTTGAAGAGCATCTTGCTCTCATCGGCGATGGTGAAGACATGTGCGGCTTTGACGCGCCGATTTACAGCGCTGCACTTTCCTACTTTGCCTGCGGCGAAGACGATGAAGGTGCGCTAATCGTGACGTTGCGCGATGCAATTCTTGCCGCGACTTGCTACGATGACCGTGCCGCACGTCGCTATGTGACCGATGACTATTTGGTAAATCGCGTGGAACAGGCGCGTGAATATATCAACGCGCAAGACGCCGACAATGATGATCAGCCGGACGTTGATAACATCGCTGACGCGGACACGAGCCAAGATGGCGCAAATGTCGAACCTGCCAACACCATCTCACTCAACATAGCTGATCCGCTGGGCAAAAAGCTGTCGGTAGCGCTGGAAACACTTAAGGCGCGTTGGGCTGTCGTGAACGTTGGGGGGAAGGTGCTGTTTATGCCGCGCCCTGATCCAGATCATGCAAGTGACGGCGTCCAGTTCTTTTCAGAGGCCGAATTCATCAAGTTCCACAAGAACCGTTTCGTCGTGAAAAAGGGCAAGCGTGTTCAACCTGCCAAGGTGTTTGCAGAAGAGGCTGACCGCTATGCAGAGGTGACATTCGCACCAACACCAGTTGTTGCGATGCGCCATAGCTTCAACCTTTGGAACGGGTTCCAAGTAGACAAGAAAGCGCCGTCAGGCGCTACCTGCGAGAAGTTGAAAGTTTTCATCAGAGACGTTATTTGCGGCGGGCGTGAAGACTTGTTCCAATGGCTCTGGTTGTGGCTGGCACATTGCGCACAAAAACCGGGTGAAAAGCCGGGTACGGCCCTTGTGATCCAAGGAACAGGTGGTTGTGGCAAGAGCTATTTTGGTACCGTATTGACGCGTCTGTTCTCGCCATACACAGTCTTTGCAGACCGTGAAGATCATGTGACTGGCAAATTCAATCGCCACCTTGCGACGGCTGTTTTACTTGTCAGCGACGAAGCATTGTTCGGCGGCGATAACCGCGTCAGCGGGTTGATCAAGAGCCTTGTGACCACCAATGTTCAGCGCATTGAAGCAAAAGGTGTGGATTCCATCGAAGTCCAGTCCTTTTTGCGCTGTGTCTTTGTTGGTAACCCCAAGCGCGTGGTGCCGATTGAGGCCAACGGTTCGGATCGCCGATACCTTTGCCTAACTGTCGCCGACACCTACAAAGACGACACCGACTACTTTGCTGAGATTGAAGCTGAGATTGCAGCGGGTGGGTTAGAGGCACTCTTTGGTGAACTCGCGGCTTATGATCCAGCGGAAAACGATCAAAAATGGAGCGAAGTGCGTGTTGCACCTGAGACCGATGAAAAGAAGAAGATGCGCCGCCTGTCTCTCCCCAAAGTGGTACGCAAGATGATTGAGGCTGTTGAAGACAGGGTGCTTGAATTCCGCGACGAGTCCGGGCGTGCTATCCGTTATGTGTTGCATGAAGCGGGTGCCAACTACGTCGCACGCGATCACATGCGCCATGCAATCTCAAAATGGGCGGACTCCCGCGACGGGGGGCAAGATGCGAATGAAGTGCTTGCAGACTTGTTTGGTGATGATGTGACCACGACCCGCCGTAAGGCGGTGTTTGAGCAGCGTGTTGGATATGATGGTGAATGGGAAGACGCAGAACGCAAAAAAGCACACTGCTACGTTCTGCCCTCACAAGCACGTATGATTGAGCTAGTCACGCACCGCTTTGCAGATTGATGGTCTCGATTGCGGGTGGGTTCCAATGGTCCACTCGCGTTCCGCCCACGGTGGACCGTGATTTTCTTTATAAAACAATCATTTAATGGGAGGGTTCCAATATTCCACTAATTCTACAAAACTTTAGGAAAAAACATAGCGAAGAATGTGCACGGCGCACTCAAACAGTCGAAATTTTGGACTTCCTCAGATAAGAAATTGATTTTATATGGAAAAGTCGCTCCACCCAAATTGAGAGCATTGGCCAATGATGGAACTCTAAGTACCAATACGAGCGAACGCTTTTCGGAGGTCGGCGGCTTCGATATTCGCGTGGCCGGTAAGTGTACTGCCTTGAGGTTTTGCGTTCACAACATCAGCTAAGTACCCATAGATGCGCTGAGCTAGCGAGCCGGGGTTCTGATGCAGCTTTTCGGTCAAAGATTCCACGGCAAATACGGAAGTTTTTTCTCTTCGGGTTCGGCGCTTGCTTGCGGCGAGTTTTCGCTTCAGCAGAGCTTCTGCACTCTTTCGCAATTTTCCTGCGTCACTTTTGCTAGGAACCTCAGGCAGGAAAAGTGCAAAATCAATAAAGTCCTCAATCGAGTGCGCTTTTGAGGCCGCCAAAACCATGTATTGTATGACGTGAGGTGTTCGCCCGAACTCCGCAACCAATCTGTTAAGCACATCTTGACGTTCTGTTGAATTTCGCGCCTCTTCGGCTTTCCGCATTACCATCACGATTGGTAAGGCGTCTGCCTCTATCCAGTCTATCCGGGCGTCTTGTAGGACAGTAGTTTGGTCAATGATTGTATTCTCGTTCTTGACCGATTTTCTAAGATCTGAGCCCGTAAAATCGAAACCACGCAGATCTGCGCCGGAAAAATCCAAGTGTCGAAGATCTGTGAACCGGAAATCGGAGATAGGGTTCAAACCGGAGGTCGCTACGAGTAAGTCAAACCTTGGGGATTGGCTGTCGAAAACAGCATCGATTTGCTGAATTTCTTGTTCGGTAAGAAAATCTTCTAGAAGCCGCATTATTTTTCGACAACCTCACATCGAGAGATGCACACAGCATTTGCACTGTTTGATTTTCCGCCACTTCGCGCCTCGCGCTGTATGGCCTTCTTTAGCAACAATCCAACCAAAGCGTTCTTATTCTGCCATTCACTCAGAGATTTGCCCATTCGATTGCCATCATTTGCTGCTACTTTGATGGAACTCCTACTTACATGGACTTCACCCAAAACCGACATTCTATTTCCGCCTTGTTTCCTTCGAATGGTGCACAAGCGAACACTTGGAATCGCGCTCCCTTCAACAAACTTCTCGGGCTTGTTGAAGATCGTTTTCGGCGCGATCTTCCAAGTGTCGTTAGGGCCTGCTACGACAGGAAGCAGTTTTTGCTGTGTTTTTGCATTCTTAGTCCGAACGACTGACCCACCAATACCAATATCAACCTCTCCGCTCGCACCTGTCACAGTGTTGGCGTTCAGTGCGACATTGCCTTTGAGCGCACTCTGAATCTGGACGGAGTCGTCCACACTAATTTCCGCCAACGCCTGCTCTCCGAATACATCTGCAAACGTAGTCTCACAACCTTCTAAGACCAACCTAAGGTGAGCCTTTGAAACGCCAACAATATACTCTCGTTCCCTATATTCGTAATGCATGGTGCCAAATTTCAGCCTGCATTTTAGATCAAACTCATCCTCGACGGGTTCAATCTCAAATCTCAATTCAGACAGTTCTGTCAGTGGGTTTCGAGGTGTCAATGAGAAGTTTTGCTCTTCCAATGGATCAATCCGTCGTAGCTGTTTGCCTTGCTACAACCAGATATAGTGGCGCCAAGCCAATCTTTCAATGCGATCATCAAACAGCCGCCTTGAAGGAACAGATGCGATAAAAAAGTGAGAATTATCAATTTTTGAAGTGCTACGCTCCTTGGCATCCTTTTTGACACTTATCCATTTTCTTCATTACGTTTGCTCATTTTGTAGAATGGGAGCTCTTTGGCGCGATCTCTTATCAGCTCTGACGCCAAGCTACATCATCTCTGGTGCCACCTTGCATCACCGCTGACACGATAGCGGGCAGTCAACAGGCCACCCTTCCGTATGCTCGCAGGGTTGCTACGCTTGACCAGCTTGCTAACCAACAAATGCCCGCGTAACGGGCAATCTGCCCTTGATTCAGCCTGTTCAAAGCCCTACGTTCAATTCACAACCAACGATGACGTTTTGAACAAGGCCCGATATCGTGAAGAAATATGTAATTTACCGCCGCGTCAGTACGCAGGAACAAGGCCGCTCAGGTCTTGGCCTAGAAGCGCAGGATCGCGATATGTCGCTCTTTTTGGACAATTACAGTGATACACCCTTTGAGGTGCTAGGCACCTTCACAGACGTTCTGAGCGGCGCTGACGCGCATCGCCCCGAACTGGACAAGGCAATAGCTCTAGCAAAGAGAACAGGGGCAGAATTGCTTGTTGCCAAGCTAGATCGCCTATCGCGTAAGGTGTCTTTCATCGCTACCTTAATGGACGATAAAGCCCTAAAAATAAGGGTTGCCAGCATGCCGAACGCTGACTCCTTCCAACTTCACATATATGCAGCACTAGCTGAACAAGAGCGCAACTTCATATCGCTACGCACAAAGCAGGCGCTCGCAGTCGCCAAAGAACGTGGAGTCAAATTGGGTGGATTGCGTGACAAGACAATGCAGCGCAACGCAGCCGTAAAAGCCAACGCTGACAATCGTGCAGAACGTATTCGTGAGATAATTGTGCCAATGCGTGAAGCTGGCAAAACCTTGCGCCAGATCGCCGATGCATTGAACGCAGCTAACGTCCAGACCGCCAGAGGCGGCGCGTGGGGACCGTCAGGGGTCAAGAACACCTTGGACCGCTTGGACAAGATGGAGGCTGCTTAGATCGCCGCTGAAGCGGCCTTACCAAAACTACATATCTGACGCCTTTCCAGCCAATCAAACCGCCCATGCTGATACTTTTGTTACGCCGTTTGGCTGATAACTATTCAATTGTTGTGCTTGATGCGGGGCGCGTCAGCGCTCTATGCCATATGTTGTGTGTAAAAGACCGAGGGACCCCGGATACGGGTAGGGATACACCTATAGTTTGTGCGCAGTTGCTACTCATACGTCAGTTTTTAGCATTTGTAAGCGACATCCAAAATGAAAAATTCGGCATTCAACCCGCCGTTAACAGAAAATTGAAATATAGTTGCAAAAGTCCACTAAATCGTTAACAAATCGTTAGTATTCAAATGAATTTTTGGGTGACGGTTAACATGACATATCGTGACCCGTTTTAGTTGATAAAATTTGCTAAAAAACACCAATAATGGTATACTTTGGTTGTTTGGAAAAGTGTGCCGTTGGCGTCTTTTGACGCGCTCCGCTTCGGCATTTCTCAGATTGAGCTGGCAATCATGGATGTGTAAACAGCCTGCTTGATCGAAGGGGGGAGTGGCAACTCGGCAACCCAAGTGAAAACTCCCCCCGTTATTTTCGTTCGAGATGTCGGCTATGCGGGACTTTTCTGCCTTTTGCGGCACGGGCAACAAGGTCCGTTTTGCTATCGAAGCTTAAGGATCACATTGTCTTCTGCTTCCTCTCCATCAGCTCCATGCGCACGGATAATCTCAACCAGCCAGTCGAACACAACAGGTCCCTTGTTGCTTTGCGCGTGTCTGAGTTGTTTCCTAACTGAGTTTCTGTTCGTTGGGTGGCAGCGTTCGAGACGCAGCTCCAATTGGCGAATAGTTTCCGAATATCCCAAACGGTTTTTCGACAGTTCAGAGTTTTCCCAAATCAGGGTAAAGCCTTCATCCGGCGTCCCAAATCCGCCGCGCAGAATGTCGTTGAATGCATTTAGATTGTGGCCCCACCTAAAACCGGGAATGAGAACGCGGCTGATCTCGTCAAAAAACTCCTCAAGTGTCGAGAATTGCTGACCGTCAATCCGGTAGGCTTTCATGCTCTGATATTTTTGCCAGTCTGCTTGGGTCATAGTCAATTAAGTGCAGACGCTGCACTGACATGCAAGTTCCTGCGTCTGCATTTCACACATTCGCCCCATCGCAGAAATTGTGAAAAATGGGCTCTGAGCCGTCATCCGACAGAAACTATCAAGTTCCCAGACCCAAAATCTTCGCTCAGCACCATATGTAAGCAGGGTATGAGCCGTTTGACTAGAATTCCGACAAGCAAGAATATAACAAAAACAATGGGATAAACATGACCCCGAAATATAAGACGGTCGGAATGAGTGCTGCGATGACCCCGAATACCGAGAGAACAGCGATAATCACATCTCCAACCGCGCCCATGCCTGTCTGGTTACTGATATCTTTTGCTTCTCGCATGTTTGCCTCATTTTTCGCGAGTCGCCCTTCGAGCTTCCATGAGCCTGGCTGCGGTCGGTCTTTATTGTTATCCATTTTTGCCATATCACTACATACTGTTATCTATGCAGAACAATACGTACGTAGCGTACTCGTGTCCACTCGGAACATTATGTTCCGATGGAAATTCTTGCCCAAAGACTAAAAGAGAAGGCCAAACAGCTTGGCATTTCCAATGCTGCGGTTGCACGACGCGTTGGTCTGGAAGAGCGTAGGTATGCACATTACGTGGCGGGGCGGCGGGAGCCGGATTTGGCGACGTTAGCAAAGATTGCCACGGAACTGGGAACAACACCTAACCACCTGTTGGGGGTGGATGATAACTTTGCCAGTGACGAGAAAGTTAACCGCTTGGTAAATCGGTTTGTCCATGCGGCCACAAACATGTCAGCGGACGAGCTTGAGCTTTGTGTGGTGCAAGCAGAGGCGATTGCGGCAAGGAAGCGTTAGCGTGGTCAGAGATTAACGATGTCGGCTCTGCGGACTTTGTTACCTTTTCCAACAACCCTCAGCCCTCATAGGTTGAGAAAAAAAGATTGGCCTTCTTGGCAAATGCTGGCATCGATCCCAACCCAAAGGGGACAACGGTATTGACCGACCAATGATCCGTTTCTTGCTGGTTCGACATTAAGATTTTGAGTGTTACGTGGCCAAGGTCGTTGCAGGTAGCAAGAATTTCTAATTCACCCTCAAGAGATTCCCACTTCTTTTCGTCACCCCAAGGTGTCTCAAAAGACGCAAGCAACTCAAAGAAATCAGAAATCTGACCATAGTGGGTAGGGTTGTAAGCATACACATTCATCTTAGCCGTAAGGGTGGGTGTCCTAACCTCACAATCAAAATAGTCACCGTCGAGATTTGAAAATCGGAGTGATGATGATGGGTTAGTGGATTTTAGACAAAAGTCAGCCACTGGTTACCTCTCCATTTCAACAAGCCAGATATATTCCCTTCCGATAGAATGCGCAAACCAAGGCTTTTAGGGTTGGCTGCTCTGGGCTCACTGCGGTCATCTGATGGTTTTAGTCAGGATCATGCGGCGTTGAACGGTCTTCAAGTTCGACTCTGCGGGACTTAGCTGGCATCCTACCGTGATCAAGATGACCCAACCTGCGCCACACTTTTATGCAAGCTGGTCTTAGACTACGATGGCTATTGTCAAAGTTAGGAGAACCCCATGAAGCGTTTATTCCCTTCACTTCCAGAGGACGCAACTCTGGGCAGCGTGTACCGGGCATTTCCGAGCAAACTCAGCCCTCTGTCAGAATATCAAAACCAACTGATGCGAGGCGAAAGTGAACTCGCCATAGCAGAGCGAGAACTTATCGCAGCATATGTTTCGGGATTAAATGCTTGTGCCTTTTGTCATGGCGCTCACAAAATTCATGCAAGAGCTTTCGGCATTGAAATCAGCACCATGGAAGCCATGATGGATGACCTAAATTCAGCATCCGTCGACCCAAAATTGAAACCAATTATGGCATATGTCGAAAAGCTGACGCACACCCCGACTAAAATGACCGAAGCTGATGCCGAGGCTGTCTATCAAGCTGGTTGGTCGGAAGCCGCGCTGTTTGATGCCATTCAGGTTTGCGGTCTTTTCAACATGATGAACCGAATTCTGGAGGGTACAGGGATCAATAACTATCATCTTGATCCGGGCTCTGCCGACCCCAAGATGCTCGAAGAGCTAAGAAGCGAAACTTGTTATTCCGACTTCGGGAAGGCGAATGGCTTGACGGACTAATATTTAGTCCGCTCCGGGCTCTGAGCCGACATCTGACGGTTTTTGTCTGTCTCTTGGGTGTTAACATTCGCCAAATGTCGGCTGTGCGGACCTAGCTGCCGTTCACTGCGCCGAGAATTGAAAACCACAGCGCTGTGTCTTGAAGCCATCCTTTCCCACTGTTACTCGAGACGCAAGTGAAGACATAAATAGTGGATCGAAAATGTTTGAATTCAGTTTGATGGGGCAGACCTATCGTGAAGTTACAGACCCTGACGCATGCATTGGCATAGGTGATCTGATCTACTTTTTCGATACTCACCCAGATCGGGACGCATTTTGTTATATGTTCATCATGTCCGACGGGCACCTCGTCGGGTTCAACTGGTTGGGCTACAAAGCAGGATTGATGGGGAGCTGGTCCATTCACGAGAATGATCTACGTGACAATGGTGCGCATGTGACACTCGGATGGCTTGAAAAGAATTGGGGGCGCTTTTCATCTTTTCCAAGAGCAAAAACAAAGTTCTTGAAATGGCAAGAACGTGACTATGACCCCAATGAAGCTGTAGACGCCGAATTTTTTAAGGCTCGTTATGGTGCAGACTGACATTTATTGCCTCTTCGAGAAGTAGGCTTTGCGGACAAAGCGGAGCTTCAGAGTGCGCCAGTCGATTGGCGACTTAGGCCCTTCATCGGTTCGCTACTTGATCCTAGCTTCAATCGACAAAAACACCGTTCTCTTCAATTAAGTCTCCAAGCCACGGCAACGCAAACCCCATGATCCAGATATCGTCGTTTTCTGGCTCGGCGATATAGTGAAAGTTCGCAAGCAACCATTGAACAGAAACAGTATAGTTCCTCAATTCGTATTTGGATTCTGGTGGTAGAGTGCATCTACCGTACCCCCATGTCCTACCATCCAGACCTACAAACGAAATCTCCGTATTCGCGTCGATCTTTGTTGCTAGCGCGTACTCAATCCCGTCGCCACCACCAGTGTGGAGCGTCCTAAATCGTATCAGGGCACCGTCCCGAAAAAACGGCTCTGAGTAGTCTTGAAGTCTTCGCCAAGTCTGCGTCTCTTTGGTCGGCCTAAGCATTGGCAATGCCCCTGTAGAGTTATGGAGATGTGATCCTACAACAGACCAAACTTGCTACCAATGCCTTTAGAAACGTCGGTGAAAGGGAGTTAGCCTGCATCAGTATGGGGCGACAAAATGGGCTCAAACCCGTCATCTGACAAAAGTGGTATGGCTTTCAAACGTTAGCAGCCGCCCAAATGTCCGGTGCGCGGACTTTGCCGCCTTTCGCTTAGTCAAGCATTCCCTGTTCGTCGGGCCAAGCCAAAATCGCTTCGTCGGCTAGCATGGCACCAACCAAGGACGTTGCCCGCAATTTGGTGCTCGGGTCTTCACCGAGCCCCATATACTCTGTCTCGATCTGAACAAGGTATTCGATGACATCTTCTGGTAACGCGCCCCCTACAAGCTGAGAAGCGGCGGAAATCAAATAGCTATCGTATTCGCCTGCAAAAGACGAGTTGTCGACATCATCCCAACTCTTAGCACTTGGCAGCAAACCTATAGGGTCCCAAAGTGTCCAGCCAAGATCGCGCAACTTTGAGAGTTTCACTTTAATTTCTGGCTTGTTCACCTTGTCATCACACCATTTAGTTTTCGCCAGTCTCGCATCTCAATCGACACGGTCAAGAGGGCTCGAAGCTGACATTAGCCAATCTCTTACCCCAAAAAAACCACCCAGCCGCAAAGGTTATCTGTTTGTCAGCTTGGAAGGTTGGGGGAGCGGGCGTAGCCTTCACAATCCTTCACAATAGGTCACCCGATCAAGATAGCTACGCATCTCTTCAATCTTCGCAGGTTCCTTGTAGTTCCCAAAGTGACCGCGCCCAGAAAAATGCCCGATTACAGTACGCTGCACATTCTCACTAGCCCCAAGGCCTTCCAGCGCCAGCAATAAGGTATCCTTGAGGCTGTAGAGGACGTGTCTGTCGTTATCTAGGCCTGCATCCCGGATTTTCTTGGTAAACAGATCACTCATTTTGTTTGAGGGCGACTTTAGGTCCTGAACAGATGCAAAGCCGTCTTGTTGCATAAACTGATAAAAGTCTGCAATTGGCTCAGCCAACGGTATGTCACGCGGGACTCCCGTCTTAGTCTTAACAATTTCGATCCGGTCCGCTTTGACGTCTTTCTTGGTCAGCTTAAAAACTTCGTTTGGCCGCATGCCTGTCCAAAGCAGAACGCGGAAGGCCATTAGAAAGGCTGCCCGTCTTTCTGTCGCTAAGCCTGAGACGCCATCTGGACCCCAAGCTCCCAATACTGCCTTCCAAACAATCGTCATTTCATCGCGGTCAAATGCTTGCCAGCGGGTTTTCTGGACGTGCCCTCTCTCGACTCTGGGAGGCTCAATATCTGCTGATACGTCTTCTGATACGAACTTACGTTTCTTTGCCCAGCGACACAAAGACCTTATTGGGTTAAAGTATTGAGCAACTGACGTCCGCGCCATCTCATTTAGCAGCGTCTCAAGATATTCGTCGATAAGTTCGCTCGTGATCTGGTCCATCGGCAAGTCACCTGCGTATTCAACAAATCGATTGATCCGCGTCCGGTAGTTTCTTGCAGTAGCGTCTCGTACCGCCCGTTTCAAAATGTACTGTTCAAGCCGTGCCGTGATCCGTGATTGCTCATCAATCGGACGAGCAACGTCTAGTTCTGCCAATCTATCCTCAAGTTTGATCCGTGCGGCCTCAAACAGTGCCTTGTTGTATCTATCCCTTGCTGGAGGGGTAGGGGCCTCTGGCAGGTTCTCTGCGACTGTGAGCATAGGCGAGGGGTTTTCTATCGCTTCCAGATATGAGGCGTCTCCAAAAGCCTGTTTAATGTAGGAGGCCAGTATTTCACGCTCTAGGCGAGGTGCGTACGCTTGGGCACCATCAATGTAGGCGTCAACATCTTCCCATGTTCCTGTTAGCTCGTGATGGTCACTCTCGATCATCTCTTGAACTGCCATAGCGGGGACAAGTGCTACCTTGTCCTGCGCCATCTCTTCACGGCGCACAGGATCAGAAACTAAAACAATAATCTGGTCATGTTCCTTGGTTAGCTCATCGCAACGACGCATCGCCCTTGTCAGATCAACACCAAGGCTAAAATCCCAAATTTTCCGCCCGATCTGATCCGCAACAGCGATGGGGACTCGCCGCTGGTACTTGAAGGCGCGACCTGTCCACGTCATATATCTTGGAAGGGGGCGTTCAGTGCTCTTGGCAGGCATTTTGACAACTATTGTATGGTAAATGTATGGTAGATTGTATGGTAACATTTGAGAAAATAACAAGCAAAATCAGTTATTAAGTGAAAGTAATTCCCTCTCAAAATTCAAATCTCTTATCACCCACCATTCCCTTCCTGCCGTTTCTGATGCATCAAACTGGCATCCAATTCTAAACGGCAGATCTCATGACAAATAACTATCCGAAAATCTGGTTCCTGCGCCACGGGCAGACAGAGTGGAACCGCGAATTCCGCCTGCAGGGCCAATTGGATTCGCCGCTGACCCAACAAGGCCAAGCCGAAGCAGCGCGGCAGGCCAAGATCATGCCGGAAATTCTGGCCCAGAACCCGGCCATCTATGCCTCGCCGCTAGGGCGGGTCCGCCAAACGGCGCAGATCGCATTGGGCGATGTGCCGCGGCAGGAAGATGGGCGGTTGATGGAAATTCACGCGGGCAAATGGCAGGGGATGACCCGCACCGAAATTCTGGCGGATCGCCCCGAATGGGCCGCGCAATCGCCGACACCGCTTGAGATCTACGAGGCCGCGGACGGCGGTGAGGGGCTGGCGGCATTCCATGCCCGGATTGTTGATTTCTTGAACGATCTGACCGGACCAAGCGTGATCGTTGCCCATGGCCTGTTGGGGCAGGTGCTGCGGGCGGAGGTCTGCGGCCTTTCCACAAGTCAGGCGGGCAGTTTGTCGAACCTGCAAGGTTGCGTTTACCTTCTTGAACACGGACAGGAAACGGTGCTTGAGGCGCCAGAGTGAACCCTGCGCCGCCGCTTTATATTCTGCGCCACGGCGAGACCGAATGGAATGCAACGGGCCGGTTGCAGGGGCGGTTTGATTCGCCGCTGACAATCGCAGGTCGGGCGCAGGCCGAGGCGCAAAGGAAAATCCTGCAAGCCAATGATCTGAGAGGTTTTTCCGCTATCAGCAGCCCACAGGGCCGGGCTGTCGAAACCGCCCGCATCGCCTGCACTGGCCTCATTGGTCCCATCGCAACCGACCCCGCGTTGAGCGAGATCGGGCTGGGCGATTGGGCCGGCGGCGTCCGCGCAGATCTGATCAAGAGCTCCGGCGCGATGGATGGTTTTGACCTTTACGAACTGGCCCCCAACGGCGAAGGGTTTGCCGCCCTGCATGCCCGCTGCCACAACTTTTTAAGCCGCCTTACCGGCCCGGCAGTGTTGATCACGCATGGCATCACATCGCGTATGTTGCGGCTGATCCTGACCGGGCGAAAGATCCATGATCTGCGCGATATGGCCGGCGGGCAGGGCGTTGTTTTTTACTTGGAGAACGGAAAACAAAAAAGGTTGGATTTAGGGGCTTGAACCCCCCTTCAACCTTGCGCTAAGAGAGCGCACGGCGGGTCGTTAGCTCAGTTGGTAGAGCGCTTCGTTTACACCGAAGATGTCGGGAGTTCGAGCCTCTCACGACCCACCATTTACCCTCTCCCTTTGTCGAGTCCCATTTGCAGTTGGCAAAGCTGACTGAAATTGTCGGATGGTAGCTATGAGTCCTTGGGTGCCCTTCAAGATAGCGTGCAAGTTGCCAAATCTCTGATTTGGCAGCGCCCGAACCGCCCCGTTTTGCCGAAGGCAAACCTATGGTTTGACGGGGCGGGCGCTTTGCTTCCTGCCCCTCGGTTCGGGCGCGATGGCACTTTATGGGCAACTAAGTCCAGCACAGCCGACATCGATACCCGTTTCTTCGCTCTACCCGCGCAAAACCAAAAGCGGGCCACCGTCATAGGTAACCCGCATTGGGAAAGGCGATCCATCATGCATGGACCGCCCACCAAAGTTATTTCATCGAGTTGAGGCCAATCATATTGCCTTCGGTGTCCTGCAGCAATGAGACCCAACCGAACTCTCCGATCGAGAACTTGGGCCGGATGACCTTGCCGCCAGCCGCCTCGACGCGGGATTCTTCGGTGGCGCAATCGGCGACCGAGAAATAGATGATGGTGCCGCCAATGCCGGGGCGAGCGTGTTGGGATTTGGTCAGGGCGCCGCCAGCGCCATAGGCGCTCATCTCGGCGGGAAAGCTCATCATCTGGGATTCGCCGGTGGGATCGCCAATCTCTTCGAGCTTGCGGCTGAGAACCGCCTCGTAAAACCCTACGGCCCGGTCCAGATCATCCACATAGATATCAAACCATCCAACTGCGTTCATTTTGGTCATCGTTCATTCCTTTCAAGTGTCGGTATGAGGATGATTTAACAAGCGCAGTCAGGCCTGTATTGTAGATTTCAGACATCGAATTTTCTGGCGTATTTTCCGGGGGTATAACCGGTGGCCTTGCGGAAGGAATGGATGAAATGGGACTGGTCGGCATAAGACCAGATGTCTTTGCCGTTCAAAGTCTGCTGCAATCGCAACACCTTAAGGAAGTCATGCGGCGCGAACCCAGTGGTGCGTTTCAGGGTGCGTTGAAGTTGCCGCGCCGAAAGGTTTGAGATTTCAGCCATATCGGCAACGGTGTGAATGTCATCAAGATGTTGAAAAATCTTTTGGGTGACGGGGTTGGGCGCGACGATCCCTTTGTCGATCAACCCTTCGACTAATTTTACCAGATGCGCGATGCCGCCTGCGAATGCATCCTGTGCCAAGGCCTGATTTACCGGGGCCAAGGGCAGCTCACCGGTGTAGGGTTTGTCGACCAGACCATAGTCTATTAGATTCAATCCGCCTTGCCAGACGCCGGGCAAAAACCGGATGTTTACGAAATGAAAACTCCGGCCAAGGTTAAACTCCTCTGACGTGGCGCGCAGCTTGGATACGCCAGCAATGCGGCGGTCCAATTGGTCAAAGACGATATAGGTACAGGCGTCGGGCAGGGCGTGAAAGCGGTAGTCTTCGGGCAGGGCGCAATTTGTCTTGAGTTCCAGAAACCGATGCACGATCCCGCACAGTGCGGGCGGCGGTTCTACCTCGGCAAAGGTCACGGCCTCGACTGTCTTTTGTTTGCCGTTGCCTTTGGGGTCGTACATTTACACACCGGGGTTGGTTTCTGGGCCTGCAATGTTGTTACGGGCAATTGGCGCAAACCGGAATAGAAAGTCGATCTGTGGGCGTTCATGCCTGCCACAATAGGGGGGATTTGCAACGCCGCACCGTCCGGTCAAACTTTCTTCACAAATCTGCATTTTTGCGGCTTGACCCTGTGCCCATGCAGCCATAGAACCACCAAGCGCTTCGGGGGAACTTGAGGTCGCAGCAGCGGGCGGTTGTAGCTCAGCTGGTTAGAGTGCCGGCCTGTCACGCCGGAGGTCGCGGGTTCGAGCCCCGTCAACCGCGCCATCGCTGCATGAAAAAGGGTCCTCTTTGAGGGCCCTTTTTTCTTGGTTGATTTCTTTGCTAATTTTCCGCCCAAACGTGCTTGACGGCCCTGCGCAACTCTCTTATGTCGCTCCTCACGCGGTTGTAGCTCAGCTGGTTAGAGTGCCGGCCTGTCACGCCGGAGGTCGCGGGTTCGAGCCCCGTCAACCGCGCCACTATCCTGAAAGAGGGTCCTCATCAGAGGGCCCTTTTTTCGTTTCAGGTCAGGGTGTTGCAGCGGTGAGAAATGCCAACAGCGCCGCGGTGGTTTCCTGTGGATATTCATCAACAAAGAAATGTCCGCCCGGCACTGGCGCGGCGGTGATATCGCGCAAACGGTCCTCCCATGTGGCAGGTACGTCATAAGCTTTGCCCATCGCGCCATCCGCGCCGTACATCACCAGCGCGGGGCAGGTGACCTGCCGGTCCAGATCCGCCGCATCGAGGGCAAAATCAAAATCCAATGCGGCGCGGTAGTCGGCGCACATGCCGCGGATCGCCTCTGGATCGCGCCATGCGCTGCGATAAGCGTCAAGCGCAGCAGGGTCAAAATCCGACAATTTGGTCGCGCCCCAGCCTCTGAGGCAGCTTTCGAAATATGCATCCGGGTCATGGGCGATCATGGTTTCGGGGAATGGTGCGGGTTGGGCGAGGAAAAACCAATGATAATAGGCGCGTGCCACCTGTTGTGAAAGTTGGTCGAGCAGCAGATGGGTCGGCACGATGTCCATCACCGTGAGGCTTTGCACCGCATCCGGGGCATCCAGCGTCATCCGGTGCGCCGTGCGCCCGCCGCGATCATGTCCAACAAGGTGAAACCGCTCAAACCCCAGATCGCGCATCAGCGCCAAAGGATCGGCGGCCATATGGCGAAAGCTGTAATTCTCGGTGCCTTGCGGCTTGCCGCTTTGGCCGTAGCCGCGCAGATCGGGGCAACCACCGTGAAATGCCGCGCAAGCGCCGGGGCCACGGCATGCCACATGGCGTGGGTCTGGGGAAATCCGTGCATCAACAACAGTGGCGGCCCGTCACCGCCCCGCGCGTAATGTACCTGTTGTCCATTGGCGGTGACGGTCTGGCTTTCGAACCCTGAAATGATCGTCATTTTTGCGGCCTTTCCTGATTGCATGATCGCAGCTTACAAACCAATCCGTGCAGGTGTAAGAGGGAGCATGACCAGCGCCGTAACACATCCCGCCAGACTAGGCATTCTTTGCATGGTGGCGGGGATGTTCTGTATTTCTATCAATGACATGCTGATCAAATCGCTGTCCGGAGGATACCCCCTGCACGAGCTGGTCTTGCTGCGCTCGGCGGTTGGGATCGGGTTCAGCTTTGTGCTGTTGCAGATCGAAGGCGGCGTGAAATTGCTGCGCACCGGGCGCTATGGTCTGCATTTGCTGCGGGCGCTGTTGGTGGTTTTTGCCAATTCGGCGCTTTATGCGGCGATTGTCGCAATGCCGCTGGCGATGGCCAACGCGCTGTATTTTGTGGCGCCGCTCTTTGTGACCTTGTTGTCCATTCCGGTGTTGGGCGAACAGGTCGGTGCGCGGCGGATGACGGCTGTGGCGGTCGGGTTTTGTGGTGTCTTGCTGATGATGGCGCCGCAGATCGCCAAGGGTGACGGCGGATTGGGCTGGCTTGTGATCCTGCCGGTTCTGGCGGCGGCGGGATACGCCAGCATGTCGGTGCTGACCCGCAAACTGGGCCAGACCAGCCGCGCCTCGGCGCTTGCGATTCAGATGCAATTTGCCTTTGTCTGTGTCAGCATCGTGATGTTTTTCGCCGTGGGTGACGGGCGCTTTGTCGATGAAAGCACCAATGACAGCATGCGGTTCCTGCTGCGGGCTTGGATCTGGCCGGAAACGGCGGATCTGCTGCCCATCGCCGGGCTGGGTTGCCTGTCCGCGGTGGTGGGGTACCTGATGACCCAAGCCTACCGCCTCAGCCGCGCCTCGGCCGTTGCGCCGTTTGAATATATCCTGCTGATCTTTTCGCTGTTCTGGGGCTGGATGGTGTTTGGCGAATGGCCGGAAAACAGCGTGTTCCTCGGGGCCGCTGTGGTGATCGTGTCCGGGGTTTATGTGTTTGTGCGAGAGGGCCGCAAGCCGCCGACACGGCGGGCGTAGGGACGAAGGTTGGCTGTACGGCCCGAGTTGCCCCTAAGATGCCACCGCGCCCGAGCAGGGGGGCGGTTTCACCGCCCCCCCCTCGCATCAGCTCAATGCGTCCAGTATCCGCGCCCAGGACCGGATGCCTTTGTGAAAGCTCTCCATGTCGTATTTCTCATTCGGGGAATGGATTGCGTCGTCGTCTTTGCCAAAGCCCACCAGCATTGGTTCGGTGCCAAGGATTTGCTGGAAGTGACCGGCAATCGGGATCGACCCGCCGCAGCCGATATAGGCGGCCGGGATTTGCCATTCGTCTGACAGCGCCTTTCGGGCCGCCTCGAACATGTCGCCTGAGGTGTCCGCGCCCGAGGCCTGGCTGGCGCCGTGGCCGTTGAATTCGACCTCATAATCGGCGGGCAGGGCGTCGCGCACCACTTGGCGGAAACTCTCGCGGATCGCCAGCGGATCTTGATCACCCACAAGGCGGAAACTGATCTTGGCATGAGCTTTGGATGGCAGCACGGTTTTGAACCCGTCCCCGGTGTAGCCGCCCCAGATGCCGTTCACATCACAGGTGGGCCGTGACCAGATCATCTCAAGCGGGGTGCGGTCCTGCTCGCCTGCGGGTTGTGACAGGCCCACATCACCAAGGAAGGTCTCATGATCAAACGCGAGGCCCTGCCATTGCGCTTCCAACTCGTCCGACAGTTCCGGCACGCCGTCATAAAACCCCGGCACGGTAATCCGCCCAGTGTCGTCATGCAGGGATGCGATGATGCCGCTCAGCACCCGGATGGGGTTCATCGCGATGCCCCCGTACATGCCGGAATGCAGGTCCATCGTGGGTCCAGTGACCGTCAGTTCCTCACCCAGAAGCCCGCGCAGCATGGTGACAATGGCGGGGGTCTTGGATTCAAACAATCCGGTGTCACAGATCAGGGCGATATCGGTCTTCAGCTCTTCTGCGTTCTCTTTCATGAACGGCACCAGGGAGGGCGAGCCGGATTCCTCTTCGCCCTCAAGGAAAAAGGTGATCCGGCAAGGCCAGTCGCCCTTGACCGCTTTCCACGCGCGCAATGCCTCGACAAAGGTCATCAACTGGCCCTTGTCATCGGAGGAGCCGCGCCCGCGGATCACGCGGCCCTTGGCGGTGTCCTCAATCTGCGGATCAAACGGATCGTTGTCCCACAGATCCAGCGGATCAACCGGTTGCACATCATAGTGCCCATAGAACAGCAGATGCGGACCGCTGTCGCCCACATGCCCGACCACCATCGGATGACCCGGTGTCGGGCGTTTTGAGGCGTCAATGCCCAGCCCCTGAAGGTCCGCAACCAGCCAATCGGCGGCGCGGTCGCAATCGGCCTTGAACGCAGGATCGGTGGAAATCGACGGGATTCGCAACAGATCCAGCAGCCGGTCGGTGGCATCGGGCAGGTCGGCATCAATACGCGCAAGGACATCATCAAGGGACATCGGTCACTCCAGTTTATGTTTGATTTGGCCGGACCGTATCAGGCCGCTGCCCAGTGTCCAGAGGTGGGGTGCAGGATCAGGCGCCTTGACGTTTTGCTGCGCGGCTGGACCATTGCCCAACCAGCAAGACAGCCAGCGCCGCACAGGCAAAGCCAGCAACCAAGGGCGTGACATTGCGGCTGTAGATTTCGCTGATCACGAATCCAACCGGGATCGCAATGGCCGTGGACAAGGCCCCAATCACCGCCGCGCCAAGGCCCGCCATATGGCCCAGTGGCTCCATCGCGAGGGCATTGAGATTGCCAAACAACAGCCCCATGCAGAAGAATGTGATCATCAGCCATGCCATGAAGAGGGCAAAAGGCGGCAAGACGCCCTGCGCCAAGATAAACGCAGCAAAGGCCGAGGCCGAAACCACAACAACGCAGAGTGCGATGTTGGACAAGAACCGCATGCCCCAGCGCTCCACCAAGGCCGAGTTCAGGATCGAAGCTGCCCCGATGGCCAGTGCCGCAGCGCCAAACCAGAGGGCAAAAGCCTCACCCTTGTCATAGCTGTTTTGAAAGATCTGCTGTGCAAGGCTCAGATAGGCCAGAAACGGCCCAAAGATGAGGCCGCTGCAAATGGTAAACCCGATGGCGGCGGGGGTGCGGACGATCTCGCCGATGCCGCCCGCGATGTTGCGAAGTGACAAAACCCGCCGGTCCTGCGGAGCCAGGGTTTCAGGCTGACGTGCAGAGAACCAAACCCATGTGATGCCCGCCATCCCCAGCAGCAGGGCAAAGGTGGCCCGCCATCCTGACAGTGAAATCAGCAACTGGCCAATGGCGGGCGCAATCGCGGGCACGATGATAAAAACCGCCATCACAAAGGACATGATCCGCGCCATCGCACGCCCTTCATAGCCGTCGCGCACAATCGCCACCGCCACAATGCGCGGCCCGGCCATGCCTAGCCCTTGCAACACCCGGCCCAGCAATAGCATCTCGAACGTGCGTGCAAAAAGGCACAGCAGGGTGCCCAGACAGAACATCAGATAACCGCCATGGATCACCGGACGGCGGCCATAGCTGTCTGACAGGGGCCCAACGACCAGTTGTCCCAGCGCAAAACCGGCAAACAGAACCGAGATCACCAGATGCCCCTTGCCCGGATCATCCTGCCCCAATTCAACGGGAATCAGGGACAGCGCAGGCAACATCACATCCGTGGTCAGCGCCACAAGCGAGATCATCAGGGCGGTCAGGACAATAAATTCAGGGCGGGAGGGCAAGGTTCTCATGCCCGTCCTTTCGCCCAATTAAAGGGGCGCAACAACCAGAATCGACATCACCGCAGGCCCACGCGACCGATGTTGATCCAGATCAAGGCTGCGACATCGGGTGCATCTATAAAGCATTGAATAGCTGAATACGTTTCTGTATTCGTTCTAAATACCCCTTACGGGCGGCAGGTGCCTTGCTGCATGCCCGGTCTGCCAGATGGAGAGGTGCATGAACTATACCGACAAGCTCGATGAGGCGATTGCGCGTCTGCATGAAGAGGGCCGTTACCGGACCTTTATCGACATTGAGCGGCGCAATGGCCAGTTCCCACACGCGGTTTGGACACGCCCCGATGGCACCGAGCAGGACATCACAGTGTGGTGCGGCAATGACTATCTGGGCATGGGCCAGCATCCGGTTGTTCTGCAAGCAATGGAAGAGGCGCTGCATGCCACGGGCGCAGGCTCTGGCGGGACGCGCAACATCTCTGGCACCACGGTCTACCATAAACGGCTAGAGGCCGAATTGGCCGATCTACATGGCAAAGAGGCTTCTTTGCTATTCACCTCCGCCTATATCGCAAACGACGCGACGCTTTCGACACTGCCAAAACTGTTTCCGGGGCTGATCATCTATTCGGATGCGCTGAACCATGCCTCGATGATCGAGGGCGTGCGCCGCAATGGCGGGGCCAAGCGGATCTTCCGGCACAATGACGTCGCGCATCTGCGCGAATTGCTTGAGGCCGACGATCCCGCCGCGCCAAAGCTGATTGCCTTTGAATCGATCTATTCGATGGATGGTGATTTTGGCCCGATTGAGGCGATCTGTGATCTGGCAGATGAATTTGGCGCATTGACCTACATCGACGAAGTGCATGCCGTTGGCCTTTATGGGCCGCGCGGGGCAGGGGTGGCGGAACGCGACCGCCTGATGCACCGTCTGGATATCATCAACGGCACCATGGCCAAGGCTTATGGCGTGATGGGCGGTTATATCGCGGCCAGCGCCAAGATGTGCGATGCGATCCGGTCCTATGCGCCGGGGTTCATCTTTACCACGTCCTTGCCCCCTGCCATCGCGGCGGGCGCGGCGGCATCGGTGGCCTACCTCAAGCGCGCGCCCGAGCTGCGCGAAAAGCATCAGGCGCAGGCCAAAGCGTTGAAATTGCGGCTCAAGGGGCTGGGGCTGCCGATCATTGATCACGGCTCTCATATTGTGCCGGTGATGGTGGGCAACCCTGTGCACACCAAAATGCTGTCCGATATGCTGCTTGAGGATCATGGGATCTACGCCCAGCCGATCAACTTCCCCACCGTGCCACGCGGAACTGAGCGGCTGCGCTTTACCCCGTCGCCGGTACACGGACCAAGCGAAATGGATGCATTGGTACGCGCTATGGATGGTTTGTGGTCCCATTGTGCGCTGAATCGTGCCGAAGCTGCGGGTTAAACTGGGAAAATTCGTATTTCCCGTTGCCTTGTGCTATAGCTCAGTGAAGAAAAGGCCAAAGCCG
>Ga0316204_10003588_pt1 | contig 30477 bp, 29 predicted proteins | sample 6monrhotite_MG_2_FD_205661 | JGI IMG/M metagenome (GOLD analysis project Ga0316204, IMG submission 205661) | Microbial mat bacterial communities from mineral coupon in-situ incubated in ocean water Damariscotta River, Maine, United States -... | ecosystem: Environmental > Aquatic > Marine >...
CAATTCGCGCTCAGCCATCAGTCGCATTGCGCTGTCCAGCTGAGCATAGGCTTTCTTGAATTGGCTATATCTCTGCTGCCAGCGGATATCTTGATTTGACATGATTAGTTTACGCCCTCTCCCCTCTTCCACGAGTGGATGAGGAAGTTTTTGGTGGGTAGCGGAATGACCCAAATTCTGATCACACTGACCCACAACCCATTCCAGGAAAGCCGTTCATTTTAACTTTAAACAGGAGATGTAAAACGCCTCTGCTTTCATCCATATGGCCAGCAACGACCCCACCTCATCAATAAACCGATTCAATACGGCAGCCTTTAGTGCTGGGGCATCTTCATATTCATTGGCAACCTGGTTATGAATCTCGCGTAACTGACGCCATCGCTCAACACTTTGTAACGCACCCAGTCGCTGTAGTTTTCCTGCAAAAGCCGCGTCCTCAGATATTGGCTCTTCCACCAATTCTAGTAACATAGGGAAAAATTTCATGCCTCTGCTGTCTTGTAATTTACACTGTTTCGGTCCACGGTTAGTCGCATAATCAAATATCAATATATTGTTTCCAGCCATACCCTTTGCCCTTTAAAAGAAGCCAAGAAACGAGCATCGGAATAACAATAACACCCGCTTTCACGTTCAAATCGATATCATCACTTTGGCAAACTGGCGAAAATCATTCAAACGTTCACCGAGAATTGCGTGAACAATCTCCAAATTCAGCTTCTGATAATCATGTACAGCAACATTCCGAAACCCCACCATAGCTTGCATGTGAGAACTCAATTCAACCGACAACAAACCCGCTTCCTCCAGCATGCGAAAAGCATCACGACTTTCCTGGGGAATCCCAAGCCCTTTAACTCTGACCTGATGCATCGCTGCATCAATTGCGGCCTCACAGGCTCGTTGTAAGTTGAGAACAATAGAATCTTGACGGGTGTAATCAGTTTCAAGCTCATCTTCATGTCCGGCATATTCGTCAGCGATCCGCCCTAAACAACGCTCAATTGAAGCAGATTTATTTAGCAGTACATCGTCAGCCATAAACCGTTCCACGCTGTTTAATATCTTCCAGTATGCCTCGTCGCTCTTCGTTAAGACGAGCGTAGGTGACATAGACATAGTCTTCAAATCGCTCACAACTCATGTGTTCTCTACAATACAAGCGTTTTCCGGTAGAAATCACCTGCATCTGCATCACCGTCGAAGCCTGCAAAAGATCAATCAGATCGACATCTTTACCCATTTCTCTGGCGATGTTCTGCGCAACATCCCACAGGTGTACACGGTCCACCGGGTCTTGAAGAAGCACCGCCAGATCGATATCACTGTCCGGACGTACACGTGATGTACCCCATGAGCCAAAACTGTATATTGCTATAACCTCTGGCAGCTCCTTGCACATCAGCCTGATAATATCGGCACTTCGATCACCCATTTTCAAGCCCTGATTGCGTTTCCAGGTGCAAATCTTCCAGTCCATCAAACTCAGCTTTCAGCTGTTCAATTTCGGCTTTGAGCAACTCGTATTCAGCCATTTTACGCTTGAGAAAACGCGCCGTGAGTTGGGCTTTTTCTTCGATACCCTTGCCAGTCAGTAAGTAGACGTAGGCTCTCTTGCTGGGGTTGCATTGAAAGTTACGTGCCTTCACCTGGCCCTTTTCGATCAGTGCGCGGAGACAATAGTTGGTTTTTCCTAGACTGACACCCAATGCCTTGGCAAGTTGGCGCTGACTGATGTCGGGCTGAACCTCAATAAGCTTAAAGATGCGGTAGTGGATTTCGTCGTAGGGCATGAATTTGGGATATTTTTCGGTAGGCAGAGCCTTGTATGCTCTGCGGGTACTCCCTGTCTGATTGTGTTCATAGAATGAACGATTGGCGCATTAAAACCTGTATCAATTGCCGGGTCAAGGACTGAGGCCCAAATCAAGTATCTGGTAGTTTTAGTGCTTTGGGTTAAGTGGCGAAGGTCTAAGACAAGGCAACATAATATTTGCCCCTCTCCTCCAAAGGAGTCGCAGAAACAAACATCCCTGTAACAAACTGACGGGATATTAATATCGCCACACTACACTGGTACAGGTCAGGCCCTAAAAGCTTCAACCTCTGGATTCTGATCTTCGAAGAATGACGGTATTCGCAACAACGATCAAAAACAGACGAGCCGAGGAAAACCTAAGTTCCTTGAAACTCGAAGACAGCTAACTTAATTCGTCAGTTGCAACTCATGCCAAATAGCCTGAGTCGCATCAGCCCGGTTCATGCTGTAGAAATGCAGGCCTGGAGCCCCCTGTTCGAGCAAATTCTTGGCTAATTGCGTGCTAACCTGCTGACCAAAAGCGCTCAAAGAGGCAACATCGTCGCCAAAGTCCTCCAGGCGTTTGCGCAGCCAGCGGGGAATTTCCGCACCACACATGTCTGAGAAGCGCGCCAGGTTTTTATAATTGGTAATAGGCATGATGCCCGGTACGATGGGAATATCCAGCCCCAGCTTTTCGCAATCATCCACAAAACGGAGGTAAGCATCTACACTATAAAAATACTGTGTGATCGCACTATTGGCACCGGCATCCACCTTGCGCTTGAAATTCACTAAGTCTGCTTCTGCACTTTTGGCCTGGGGATGAAATTCTGGATAAGCTGCCACTTCGATATGAAAATGATCGCCGGTTTCGTCACGAATAAACTCTACCAGTTCATTCGCATAGCGTAACTCGCCCATGTCATGCGTACCTGAAGGCATGTCGCCTCGAAGTGCAACGATACGGTGTATATCGTTGTCGATATACGTTTGTAAAAGCTCACGCACGCTTTGCTTGCTTGAACCGATGCAAGTCAGGTGTGGTGCAGCATTACAGCCTGCCTGTCTAATTTCCAGTACTGTGTCCAGCGTCCCTTGCTGGGTGCTGCCTCCTGCACCGTAGGTCACCGAAAAATAGGCCGGATTGAGCTGGGCCAATTCTTCTCTTGTCTGACGCAGCTTGATTTTTCCCTCTTCTGTTTTAGGGGGAAAGAATTCGATACTGAATGAGGGTTTGTATTTTTCTTGTGATTGCATAATTTTAAAGATAGGGCTCAGGACTTAGGGTTTAGGACTCAAGGCTTAGAGATCAGACATAATGCCTAACTCCTTCCTTTGCTACTCATTTCACGTATCAGTTATTGGAGCTAACAAAAAATCAACGACGAACTGGTGTTGATTCTCTCGGACAAGTTCAAGCACACGGCCCACATCAATATTCATATATTCATGCACTATGCGGTTTCGTAATCCGATGACAGCATTCCATGCTGGCAAATTTTCCCTCTTAATCACCCCTATACGGGCAAGTGCTGCCAGTGCGTCGTATGCAGAGACGGGCACTGGTTCGTCGTTCGCCTTCAGAATCTGCTTTGCCTTACCGATCGCATTTTCAATCAGCAATTGTAAAGCATGCAGCACACCGTTTTCTTCCAGGCGCGAAAGCCCCCCTGACTGCAATTGTCGCCGCGCCTCGTCAAGCAGGGAGCTTTGCTCCTTTGCAACTTGCGCAGTTTCTGCCTGATAAAGATCAAGCCGCATGTTGCTTTTCCCATTCGTAGGTTTCTAGCTCACGCCATGTTCGTCCAAGAAAATGATTCCATGACAAGCTGTCTTCGCCCTTTAATGGTACACCATCTTCAGCAACCAAGGCTCGCATGGCAAGCCTTGCGCCTGGCAGATCAATCAGATCAACGCGAGCTTCTTCGACGCCCAACTCTGTTGCGAGCAAACGGCGCAATGTCTCGGTATTTGCCAAGTTATCGAGCAGCGTCATTTCACGCTTCCACTGAATGGCGATATCCCAATCACTTTCGGGACGAGCACGCCCTTCTGCCTGGCTCCCAACGAGCACCGCCAACTCCAAGTCTGGCTGAGCCTCCAGCGCATGTTTTAATTTTGCAAAAATCATACTGACCACACTTGTTTGTCAGCGCCAAAAATTCAAATTGATGCCATCAGTTTGGCAAATTGCCGAAAATCATCTAAGCGTTCTTTGAGGATCGCTTGAACAATCGCTAGATTAAATTTCTGATATTGATATTGTGTACCGCAACACTTCTAAATCCAACCATGGCTTGCATGTGAGCGCTGAGCTCAGGCGATAAACTGACGGCACCTTCAGTGCGTCTTCAGTATTTGCAAAACCTGAGTGCGTTTCATCATATTTCTCTACGGAATACATCGATTCCAGTCATGCTGTCATGGTCTCTTTGGTTTCCGACTCACATCTACAACAAGGCTAGCACATCCATGTGCGCCCCCTTCTTCTACTCTTGTCGAATCGAATATATCTAGTATCTGTAATGCCCCGGCTTGTAAGGCCCGTCCATTGGCACATTAATATAATCAGCCTGTTCTTGAGTCAGAGTCGTGAGATTCACGCCGATTTTTTCCAGATGCAGGCGCGCGACCTTTTCATCCAGGGTTTTAGGCAATACGTAGACTTCGTTTTTATAATTGTCACCCTTAGTGAAGAACTCAATTTGCGCCAGCACCTGATTGGTGAAAGATGCCGACATCACGAAACTCGGGTGGCCAGTAGCACAACCCAGATTCACCAGTCGGCCTTTGGCCAGCACGATGATCTTTTTACCATCGGGGAAAGTCACGTGATCCACTTGAGGCTTGATCTCTTCCCACTCGTACTTTTCCAGTGAGGCGATGTTGATTTCGGAATCAAAGTGGCCGATGTTGCAGACAATGGCTTCATTTTTCATGGCAGCCATGTGATCGTGATCAATAACATCAAAATTGCCGGTAGTGGTAACAAAAATATCGCCTTGACCAACAATTACATTCATGTCCACCACGCGATAACCTTCCATTGCCGCTTGCAGCGCACAAATAGGGTCAATCTCGGTAACCCATACAGTGGCACCCATGCCACGGAATGCCTGCGCACAACCTTTACCCACATCGCCGTAACCCAGCACCACACAAATTTTGCCAGCAATCATGACATCCGTCGCACGCTTGATGCCATCCAGTAAGGATTCACGACAGCCGTACAGATTATCGAATTTGGATTTGGTCACCGAGTCGTTGACATTCATAGCCGGAAACAGCAGCTCGCCCGCTTCCACCATCTGGTAAAGACGATGCACGCCCGTGGTGGTCTCTTCAGTCACACCCTGAATACTTTCAGCCATTTTCTGCCACTTGGTATTATCCGTCGGCAGATTACGGCGCAGCACATCGAGAATGGCAACATATTCTTCATTGTCACCCTCTTTGGCATCCGGTACAGCACCGGCTTTTTCAAATTCAACGCCTTTATGTACTAACAACGTGGCATCACCACCGTCGTCAAGAATCATGTTAGGCAATTTACCATCGGGCCAGTTAAAGGCCTGCTCAGTACACCACCAGTACTCTTCAATGCTCTCACCTTTCCAGGCATAAACCGGAATGCCCTGGGCTGCGATGGCAGCTGCAGCATGGTCCTGCGTGGAATAAATATTGCACGATACCCAACGCACTTCAGCACCCAGAGCCACCAGGGTTTCGATGAGCACGGCGGTTTGTATTGTCATGTGCAGGCTACCCATGATGCGGGCGCCCTTGAGGGGTTGCTCTTTTCCGAATTCTTCACGCAAAGCCATCAGGCCCGGCATTTCGGTTTCAGCAATGGCGATTTCTTTGTGGCCCCATTCAGCCAGAGTGATATCGGCAATTTTATAATCGGTAAATTCGGAATCAACAGCAGCATTCATATTTCATTCTCCTTTTTGCATCAAATATTGCATTAGATACAAGTTATATAAAGTTGAATGAGCGCCGTTTCTATCTGTAGAACATCTCTTGAGCCTGGCGGTTGTAGTAAAAAAACCGCTGCAGCGCCCCTCAAGAAATGTATATTTCACATTGTTTTAAAAATAAAGCTTTAAAACATTAAATCCCTGCGGCATCACGCAAAACTTCTGCTTTATCGGTGATTTCCCAGGGAAAGCCTTCATTCTCGCGGCCAAAGTGGCCATACGCCGCAGTGGCGCTATAAATAGGCCGTAACAGACCCAGCATTTTCACCAAACCGCCCGCACGCAGATCAAAATACTCACGCACCAGCTCTACGATGCGGCTATCGTCAACCTTCCCGGAACCAAAAGTCTCGACGCTAATAGAGGTTGGCTCTGACACGCCGATAGCATATGACACCTGAATTTCGCAGCGGTCAGCCAGACCAGCAGCAACAATATTTTTCGCCACATAGCGGGCAGCATAAGCTGCAGAACGATCCACCTTGGAAGGATCTTTGCCGGAAAAGGCACCACCACCGTGACGCGCCATGCCGCCATAAGTATCAACAATAATCTTACGTCCGGTGAGACCGCAATCGCCCACAGGACCACCGATAACAAAACGACCGGTGGGATTAATATGATATTTGGTGTCTGCCGTCAACCATTCACTTGGCAATACGGGCTTAATAATTTCATCCATCACCGCTTCACGCAGAGCCGGGGTGTCAATGTCGTCACTGTGCTGAGTAGAAAGCACAACAGCATCGATTCCTACAGGCTTGTTATCTTCGTAACGGAAGGTAACCTGACTCTTCGCATCCGGGCGCAACCAGGGCAAAGTACCATTTTTACGCACCTCGGCCTGACGCTTCACCAGACGATGGGCATAAGTGATCGGCGCTGGCATCAGCACGTCGGTTTCGTTGCTGGCATAACCGAACATCAGTCCCTGATCACCAGCTCCCTGTTCATGGGCGTCGGTTTCATCCACGCCCACAGCAATATCAGCAGATTGCTTATCGATGGTCGTCAGCACCGCGCAGGACGCGTAATCGAAGCCCATATCGGAACTGTCGTAGCCGATGCGTTTCACCGTATCACGCACTACAGCCTGCATATCAACCCAGGCCGTGGTGGTTATTTCGCCGGAAATCACCACCATTCCGGTGTTTACCATAGTTTCACAGGCCACGCGGGCTGCGGTGTCCTGCTCAAAAATTGCGTCAAGAATGGCGTCAGAAATCTGGTCAGCGACCTTGTCAGGATGCCCTTCGGAAACAGATTCCGAGGTAAATAAATGCGAATTCGTCATTGTGTTTGTATTCCTTACTATTTAACAGCTAATTGATGTGTGGGCAAAAAGCAGGGCATTTTACCCGTAGATCTGCCACCTTTCAATTCGCCACCTCACTACTGCCCAGAAGCCTCATCACGACGACCATCCCCTTTTCGGCCGTAACGATCCTCAAAACGGACAATATCGTCCTCACCCAGGTAACTGCCAGACTGTACTTCGATAATCTCCAACGGCATCGTACCTGGGTTCTCCAGTCGATGTTTCTCGCCAATAGGAATATAGGTCGATTGGTTTTCTGACAGAAGAAATTCGCGATCACCACAGGTGACCCTGGCCGTTCCTTTCACCACAATCCAATGCTCCGCACGGTGATGATGCATTTGCAACGAGAGAGCCGCTCCCGACTTAACCACGATGCGCTTCACCTGAAAACGCTCTCCGACATCAATGCTCTCGTAAGAGCCCCAAGGACGATACACCTGACGATGCACCAAACGTTCACTGCGTCTATCGGCCTTAAGCTGCTCAACGATTTTTTTCACATCCTGAGCGTGGTCTTTGTGCGCCACCATAACCGCATCGGCGGTTTCCACCACCAAAATATCTTTCAGACCGACACCAGCCACCAGTCGGTGTTCCGAGTGAAACAGGCTGTTACTGCAATTGTGTGACAGTACATCACCCTTACTGACGTTACCATCGCCACAAGACTCACCCACTTCCCAAATTGCCGACCATGCACCCAAGTCTGACCACCCGGCATCCAGTGGCACAACGGCTGCCAGTCCCCCTCCGGTATTCGCGCCCAACCTTTCCATGACAACGTAATCAATGGAATCACTGGGGCAAGCTCTAAAGGCATCTGCATCGAGCCGGCAAAAATCCAGGTCATCAGCCGCCTGCTCCAATGCCTGCCGACAGGCAGCCACTATTTGCGGTTGAAACTGTGTCAACTGTTCAATCCACACCGAGGCACGCATCACGAATATGCCGCTATTCCACAAATATTCATTGGACGCCACGTAGGCCTGAGCCGCCTCGGTATCAGGCTTTTCCACAAAGGCATCTAACCGATACGACTGAGTAGCGTTAATGGGGCTGCCTTTGCGGATATAACCAAAGCCCGTTTCAGGTGCCGTGGGCGCGATACCAAAAGTAACTAACATACCATCATTCGCCAATTCAGCTGCCGTTTTCACCGCCGCATGATAAGCCTCTGAATCTACAATCACATGGTCTGCTGGCATAACCAGCAACACAGGGTCATCCTCCTGACTGAGAGAAGCAAGCGCCGCCACCGTCAATGCTGGTGCCGTATTCCTGCCTTCAGGCTCCAGCAAAATCGCAGCAGACTCATGAGCAATGGCGCGCAGTTGCTCGGCCACCAAAAAACGGTGCTGCTCGTTACAGACGATCAGTGGCTCGGCAACCTGCCCCACCAGTGTTGACAAACCATCCAGACGCAAAACCGTTTTTTGCAACAAAGTGGACTTACCCTGAAATGCCAGCAACTGTTTCGGGTATTGCTCTCGTGATAACGGCCAAAGACGAGCACCGGCACCGCCGGAAAGAATGACAGGTTGGATTTTCATAAATAAATGACTGTATTGAAGGTTAGTGCGGTTGGTTTTTTACGAGTATGCGTGCGTCTTTCAAAACTGGCAACTCAGTATTGGTATTAATTCTGTGCAACTAGGCTTCGACTACGCACATTGGACAAGAATTCGGCAAAAAATGCCGTAAACACACCCAATACCAGCCCCAGCACCAACGCCAACATAACAATCAGTGAGCTACTGGGTCCCGTGGTTTCTGGTGAACGCATGGGCGACATCAAAGCCCGCGTTTCACGCAAATTGGCAAGCTGAATTTTCAGTTTGGCAATTGTGTCCTGCTGGGTAAGCTGCGCGCGACGATTATTGGCCAACTGTTGGGCCAGTGTGTCTCGTGAATCCACTACTTTGATTTTCAGACGCTCATCGATTTGTGCCAGACGTTGGCGATATTGCTGCACGCCACTGTCGAGCATCATCAACGTCAACGCCCGAGATTCATCCTTGATCTGTTTAACGGCATTGGCTCGGTCCACCTTGGCACGCGCTAGGTCATCGCGCACTTCTTTGGCTTGACTAGTCAACAACACTGAAACATCTCCCAAGCGCTTCTCCCGAGCCTGAATCAGCATCGCATCATCTTTCAATTCTTCCAACTTAGCCATCGCCCGATTCTGAAGGATTTCTGTCTCCTTACGCAACACATCGGTAATACGGTTATGATCTGTCTTGACCATGTTAATCACAGACTGCTGCACCCCCTTGTGCATCAAGCCATCATCTTTCGAACCCTTACTGCTTAAAACGATAATCTGACTGCCTTTAGGAATACGGGCTTCAATTTTCGATACGCCCTCCATCGCAGAATGCTCTGCAAAATACTGTCTCCACGCCAGAGGAATATAACTCTCCTGAATTTTGGCTAACAGGGTTTCCGGTGATTCAATGACAACCACATTATTCTCACCACTCAACCGCGTGCCAAGCTCAATGGAGGTGCTGTATTGATATTTGGCGGGAACTAACAATGCGAGCATAATCCCTGCCAGTGTACACAGCACCACCACAGCTGCCATCAGCGTGCGATGTTTCACCAACACCAACCACAAATCGACTAGGCTGATTTCATCCGTGTAATTGTTTTCATAAAGATGTGGCAGCAAATGTTGTTCATGTGTAGGCGGGTTTTTAGTCATTACGGCACTTTCATTCCAATGGTTGTCTTAACAATTTTAGTGCGGCTAGGACACTTTTTAGTTCTGCGCCCTGATCAACACAGCGCCAGAATTTTCATTCTGTTGGTTACTGCGCGCGTGCATCTTTATTTTCCGAAACTGTAAGATTTCTCCTACAACTACCTGCCATGCTAGCAACTTCACTGCAAATTGTATAATTTTCCATCAGTGACGACGAAAGTCTTTGTCTTTAACTCCTTAGATAACGCAATCACCGGACAACAGGTGCCATCTGAATAGATCAAATAACACCCAGTGTCCGGTGAGTATGCTTGCTGTACGAAAATCAGGCAATTTCTGATCAGGCCATAAGTAAAATCTCCAGACGCACAAAACATCCAAAGTCTGCCTCACCGAACAACCACTTAGCGTTGACAAGCTTGAATATTTCGAATCTCAATTTTTCACCTGACTTAAACCAAAAAAACCCAACTAAATAACAATTTAGTCCTATTCCTGAATTATCAGAACCTCCCGGTTCTTCTCCAGGATTTTTTCACCCACGCCTTTGACCTGAAGCAAATCCTCCAACTGTTTAAATGGGCCGTTGCTCTCCCGGTAAGCAACAATTGCTGCAGCCTTTGCGGCACCGACACCATTGAGCGTTGAGGCTAGGGTATTGGCATCCGCAGTATTAATATCCACTGGCGTAGCGAACGCACCGAATGAAACCATAAGCAAAAATAGTGCAAAACAACTGGAAGTAACCACCTGTGAAAAACGACGTGAAACAATCGACATAACAAGACTCCTTTCCCGTAAAATTATAGTTATATTGTATATTGTATTAACGCGAACCAACCCAGAAAATCCGGGCATAACAGTCAATCCAACGCGTGAATAATATTACCGCGTCACCATTATATCAATTGCCGCATTAATATCTGCCAGGATCGCACCCGGATTCTTTGCCTGAGTGATGGGACGCCCTACCACCAGATAATCCGAACCCAAGCGAATAGCATCCTCGGGGGTAGTAATGCGCTTTTGATCACCCATCGCAACTCCAACTGGACGCACACCTGGAGTCACCAACCGGAAGTCAGCAGCAATTGTTTTCCGCAGAGCCGATACTTCCTGCGGAGAACACACCACGCCATCCAAACCTGCTAACTCGGCCAAACGAGCCAGCCGCAGTACATTCGCTTCAGGACTGCCGGGCAACCCCACCTCATGTAATTCATCCGAGTCCAGACTGGTGAGAATGGTGACCGCGATCAGCAAAGGCCGGTGCGCCATTTTGTCAATGGCTTCACGCGCGGCTTCCATCATGCGACGCCCACCCAGGGCATGCACGTTAACCATCCATACACCTAGCTCGGCGGCTGCACGACAAGCCTGCGCAGTGGTATTAGGAATATCGTGGTATTTGAGATCCAGAAAGACATCAAAACCAAGTTGCTGTAGTTGTTCAACCAATATCGGTCCTGCGCGGGTGAATAACTCCTTGCCCACTTTCACGCGGCATTGGACAGGATTAAGCGTATGTGCCAAATGCAATGCAGCATCAGCACTGGGAAAATCCAATGCGACGATGACTTTTGGATCAACAATCCCTGGATTAACGGTTAACTCGGTCATTTTTTACGACGCCTTTGTTTTACAACACCCTGATACTTCATTAATCTACCTCCACTAAATACAACACTACTCACCAATGACCCCCTGAACTGGACGAATACTTGCCCAATCTTTGCAGGTCGGACAACGCCACTGCAAAATTTTTACTTTGAAACCACAATGACCACAACGGTACGGTAATTTTTCTTCCAACAATCGTCGGGTCAAGCCTTTTAAAATCAAGAGATTTTCGCGCGCGACACCCTCGCTGCTAGTCAAATGCAATTCTATCAAATGATCCAGACCGCGCACCGATGGCCGTTCACTCAGCGACTTCACGATACGCTCAGAAGCCTCATTCTCCTTACCACGCTGACGCAATAAATCTGCAAGCCCCAGTAAAGGGGTAATGCCATCATATGATACTGACAAATGCCCCAGATAGTGTTCAGCTTCTGTGGTTTTACCCAAGCTTTGATAACAAGCCAACAAGGGGGCAACAACTTCCGGCAAAAATCGGGAGTCCTGTTTTTCTACTTGTTTCAGCGATTTAACCGCCGCTTTGCAATCACCATTGGCTTTTTCCAGACTGGCTTGCAACAACGTCGCCCGTACGCACTGACGGTCAACATTTAACGCGCGCCGAGCCATTTTCAAGGCCGATTTATATTCATCGACAGCATAAAAAGCATCACCCAGTTCACAATAAAAATGAGCAATTTCCAGGTTTAAACGTTTCCCGGTGAGGTGTTCATAACGCCGAGCCGCATCAATCGCCTTTTCCCACGCCTTTTCCTGTTGGTAAATATCCAGCAATTTTTCCAGTGACTCCGCACAATATGCGCCTTGTTCCAGAAGCTCCAAAAACAGTGTTTCCGCCCGCCCCAGCAAACCCGCGCGTAAATAATCCTGGCTCAGTTCAAACAAAGCCAAAGCCCGTTGCTCTTTACTAAGCGTCGGCCGAGCGATAAGGTTTTGATGGATACGAATAGCACGATCACCTTCACCGCGACGGCGAAATAAATTGCCTAACGCCAGATGGGTCTCCACCGTATCGTTATCGACCTGTAGCATGTTCACAAACACATCAATGGCCTTGTCAGGCTGCTCGTTAAGCAACAGATTCAAGCCCTTGAAATAATTTGAGGAAAAATCGCGACGCCGATGTGTCAAGACATCGGATGATGCCATATTACGCTTTGCCAGCCACCAACCTGAAGCGGCGGCAATAGGCAGCAAAATAAATAACAATGCCAATTCCATGTAGACCGGCCGTTAGGAAACCATGATCAATGAGTATCTTTCAATGGCAGAGAACGAAGATTGGAGACTTCCTCTTTGGCAATTTTGGCAGACTTGTGTAATTTGGCCAGTTCACGTTTTTGGCTAACAACAATACCCAGCGATGCCAGCACCCCCAGCCCAGCACCGATAATGATAGCAAGCACCACCACCAGCGACAGCGGCGCTTGCAGGGTGCCAAAATAATAATTCAACTGCACCGATTCGGCATTCATTAACGCAAAACTCAAGCCCAGCAAGGTAACCAGTAATAACAGGGCAAAAATAACAATTCGTTTCATATACAGGGTTCTCGTCGTCTGGCCTTGGTTTTTACCCGCAACCGTACCACAAAAAAAAACGGCATTCGCACTTTGGCAAATACCGTTTTATCAACTATTTTCAAACTGACGGCTCACGAACCATCAACAACATCCATGCGGACAAGCTAATCCGTGTTGATGTTCACCCGCTCCCGCAGCTCTTTGCCTGGTTTGAAGTGCGGCACATATTTACCCGACAACGCCACCGCTTCGCCCGTTTTTGGATTACGCCCGATACGCGGCGGACGAAAATGCAATGAAAAGCTACCAAAACCACGAATCTCAATGCGCTGCCCCGTGGAAAGATTTTTTGCCATTTGTTCGATGAGCGTCTTCACCGACAGCTCCACATCTTTATAAGGCAGATGTGGCTGCTTACGTGCAATACGTTCGATTAGCTCTGATTTTGTCATCTAAGCAATCCTTATTTCTGTCCTGCTGTTACGTGGACGGCCTCCGCCCCAATGCGTAAGGCCATCCATGCTCCAGCTAAGTTTTTGCAAGCAAGTCATCGACTTACTTAACGTCCACCTATTTAGCTTCTTTACTACTTTCCATCTGTTCTTTCAACAGATCACCCAAAGTACCACCCGTGGATTCTGTCTGGTTACGGCTGTAATCCTGAATAGCCTCGACCTCTTCCGCAGAATCTTTGGCCTTCACCGACAGGTTCAAGTTGCGGTTTTTACGATCAACACCAATGAAGCGTGCTTCGACTTCGTCACCTGCCTTGAGCATGGTACGTGCATCTTCCACACGGTCGCGAGCAATTTCCGAGGCACGAACATAACCTTCGATACCATCACCCAAATCCACCGTCGCACCTTTGGCATCCACATCTGTGATAGTACCAATCACATTGGTACCTTTGGGGTGAGCAGCCAGATAATTGGAAAAAGGATCCTGCTCCATCTGCTTCACACCCAGAGAGATACGTTCACGCTCCGGGTCAATAGCCAGAATCACGGTCTCCAGTTCATCGCCCTTTTTGTAGGTACGAATCGCATCTTCGTCAGACTCGCTCCAAGAAATGTCGGACATATGTACCAGACCATCGATGCTGCCATCTAGACCGATAAAGATACCAAAGTCGGTGATCGACTTGATAGTACCGGAGATTTTATCACCCTTGTTGTGGGTAGCTGCAAATTCGTCCCAGGGATTCGATTTGCATTGCTTCATGCCCAGAGAAATACGACGACGCTCAGGATCAATTTCCAGTACAACGACTTCGACTTCAGTGCCTACATCGACAAGCTTGCTGGGGGAGATGTTCTTATTGGTCCAATCCATTTCGGAAACATGCACCAAACCTTCAACACCCTCTTCCACTTCCACAAAGCAACCGTAATCGGTGAGATTGGTGACCTTTCCAAACAGACGCGAGCCCACAGGATAACGACGCGCGATATCTTCCCAAGGGTCTTCACCCATCTGTTTGAGACCAAGTGACACACGGGTGCGTTCGCGATCAAACTTGAGTACTTTGACATCAATCTCGGCACCCACCTCGACAATCTCACTGGGATGCTTGATACGCTTCCAGGACATGTCGGTAATATGCAACAGACCATCAATACCACCCAGGTCGATAAACGCACCATAGTCGGTCAGGTTTTTCACGATGCCCTTGAGAGTCTGACCTTCGGCCAGGCTTTCGATCAGCGCATCACGCTCTTCGGAAGACTCTGCTTCCACCACAGCACGACGTGAAACCACCACATTGTTACGCTTCTGATCCAGCTTGATGACCTTGAATTCCAGTTCCTTGCCTTCGAGATACGTGGTATCGCGAACGGGGCGCACATCCACCAGGGAACCCGGCAGGAAAGCACGAATGGTGTCGATCTCGACAGTAAAACCGCCTTTGACCTTGCCATTGATAATACCGATAACACTTTCACTCTTGTCGAAAGCATCCTCCAGTTTACGCCAGGAATGAGCACGAATCGCTTTTTCGCGGGACAAACGGGTTTCACCGTAACCGTCTTCCACATATTCCAGAACGACTTCGACATCATCACCTGCAACAACCGTGATTTCGCCTTTTTCATTGCGAAACTCATCAACAGGGATAGCACCTTCGGACTTCAGTCCGGCATTGACCACAACCATATCAGCGGTCACATCGACCACGACACCATTGAGGAGGGCACCCTGACGCATCTCCGTCTGGGCAAGGCTTTCTTCAAACATTTCTGCAAAGCTTTCGCTCATTTTCCACTTCCTTGACGCTGCTGGTCTGCTTGCGCTGACATAAAACACGAACAACAACAAACGCCGTATTATCAAAGGCTGGCTATTCAACCCGTCTCACCACGAGACAGTGAACATCAGCTTGTTTATGAATTTAACCGTCCACGCTTCACCTGAAATACGGGACAGCACCTTTTTTACTTAACAACAAACATTGACTAAAAAAACAGCAATAAGCCATTCATCAAGTCAGTCCATCCTTGGAAACATCTCTATGGCGACAAAGCACCGCAGGAGATCTGCTAGTTTAGACGCACCTGACACAGATTCCAGAGATGATCGACCACCTCACCGATACCTAAATCTGAAGTGTCCAATACCACCGCATCCTCAGCAGGAACCAGTGGTGAGGCCGCACGATTGCAGTCACGCTCATCACGTTCGGCAATCTCTTCCAAAAGGCCGCACATCGTAACACCTAAACCCTTGTCTTTCAACTGGTTATAGCGTCTTCGTGCGCGCTCCTCGGCACTGGCCGTGAGAAAGATTTTCACCGCCGCCTTGGGGAACACCACGGTACCCATATCACGGCCATCAGCAATCAGCCCAGGGGATTGGGCGAAGGCGCGCTGACGCTCGAGCAAGGCTGCGCGCACCGCTGGCAAAGCCGCCACTTTCGAGGCACCATTGCCGCAAGTTTCGGTGCGCAACTCCAGAGTAACGTCCTCCCCTTCCAATAATACTGCCATTTCTTCGGCCTCTTCGTCCGCCATGAACTCCACATCCAGGTGTGCTGCCAAAGGCTGCAGGGACTCAACATCATCCAGCGCAATGCTATGTTTTTCTGCCGCCAGCGCCACCAAACGGTACAGCGCACCGCTATCGAGGATACGCCAGCCAAGACGTTGGGCCAGCAAACGGGCAATAGTGCCCTTACCCGAAGCGGTAGGACCATCAATGGTAATGACAGTGGCAAGCTTAGCAGTATTATTTGAAGTCATATTTAGATTCTGTGCCGTAGGTATTCGCAATGAGTTCAACCGATTAATCAAAGGTCAAATGCTGAAGAAAATCACATGTTTACTTTATCATGTGTTGAACAATCGTCATCAAACGACCTCCATAACTTTAAAATCACCGGTTGGATGGGGTGAAATTTTTATTTTCGGCAGTGCAGAATAAGGTGTCCAGATTACAAGCGCATTACAGTATATCGTTTCAATAGACTTTGTCATAGGAACTGGCAAAATCGAAAAAAATCAACCCTGTTCACGATAGTAGAACAATAGTGACAAGCATTGTTTCGGATGCTCCGAATCAGACCTTAATTCACATTACAGTTATCTCCACGGAAACTCAGCCACTCCTACCAGTATATTTTCCACTGCCCCACCTCGTTCTTTTTAATATTGATTTCAAACTGGCTCCATGCCCCCGGCTGAACAGGCAACCCCTGCATATTGACCAGTTTTGTAATTTTTATATCTGCATGACCCGCATTTTTCTTACCAATGATCCTGACATTTAGAATTTTTAATGAAAAGGAACGATAATTGCTGAATAGTTGATCAATAAAGCCTTTGCGCTCTGATGAATAATCGCTTATTTGTGCCAACGTATGCTGATTACCCGACTCAAATGCCTGCCTGAAATCACTGATCATCGCTTCGATCATTTGAATAGACGCAGGTTTATTATTATTCCAGTCAGCACGAATGCCCCTTGTAAATTTTGATCTTGGCAAACTTGTTTCAATCAACGTAACAAGTGACTCTGCCTGAACATAATTTTTTGTTTCCAGATAACCCTCCAGCTTTATTTTAAGTTTGGCTTTAACGGTTTCTACGCCATTCTTTGCTTTTATATTTTCAGAATCCTGACTCAGGATGCTTTGATATAAATAAAACGCATTTTCTTTAGATGGAGAAATCAACCTGTTTTCTTCAACCGCTTTTTTTGCCGACCTCAAAAGGCGACCCAACTGTTGCTGTTTATTGTCATTTCTTGCGCTAACAAGCCGACTGTCCAGTGATGCAATTTCCGGATGGCCGTCATCAACAAGTTTAAGATTACGGATACTTTTGTGAGCAGCAGAAAACTTTCCCTCTGAAATTTCTTTTTTTACCTGTTTGATATAGTGAGAGGAAATTATTTCAATACGCTGCATTGCCCCTTTATTGCCAGGATCAAGTTTAAGCACTTGGCGCAAAGTCGATAACGCATTGTTACCGATAGGGGACACTAGTTTTTTCTGGTTTAGATATTTATCGGCCTGAGCCAGAAGCTGAAGCTGTTGGGAATAAGCAGTTTGTGCGTTCTTTAATTCATCTTGGAGTTTAATCAGCTCTTTTGAGTCGGGTTTTGCGATAAACAATAACTGAAGGTTTTTCTCCGCTTTATCGAAATAATTATCGGTAAGGTCACTGCGAATACTATCACTGAAGCGTTTAATGATTTCCGCGACACCACTATTGGCTTGCTCATGAGCAGGTTCAAGTGTCAATAGCCGTAAATAAAGTTGCAGGGCGTTGTTGTTTTCCGGTCGTATATAATTGCCAGCCTGATACGCTTGATCCGCCTGAGCCAGCAACTCATCAGTCTTAGATACTGCTATTGGCACTGGCGTTGTTGGCTCAATTTCTCCCGTTTCCGACATCAGAAGCAGAGTGGCACCAGCTCCGAAAATAACAACGATGATCAGTAATGCAAAGACCAGGCGAGCACTTAATGATCGCTTTGTGGAATCAGGCGAGGATTCTTCCTGAGACGAGGCAGCTTGTTCTTCTCCCAGTGTATCAGGCGACGTTCTGGATTTTCTGGCACGAATAACCGTGGCATCCAAATTCTCTCCCTGTGGTGCTTTTGTTAATCTGGCAACAGGTATTTCAGGTACATCCTGCTTACCGTCCAGCATGTCTGCCCAGACCATGACGTCTTGCGGCCTTTCATTAGCATGAAACAATAAAGCATGATCAATAGTACGTAAAAACGACGTCGGGTATTTTCCTTTCAGCATTACCGACAACGGTTCATACGGGTCAATGCCGGTTGATAACATGTTTGACCCGCGAGCAAGGGCTTCGATAGGTAACTTACCGGTCAAACCAAAATACAGACTAGCCCCAAGGGAATAAACATCAGTCCACGGGCCTTGTTTATCTTCACTTTCATTATACTGCTCAAAAGGAGCATAACCATAAGTCACCAGACTGGTAAGGGCGCGAGTGGGTACCCCTGACACCTGCCTGGCAGAGCCAAAATCAATTAAAACCGGGGATTTGTCTTCGCGAATATAAATATTGGAGGGTTTGATGTCTCGATGGATAAAACCAGCATCATGCACCAGCTTTAGGCCTTCCATTATAGGCAGAAAAATACTCAGCATTTCCTGTTCAGTAAAATGCGCTTTTTCTTTGAATAATCGGGAAAGCTCTTTGCCTTGCTCATACTCCATCACCATATACGCTGTGTTGTTGTTTTCAAAAACGCTCAAAACACGCACGATATTAGGATGTTTGAATTTAGCCAGTATGCGGGCTTCACGAATAAACCGGTTTAAACCCCAGTCATACATTTCCTTATTTTTATGGGTGGTAGGATGAACAGTATAGCTTGACTCTCTCGTCGAGAACTCGTTGGGAAAATACTCTTTAATGGCGACGAATTGATCAAGATTTTTATCCTGAGCAAGATAGGTGACACCAAACGCGCCACGACCCAGTACAGATTTCATTTCATACCAATGAAGCACAAAGCCTTGAGGCAGAACGTCGCGGTAGGTCTCGTCTTTGTTATCGGTCATGGCCAAAATTGATTACGAATGTCTTAAAGATGACTTCAGAAGCAGGGCAAGGCAAGCTCAGCAGTTACTGTACAGTTTGAAAATCAGACTAAAGAGTGACGAATAAAGAAAGTATATTTTGAGTCACAGTATCCTCCCTGCGCGGCGGCAATTATCATTGACGCCTATCTTACAGTGACGCCAGTCTGGTTTCCCAGATATTTTCCAGCGCTTACGCTTAAGAGGAACAACATACCCTTTTAAAATGTATAACAACCTCCAGTTCGCATTCACATGTATTTGTCAACAATACACATCGTATAAAAATCAGACATTTTTCATCATGGTTGCCATCTTCTCTGCATCCGGTGCTAACACCACACCACGTTCAGTGACGATGGCATCCACCAGTGCTGCCGGGGTTACGTCAAAGGCCGGATTCCACGCAATCGCACCCACAGCGGCAATGGGTTGGCCCGCCAAAGATAACACTTCTTCGGAAGAACGCTGTTCGATGGGAATATTCTCGCCATGGACAATAGTCATGTCTACCGTCGAGGCCGGTGCAACCACCATGAATTTCACGCCATGATGCTTCGCCAATATCGCCAGACCATAAGTACCAATTTTATTGGCCACATCACCATTGGCGGCAATGCGGTCTGAGCCAACAATCACCCAGTCGATTTTACCCTGCTGCATCAAATGCGCCGCTGCACCTTCGACCTGCAAGGTAACCGGAATATTTTCCTGCACCATTTCCCAAGCGGTGAGCCGCGCACCCTGCATCCAAGGGCGGGTTTCGTCAGCATAAACATGAGTAATTTTCCCCGCAGCAAAACCGGCGCGCACTACACCCAACGCCGTGCCATAACCCCCCGTGGCCAATGCTCCGGCATTGCAGTGAGTAAGGATAGCACAAGGTTGTTCGATGAGTGCCGCACCCAACTCGCCCATACGCTGACAGGCAGCAATATCGTTTTCGTGGATTTTTTTTGCCTCGATCAGCAATGCAGATTCTGGATCACCTTGCAGTCCGGTAATCACTCCACGCAGGTGTTCAATCGCCCAAAACAGATTCACCGCTGTGGGACGTGATTGTGCAAGCGTTTGCAAATCAGTTTCAATCAACATTTTCCAGTCTGCTGGAGACTCAGCAAAACGCGCCCGTGCTGCCAGTACGATGCCGTAAGCAGCGGTGATGCCAATAGCCGGTGCGCCGCGCACCACCATATCGCGAATTGCCTCAGCAACCACAGTAACCTCATCCAATGCCAGATACACTGTATTATGTGGCAATAAGCGTTGATCCAATAACTGTAATTGTTTGTTTTCCCAGCGGATGGCCTGAATGGTATCGGCTTGTGGCATCATCAAAAAACTCCTGTAAAAGAAAAAAGACATAATACGCTACAAGAGCTCTGGAAAAATAATCTTTTAACCGCCATGCCCATCCTGCAATGGTTGCTCATAACGTGCAAAATACCATTTCATCACAAAAGGCGGCAGTAAGGTCGTCAAGGCAATTACCATTACCACTCCGGCGTAAATTTCATTACCGAAAATACCGCTTGCCCTGCCCAGTTCAACAAAAATCAAACCCACTTCTCCGCGCGGCATCATCGCCATGCCCACCATCCAGCGTGTTGGCCATGATTCTCTGATAAAAAATGCACCCAGCAGTTTGCCCAGCAAAGCAGCCACAAATAATGACAACGAAAACACCCAGATAAAAGACGACCCCCAGTCAATTTCACGAAAATTCAGCGATAATCCCACATACACAAAAAAGATCGGTGTGAACAATTGAATGATAGGCTGCATCTGTTTTTTAATACGTGATGCAAAATCTGGATCGGCATGAACCGCCGCACCAAAAGGTAAAAAGAAACGTCGAGATAAAGCCAGCCCTGCGGCAAAGCCACCCAATAGTTCCGGCGCACCAATGACATAAGCCAACCAGGCGAAAAACAACACAAGCGACACAATCGTGGTCGGGATCAAACCGGGAATGCTGCTCACAGCATCAGCGCGTTTTACCATCAGCGACATCAGTTTGGCCGCCAACGGAGCTAACAGAAAAAAAGTGACGACAAAAACCAGCACCTTGCCAGCGTTGATAAAACTGATGCCTCCGCCTGTGGAAAATTCAAATAACAGTGCCAGCAACACTACACCCAATACGTCATCCAACACTGCCGCTCCCAGCACAATCTGTCCTTCGCATGCCTGCTGGCGTTTCAGGTCAGACAGCACGCGCACAGTGATACCAATGCTGGTTGCGGTGAGAGTCCCTCCCACAAATAAAGACACCAACAGGGAAAGCCCGAAACCCCAATAGCTCAACGAAAAGCCGAGCACCAGCGGCAAAACGAAACCCGCCACAGCAACCACCGCAGACTTTGCCCCGGTTTGGGCCAGGCGTTTCAGGTCGGTCTCCAACCCCACTTCAAACAGCAATAAAATAATGCCGATCTCCGCCATCAGCTTGATGGCCTGAGCCGGTTCCAGCCAGCCCAACAGACTGGGGCCTAGCACCACACCGGCCAGCAACTCACCGATCACCGAAGGTGCCTTCAGCCTGACCGCCAGCTCCGCAAAAATGCGCGCTGTTAGCAGGATGATCAGCAAATAAAGGAAAAAAGTGTGAGTCTCCACGCTGAAACCTCAATGCCGTTAACGACAGTGTTATCCCAGCATAGCGTCTCATCTGAATCTGTGCCGCCCACCGTCCCTTCCCTGCACAAACCACCAGTGAGACGTAAAGTTTTCCCGTGGATAACCGACTCTGTTCACTATACTAAACATCACTTTGTAGCCTCCACAACCGGACAGTGTACAAACACCTCATGGAACGAACTCTGCTACTGGTAGACGACGAAGAAAACATCCTGCGCGCGCTCACTCGCGTACTACGCCGGGATGGTTATCAAATCCTGCGCGCCAATGGCGGCACCGAAGGTCTGGCACTGCTAACCAAACACCCCGAGGTGGGAGTGATCCTTTCCGATCAGCGCATGCCGAACATGACCGGTATCGACTTCCTCTCCCAGGTACGCGAGCGCCACCCCGACACAGTGCGCATGATCCTCTCCGGCTACACTGATCTCAGGACCGTCACCGACGCCATCAACGAGGGTGCTGTGTACAAATTCCTCACCAAACCCTGGGAGGACGAGCTGCTGCGTGCCAATGTGGAAAAGGCCTTTCTCTATCGCGAACTCGGTCGCGAGAATGAGCACCTGACCCGGGAACTGCAAATCAGCAACGAGCAACTGGAACAACGCGTCGAGGAAAAAACCCGCCAAGTACTACTCAATCAGGAAGCGCTAGCCATTTCCCAGGAGGTACTGGAGCACCTGCCCGCCGGGGTATTGGGTATCGACGATGACGGCACCATCGTGCTCGCCAACCGCCAAGCCCATACTTTGCTGGGCCACGACGCTCAGAATCTGCTGGGGCAGGCCGCCAATACACTGCTACCTCAGACCATCTGCACCTGGTTCCAACATGCTACCAGCCCGGCCGACATCCTCAACAACATCTCCCTGGGTAAAACATCAGTAGACGTACACTGTGGGCGCATGGGCCAAGGTACCCGGTCGCAAGGCACTATCGTGGTATTGACCAAACGACAGGAAGACGACGGATGAAAGACAAACAACACATCAAGCTTGAGCAAGCCGAGCCCGACATGACGCTGGCGCAAGATTTGCTGGACACCGAAGGCCACTGCCTGATGGCAACTGGCACGCTGCTAACCGGGGACACACTGGCCAGTCTGCAACGTCGCGGCATCTGCAATCTCGTAGTCTGGGGCACGGAAGCACTCAGCCCGCAAGAGATCGCGGAGCAACGTATTGCGGTGCAAGCACAACTGGATCAACGTTTCCGGCAGATGGAACAGGAACCAACCATGCAAACACTAAAAGCCGTGTTACTGGCCCATCGGCTGGAGGGCCTGGAGTAACCCAGGACAAGATCGAAACCATGCCTTCACTGAATTTGAACAACCTCGACCAGAAAATCCTCCAGCTGCCCACGCTATCAGTGGTCGTTACCCGGTTACTGGAACTGCTCGGACACGAGGATCTGACGATGGTCAACCTCATGAGCATGGTGAGCGAAGACCAGGCACTGGCGGCACGCATCCTGCAAATCGCCAACTCACCTTTTTATGGCTTTTCCCGACACGTTGGCTCATTACAGGACGCCGGTACTCTGTTGGGTATTCACACGCTGGGCAACATCATCACCGCCGCCGGCGTCATGAACCATTTCCCGCCAAACAGTGACGACGGCTTCGACCGCCTGTCGTTCTGGCAACACGCCATCGGCGTCGGCATCTGCGCCCGGGTGCTGGCCCGCCACAAGGGATTGGATATAGAGATGGCCTTCACCGCCGGGCTGTTGCATGACATGGGCAAGCTGGTGCTGGCCAGCTATTTTGCTGATGACTTCGCCGCCGTGCTTGTCTGGCGTGACGAACATAATTGCCTGCTACATGATGCAGAGCAGGCGGTACTAGGCCTCAACCACACTCTGATAGGCGCACGAGTGGCACAGCGCTGGCGGCTGCCCGAGCCAGTGGTCAACGCCATCCAATATCACCACAGCCTACCGGAGATCGCCACACCTCTGTCCGAGTTAGTGCATATAGCAGACATCCTCGCCCGCGGTCTGGATATCGGTCATGGCGGCGACGATCTGATCCCGGTATTACAGACCCGAGCCCTGCAACGCCTGAGCCTGGACTGGCAAACAATTCGTGCCTGCCTGGGAGAGATCGAGGATCTCAATGCCGCTGCCGGGGTGCTGCTGAAGCAGGGAAAAGGATAACAATGAACGTGCAAAACCTGGCCGGAGATCATTTCGACACCGACCTGTCCTCGCTAATTCAGGAATATGCCGTCGACGGTATTATCTGCACCGATACGCAGGGGCTAATCCGCTCTTTTAATCCCGCAGCGGAAAAAATGTTTGGGTACCGTGCCAATGAGATAATAGGACAAAGCCTCAATCGCCTGATGACTAAAGCAGGCAACAATTTGCAACCCGGACCAGGGCACATCAACTCCCTCCGTGAAGTTATCGCCCGGCGTCGTGATAACAGCACCTTCCCCATAGAACTGACGATCAGCAAAATACGCCAGCCTGATGGCCAAAGACTGTTTATCGGCATCCTGCGCGACATCACCGAACGCAAGGAAAGCGAAGCAGAAATTAACTATCTGGCACAGTTCGTCACCCATAACCCCGGTGTGGTATTCAAAGTTTCTACAGATTATCAAATACTTTTTGGCAATCCTGCCGCACTGGCCTTACTGAAAACATTACAACTCAAACAGGGTGACCAGGTTCCGAAGGCATGGCGAACCACTATCGATGCCGTCCTTGAGTGTCGGCAATTACAGCAGCTTGAGATCACCGTCGACGACAGGACGAACCTGTTAACCATCCCCTATCCCGATGGTACTGGCATCAACATCTACGGCGCCGATATCACGCAACTCCGACAGGCTGAGCAGGCGTTACGTACCAGTCAGGAACGCCTCGATCTGGCGACCCGCGGTACCCGGGATGGGATCTGGGACTGGGATCTGACCACGGATCAGATCTATTTTTCGCCACGCTGGAAAACCATGCTCGACTATCAGGAAGACGAACTGGACAACAATTTTTCCACCCTGCAAACACTGATCCACCCGGATGATCTGGGTACGGCATTGGACAGCTGGACAGCCTGTATGGACGGTGAAACCGATGCTTTCAGCGTCGAATACCGGCTCAAAAACAAACACGACAGCTACACCTGGGTTCGCTGTCGAGGCATGACGCTGCACAATGATGACGGCAATCCTGTTCGCATCGCCGGTTCCCATACGGACATCTCCGGACAGAAACAGACTTTGGCCGTGATGGAACACATGCAACGCGAAACACTGGCCAAGGCCGAGGCACTGGAACACAGCAACAGAGAGTTGGATCAGTTCGCTTACATCGCTTCCCACGACCTCAAGGCACCGCTACGGGCCATCGCCAACCTCTCGCAGTGGATAGAAGAGGATCTGGAAGAGATCATGACCGACGACACCCGCAAGCAGATGGCTCTGCTGCGTGGTCGGGTGCTGCGCCTGGAAGGCCTGATCAATGGCATTCTGCAATATTCGCGTGTCGGACGGGTGGACATGGAGACCGAGATGGTAGACACCACTCTGCTGCTGGCCGAGGTGCTGGACGGACTGGCGCCGCCGCCGGGTCTGCATATTGACGTCGCCCTGGACATGCCCTGCCTGGTCACGGCGCTTCTGCCCCTGTCACAGGTGTTTGGCAACCTGCTATCCAACGCCATCAAATACCATGACCATCTGGAGAACGGCCACATCGCCGTCTCGGCCCGAAAGCTGGACGGCGATAGCTACGAATTCAGTGTCACCGACGATGGCCCCGGCATTGCCCCCGAGTTCCACGACAAAGTGTTCGGCATTTTCCAGACCCTCAACGCTCGCGACGACGTGGAGAGCACCGGCGTAGGCTTGACAGTGGTGCAGAAAATCGTCGAGCAACTGGGTGGCAAAGTCCATCTGGAATCAGCTGTGGGCGAAGGCTCAACGTTTCGTTTTACCCTGTCGGAAAGTAGCAACGGGGAAGCCTGATTATGCACACACCCTCCCACAGCTTGTGGAAACATCGGCAATTCATCCTGCTTCTAATACTGGTTTTTTTTATCACCACTTTCGCAGCGGTATGGCATGTATCACAGCTTCAATCACAACTCATTGAATCCTCCGCGGTAAAAAATGCCCGCTCGTTTTCTAATGCGCTGACGGAGTTTCGCACGCTCTATACGTCAGAAGTCGTTGCCACCGCTAGGCAGCACGGCCTTGAGATCACTCATGACTACGCAACAAAAGAAAATGCAATTCCGCTCCCGGCAACATTGAGCATGCTGCTGGGAAAGCAACTTGGAGAGCATACCTCAGACAGCAAAGCCCAGCTCTACAGCCCCTATCCCTTTCCCTGGAGACAAAAGACAGGCGGTTTGCGCGATCAATTTATGGTGCAGGCATGGAAGTTTCTCAGCCAAAACCCTGACAAACCCTTTTATCGTTTTATAGAACGTGATGGTCATAAACAGTTACGTTACGCCACCGCTGACGTGATGCGGGCAACTTGCGTTCAGTGTCATAACGAGCACCCGGACACTCCCAAAAACGACTGGGAAACGGGAGATTTGAGAGGCGTTCTGGAAGTTGATTTCCCCCTGGATCAAGTGATCGCACAGACCCGGACGGACCTGAAGGGAACCAGTGCCATCTTCGGTGCCATCGCCCTTCTCGGGATCATCAGCATCGGTTCTGTTACCAACAAGTTGCGTCGCACCTCTGTGGAATTACAACAACGTGTGCAGGAACGCACCGCTGAACTGACCAACAAGGCCACAGCACTGGAACACATCAATCAGGAGCTGGATCAGTTCGCCTATATCGTGTCGCATGACCTGAAAGCACCACTGCGTGCTATTGCCAACCTGTCGGAATGGATAGAGGAAGATATCGCAGACGACCTCACCGACGACACCCGCAAACAGATGGCCTTGTTACGCGGGCGGGTGGCGCGGATGGGTGACCTGATCAACGGCATCTTGCAATATTCGCGTGTCGGGCGTATCGACAACGACATCGAATCCGTCGATGTCAACGAGCTATTACAGGAAATTATCGCCGGGCTGCTAGTGCCGGAAGGTTTTGTTATCGACATTGCCCCCGGCATGCCGGTGTTCAAAACCCCCCGTATACCCCTGTCCCAGGTGTTTGCCAACCTGCTGTCCAATGCCATCAAGTACCACCACCAGCCTGGACAAGGCCATGTGGAAGTGGGTGTACAGGAAGTGGACGACGAATTTTATGCGTTTAGTGTGAGCGATGATGGCCCCGGCATCGACCCCGAATACCATGAAAAAGTGTTTGGCATTTTCCAGACCCTCAATGCCCGCGACGATGTTGAGAGCACCGGCGTCGGACTGTCCATTGTCAAAAAAATTGTCGAGACTCGGGGCGGAAAAATCATTCTGGAGTCGAGCAAAGGCGAGGGCTCAACTTTTCGCTTTACCGTGCCGAAAACGACTAACGACCATCACGACACCTCGCAGCGAACACTCACCACGAAAAAAGGATCCGGACCCCATGCTGGATAACAATATTGCGATTCTTCTGATCGATGACGACGAGGTGGACGTAATGAACGTGCAACGCGCCTTCAAGAAAAACCACATCACCAACCCTGTGCATGTGGCCGGCAATGGCCTGGAGGCGTTGGCCAAACTGCGTGGCACAGACGGACAGGAGAAAATCAACCCGATGCCAAAGATCGTCCTGCTGGATATCAACATGCCGAAGATGAATGGCATCGAATTTCTCACGAAACTGCGCGCCGACCCCGACCTGCACGCCATCAGCGTGTTCGTACTCACCACCTCCGACGAAGAAAAAGATTGCGTGGCCGCCTACGATATGAATGTCGCCGGTTACATCCTAAAACCCGTGGAGCCGGGCAAATTCATGGACGCAGTCAAAACACTGAACGTGTTCTGGTCGTTGATCGAGTTACCTTGAAAAGGCGGAGGAGAAAGGTAAAAGAGACGGCTATTTTTGTCTTTACTCTGAACTCTGAATTGATATGACTAATGAACTGAAAATTTTGATCGTGGACGACGACGAGGTAGATCGCATGTCGGTGCGCCGAGCACTGGGTAAATCCGGGATAGAGGCCCAGGTTGAAGAAGCCGCCACATGCAGCGAGGCACTTGCCGCGTTGCATGAAGAACACTTTGATTGCGCCCTGTTCGATTATCTGTTGCCCGACGGTGATGGTCTGTCGTTATTGCGTGATATCCGCGCGGCAGGCATCACCACCCCGGTAGTCATGCTCACCGGCCAGCGCGACGAACGACTCATCGTGGAATTGTTGCGCGCGGGTGCAGCGGACTACCTTTCCAAGGATGAACTCAACGCTGAAAACCTGGGGCATGCAACACAAACAGCCATCCGTTTACACCACGTAGAACGAGAGCGTCTGCGCGCCCACGACGAACTGGAGCAGACACATCGTGAACTGAAAGCCTCTCACCAGCAATTGTTGCAATCGGAAAAGCTTGCCTCTATCGGCCAGCTGGCAGCTGGCGTGGCACACGAGATCAACAACCCGGTGGGCTATGTCTATTCCAATCTTGGTACTCTGCAAAAATACATCGACAACCTCTGTCAGATACTGGAAGGCTACGAGCAACTGGAAACCCTGGTGGATGCGGATCAGCCGGCGCTGAAAAAGGTGCAGGCGCTCAAGGAGGAGCTGGATGTGGAATACCTCAAGGAGGATGTGCGTGATCTGGTCAGCGAGTCCCGCGAAGGCATCTCCCGGGTCAAAAGCATTGTGCGGGATCTCAAGGACTTTTCCCATGTGGACGAGGCCGAATGGCAGTGGACCAATTTGCATCATGGCCTGGATAGCACACTCAACATCGTCAACAACGAAATCAAATACAAAGCCGAAGTTATCAAGGAATACGGAGAACTGCCCGAGGTGGAATGTCTGGCATCCCAGATCAACCAGGTATTCATGAATTTGCTGGTCAACGCCGCCCACGCCATTGAAGAGCACGGACTGATCACCATTCGCAGTGGTCAGGACGATGACGCGACATGGATCAGCATTACTGACACAGGCAAGGGCATCGAACCTGATGACATAAAAAAAATCTTTGATCCCTTCTTCACCACCAAGGCAGTGGGCACGGGTACCGGCCTGGGCCTGTCTCTGTCCTACGGCATTGTGCGTAAACACGGTGGAGAGATCGAAGTAGACAGCGAAATCGGCAAGGGCACCACGTTTACTGTTCATCTGCCGGTAAAGCAGCCTGAGACACAAGCGGAAGATACAGAGACAGGCTCATAGCGTTGAGTGGGTGGAGTGGAGCGAATCCAACCTGCACACGAAATCACAGAGGAAGAAGAGTATGACGACAGGCAGCAACAGCGAATCCACACAGGCCAAGAGTCAGCCTCCTGCCAGCCTGCTGTTCGTAGACGATGAGGTCAATATCCTTAAATCCCTGAAACGCCTGTTTCATCCTCAGGGCTACACAATCCACATCGCCAAAAGTGGTGCGGCAGGACTGGCCTGCATGGAAAAGCATCACATCGATCTGGTGATTTCTGACATGCGCATGCCCGAAATGGACGGTGCCGCTTTTCTGGAACAGGCTTACCGGCGATGGCCGAACAGCGTGCGCATTCTGCTCACCGGCTACGCCGATATCGCTTCAACCATCGACGCCGTCAACAAAGGGGGCATCTACCGTTACATCAGCAAACCTTGGGAAGATAACGACATCCTGCTCACGATACAGCGCGGGTTGGAGCAAAAAAACCTGGAACGGGAACGCCTGCGCCTGGTGCAGCTGACGCAGAAACAAAACCGCGAGCTACGCAACTTCAATGCCAGCCTGGAAAACAAGGTCACCGCCCGCACCAGCGAGCTGCAACAGACCGTGAGTTTTCTAGAACTGGCCAATGACAGTCTGGATCAAAGCTACCAAAGCACAGTGGAAGTATTTTCTCACCTGATCGCCATGCGCGAACACACAGACAACAAACGGTCGCGGCTGATCGCGGAACAGGCCGTGCGGCTGGCAGAAGCCATGGGCATGAACACAGCCGAGCAGCAGCAACTCCATTACGCTGCCCTGCTACGCAACCTGGGCAAACTGTGCCTGAAAGATAAACTGCTCGCTAAACCCATGAGTACCCTGAACGACGCTGAACGGGAAACCTTCAACAAACACCCGCTGCTGGCAGAAGGTCTGCTCATGGCGCTGGAACCTTTACAGGAAGCCACAAAACTCATCCGTCATCAGCACGAACACATCAATGGCACGGGCTTCCCCGACCGGTTACTCGAAACAGACATCCCGCTGGGATCACGCATCCTCAAAGTGGTGGGTGATTTCTACGAAATCCAGTGGGGATTGCTGGACCAAAAACGCTTTAATGCAAGTGAGGCGCGAGATTTTCTGCGCGAGCAACGGGGCAAGTACTATGACACCCGCATTGTGAATCTCTTCTGCGAACACTTGGGGCGCATAAAAAATGAGGCACAACAGCCCACGCAACGCGTCAAATCCAACGGTCTACGCGAGGACATGATCCTGGCGGAGGATTTGCTGATGCATGACAACGTACTGTTACTCGCCAGAGGGAGCCGCCTCAGCAGGAGCCTCATTAACCGTATTACCCAACTGGAAGCATCCACCGAATCCGGTTTTGACATCTACGTTATCAGCACGGCATAAACCACACCACAAACACGAGGGAAAGCCCCATGTACCGCATCATGATCGTGGACGACGAGGAAAACATCCTGCGCGCCCTCAAACGTGTACTGGATCGCCAGTTCGACTGGGAAATCGAAACCTGCGGACGACCCG
>Ga0316204_10003589_pt1 | contig 30473 bp, 28 predicted proteins | sample 6monrhotite_MG_2_FD_205661 | JGI IMG/M metagenome (GOLD analysis project Ga0316204, IMG submission 205661) | Microbial mat bacterial communities from mineral coupon in-situ incubated in ocean water Damariscotta River, Maine, United States -... | ecosystem: Environmental > Aquatic > Marine >...
TCTGCCAAGTTGTCTATTTTTAAGAATATTGATAATAATTCCAACCAGTGTTAATGATAAATGACAATCACGATTGCAGCCCCTACAACTAAAATTCTTTATAAGTTAATGGAAAAATACCTTCTGGATAGTGAATCTTTGTTCCAGGCTGCCGGTATTAAGAAAGAAGACCTGAATGATATCAATAAACGGATATCTTATGAGACTATGCAGGGATTATGGGAACAGGCTTCAGAACTTATTAATGATCCGTGTTTTGGTATAACAGGCGTTGAGATTTGGCACCCTTCAGATTTAAATGCCCTGGGTTACGCCTGGCTCACCAGCTCGACATTACGAACGGCTCTGGACAGATTTCATCGATTTCTTGAAATTGCCACCGGATTTTATCGATTAAATCTTGATGAAACAGAAACCGGCTATGAATTGATTTTTGATTTTAAGGACAAAGAATCATTAAATATGGCCCAAGCGGATGCATCCATGGCTATCGTCATGGAGATGTGCCGGGTTAATCTGAAAAATTCATTGTCACCCGTATCAGTATCAGTGACTCATCCGCAACCACCTTGCCACAATAAATATTTTTCTTATTATGGATGTCCGGTATATTTTACTCAAAATAGCAATAAAATTATTTTGCCATTAGAAGCAATTGATATTCCATTGTTTAATAGCGATCCGAATCTGGCATTTATTAATGATAAAGCCATTATTGAATATCTTAGCAGACTCAATAAAGACGATATCGTTCAACAGGTAAAAAAGCTCATTACAGAACAACTTGCTTCAAGTATTAACAGTGAACAAGTGGCTCAATCACTAAATATGAGTGAACGAAGCATGCACCGTCGTTTAAATGAAAAAGGGACCACTTTCAAAAAAATCATGCAGGATGTTCGAATCGAGTTAAGTAAGCTTTATATTAGAAATAATCAGTTTAACATCACAGAAATTGCCTTTCAGCTAGGATTTTCTGATTCAAGCTCCTTTAGTCGGGCATTTAAACGTTGGACAGGCACTTCACCGGCAGGTTATAGAAATACTAATTAATGAGGCGAAATAGAACCTGAAAACATTAAACATGATATTATTCAGATATTGCCAATAATGATTGCTCTTTCAGATTGCACTTGAAAAACCCATCATATTTGCCCACAATATGGGCTTGTTTTTACCTAAACCTGCACAAATGTTAGTTATTGGGCGTCAGAAATACAATCTCATAACCACTAATAGAGTTTACAATGAAAAATAAACTATCTTTTATACTCCTCGCATTTTTTTCAATGGCCTTTATTCTGGCCAGCACAGTTGAAGCCAAACGTTTTGGTGGTGGCTATTCCTTTGGCGGCAAGAAGTCATACAGCTCGCCGTTTAAGCAAAAAAGCACTCAGAATAAATCATTTACCCAACAAAAGTCTGCTAGCCAGCAAAAAGCTGCGGCCAGCAATCAACAACGTAAGCAACAATTTGCCAGCCGGGGTGGCCTGATGGGTATGTTAGGAGGTCTCGCACTTGGCGGACTGTTAGGCGCATTATTTTTTGGTGGCGCATTTGAGGGTCTTAATTTCTTTGATTTCTTGATCATTGGCGGCGTTATTTTAGCGTTCATTTGGTATCTGAAACGTAAAAGTCCAAACCCGCAAACCCAAACGGCTACTGCCGGTGCTTATGACCTGAATATGGAGTCGTCACCAGATATGCATCCTGATACAAAAACGGCGACTACCCAGCAATTCAAACTTAATGTTGATAAACAAGATGCTGACTTTAATGAACGTTTTGATAGCATCAGTGATTCAGCCCAGAAACAGTCTTCAGCTAACTCACACAACAATTCTCCAAATAAAGAAGCAAGCTTTGCTGAAAGTTTTGGCATGAATTACGGGCAGTCAGAAGAACAGATTTCCAACGCCACGCCAGCAAATGAGATCATTTTACCAGACTGGTTTGATCAGAAAGAGTTTCTTTCTGGCGCCCGTTCGGCCTATACACTATTGCAGGAGGCATGGGATAAAGATGATCTTGAAACCATCCGCGGTCTGACAAGTGAAAGTGTTTACCAAGAGATTGCCCAACAATCCGCACAAAATGTTTCTCAGGGACCGACTCGTATAAATCAACTCAATGCTGAGCTGGTCGATTTTCAACAGTTGGACCATCAGACAGAAGCGGCGGTTATTTTTGATGCCTTAGTATCAGAAACAGATGATCAGGGTCATCAGGGCCGTACCAGCCAGGTGAGAGAATTATGGCATTTTATCCGCGCACAAAATAGCACTGAATCCACCTGGTATCTTGATGGTATACAACAGATGGAATAAGACCGACGATGATATACTCAAAGAGAATTCCCGGATACTCTTTGAGTAGACTCTGCTGGTCATTTCTTTGGTAATTTAGTTTTCAGTTCTTTGATAAGTTATAGCGGTAACGAATGAGGATATACCAGCAAATAATAAGAAACTTTACCGGTATCATGCTTTGTATGTGTGTCACTGCTGCGACAATTGATGCTAAAGCAGAAAATGAATTACCGCCTACCGAAACATTAAACACTCCGCAAACACTGGTTAACGAAAAGCTTGAATACTACAAGCATTTGTATCCTGACATTTTATTTATGGTGTTCAAAGGTGGTGATGAATGGCTGGTTGAAATTATGGCCCTGGATTTCGTGCTTGGCTATCAACCTGAAAATATGGACTATGAACACCCGCCCCATTTGCGCGAAGATTTACTCTTCGTCAGTGTGGAACGTATCATACAAATGCTTCAATATCAGGCACCATCCGCTTCCCTGTTCAAAGCCGATAATCCCTCTGGCTGGCAGGAACATGTGTGTGTCTTAACCATAGCACCCGACAAAGTGGCTTCTGATTCGATTCAGGCGACCCAGCATCTTTTGAATCTACCAGGAGAAGTCATTAGAAAAATTCCACCAAATTTCCAACTACAATCGGATGACTATCTTGAATTTGTTTTCGACCATGAAGTTTACCACTGCCTGAAATCCATGTATGTCGGACCACAAAAGCGCTCACACAAGGAATTCTGGGCAGAATACAACCACTTTCTGGATGAGCAAGGTGCGGATGCCTACGCTCTGGCAATGCACATCAAGACTCGTGCTAAGCTCACTCCCTTTGCCAGTAATGTGCAGCGGATCCGAGGTATGGCCCTGTATAACGCCGATCCGGATCATCTGACCTGTAAAGCACTGGAGCAGGTGTTAAAAGTCCCCGTGGTCACTATTACCCAAATGAATGCCAAAGAAATCTTCGATCTGGCGAACCGTATCAAGAATGACCAGAAAATAAGCTATGATGACTATACTCACTTTCTGTCCTCTGCAGTTCAGGCGATGAAAGAACTCGAAGTGGAAACTCCAGAATTGGAAGAATTGCGCAAGCAAATCAATGGCATTGATGCGGACCCAGAACAGGTCAGGAAACTGGTTGCCAACACTCGTCGATGCCTAAGCGAGCTAAGTGGAGAGTTGAAACCATAAACACACTCCCTACCAACTCCCTGGACAAGCCAAAAACCTTAGCGATTTATATAACCGGGATTGTCCTTACTGATATTGACTATTAGTTCCAATGCCATGGTCAATTTTACTGTTACTGGATTGCAAGCTGGGAAAATCATACATTTCAGATAGTTTCTGCAACCAGATTTCATCACTTGAGGTGATTCTTTTGCTTGTTTTAAAATCATTAAATAATTTTTGTAATCTCTCACGATCTTGAAGAAAAAGGCGCTGATTGTTCAATAACTCAGGAATTAATGTCTCCAGAAACTGCTGTTTACGTGCCGACACAATAAGACTGGCGGCGGTGATTTCAGATAAATCAGAACCGGACAAATTCATTTCATTGTTCAATGTGGCCGGTGTTGCGACAAGTATTTCCTGATTTGACTCATTGCGTCTTATTGCCTGTTCAGTCTTTTGATTAAGAATATCATTTATATCATGAAATTCTTTTACGCTGGGCGTGCCAGAAAGCCTTAATCTTGCCTCTTTGATCTCTGGAAGATAATAAAATAAAGGATATTGCACAGGACGGAAAGAATAATTGCCATAGGGCTGTTGACGATAAAAGTAACCGTTTTGCTGTGATGTAGATGAATTATTGACCCCAAACGGTTTTTCGGGGGTAACGGTGGCGCTAGTAAGCTGATTGTCGTCAAATATGGAACTGTAAGGAAGCACATCATTAGCCTGAACACTCTTTACCTGAACACCGTTTGCCAGAGCACCGTTTGCAAGAACTATAGCCGTTGCCAATAAAAATATGAGCAGAATTTCATGTTTCATATGAAGAGTACATCCTAAGTTTCAATTTTCATTATATAAGATTTTTATTATTTATTAACATAAGGGTTTATCCTAGGTTATATTAAGTTGATAAAATAATTGACTTTACCGACCGGTCTTTTTTATATTAGTGTTACGTTAAATAGTCAGGAGAACAATCATGCCTTCATTCCACAGCGAATTAGATGCCTCAGGTCTCAATTGCCCCCTGCCCAACCGTTGGTATGCGCTTCTATATATGATTTGTCTTCCAGGCCTTCATCCAGAATGACATGGCACAGGGCATTGAGTAAAACCACATCGGTACCCGGTTTAATCGCCAGGTGCATATCGGCTTTTTGCGCCAGCATGGTCACTCGGGGATCAACAACAATCAATGGAAACTTACGTTTTTCCTGTGCTTCCTGCAAACGCCAGTAGATAATGGGATGTTGCTCCGGCAAGTTCGAACCCCAGGCTATCAGACATTCCGTATGTTCAAAATCACCATAACATCCAGGAGGGCCGTCTGAACCAAAGGAACGTTTGTAACCCGAAACGGCAGATGCCATACAGAGTGTGGTATTGCCGTCATAGTTATTGGTTCCTATCACACCTCGTGACAGTTTACCCAGGGTATAAAATTCTTCCGTTAACAATTTGTCCGGTCGATACAATGGCAAATGAGTCACGGCCATAAGTTTGCTGAATACGCTGAATTTCACTGCTCATGGTATCCAGAGCGGTGTCCCAATCTGTTTCTTCATAACCTTCAAAAATCTTGTCACGAATCAGCGGCATATCGCCCCGGCCTGAAGATTTGAATAATTCGTGTTCAAAAATACCCTTGACACAGAGTTTGCCACGATTGACATCCGCACCCGCGGCACCACGACTTGAAACCGCTTCACCCTCTTCATTCAAGCCGACCTGAATAGAACATCCTGTAGAACAATAGCCACAGGTCGTATATTTCCATTGTACGACTTTCTTATCTGCAATATTGATGGGATTCTTTTTCTTGCGGCCAAATAACATTTACGAATCCTTAAAGTTTGGTGATTTTTTAATGAATTATTTGGGGAGTTAGCCTGAAATCCTGATAGAGGGCTCCATCAGGATTTCAGGCTGATGGATATTTAACCAAGGTCAATGGTAACCATTCCACCTTCAACTTTGGCAATAAACACATTAGTACAACCTTCATCAGGACCCAATGCCTCACCAGACTCAAGACTAATCGTCCAGTTATGCAAAGGACAGGTCACTTTTTTATCGTGAACAATACCCTGAGAAAGTTGTCCCTGCTTATGAGGACACTCATCTTTAACCGCAAAGACTTCATCATTCACCGTACGAAAAACAGCAATATTAAAGTCATTAGTTTTGACCACACGAGCTCCTTGCTGTGGTATCTCTTCTAATTGACCTACTTCTATCCAGTTTGACATGTAATTACCTTGATAATAAATTGTATTGATGGTTTACGTTAAGCACTTTTAATTTTAAGTTGGCTAAACGTTTGCAATTTTAATGGATGCAAATTCATGAGGCGCCACACCACCCGTTGCACGTTCCTGCCAGGGATCAACCTGAGCAATCTTCTGTGCTTCCAGGAAACGCTCATAATAGTGTTTACGCTTGGCTTCATCTTTGACAACCGTTTCTTCAATACGACTGAAACCAACACGCTCTACCCATGGCGCGGTTCTTTCAAGATAATGTGCATCTTCACGATAGAACTGAATAAAAGCACCGCAGTATTCCATCACTTCTGCCTCTGTAGCGACATTACATAGCAGATCCGTTGCCCTTACCTTGATACCACCATTACCACCAATATGTAATTCATAACCCGAATCAACACAAACCACACCAAAATCTTTAATGGTTGCTTCCGCACAGTTACGAGGACAGCCAGAAACGGCCAGTTTGAATTTATGCGGCATCCAGGAAGCCCAGGTCATTTCTTCCAGTTTAATACCCAGTGCAGTTGAGTCCTGGGTACCAAAACGACACCATTGCTTACCCACACAGGTCTTGACCGTACGTAGGGCCTTACCATACGCATGTCCCGACACCATTCCAGCAGCATTAAGGTCTTTCCAGATTTCCGGTAAAACTTCTTTTTCCACACCGTATAAACCAATACGTTGACCACCGGTTAAATGCACATCCTTAATTTCATATTTTTCAGCGACATTGGCAATAGCACGTAATTCATCCGGAGTCGTCATGCCACCCCACATTCTTGGAATAACCGAGTATTTACCATTTTTCTGAATATTGGCGTGCGCTCTTTCGTTAATAAAGCGTGATTGTGGATCATCCTGCGCTTCATTATGCCAGGCACTTTGAACATAGTAGTTTAATGACATACGACAGGACGGACAGCCATCGACTGTTTTCCAGTTCAGAGCACGGCGAACATCTTTAATTGACGTGAGATGTTGTTTCCGGATGGCTTCCCGGACCTGTTCATGAGAGTGATCGGTACACTTACACATCGGCTTGGACTCAGGTGTTTCATAATCACTGCCCAGGGTTGATTCAAGAATTTGTTCAACCAGTCCGGTACAGGAACCACAGGAAGCCGATGCTTTGGTATGGGCTCTGACTTCATCCAGAGTAAACAGACCTTTTTTGGTAATAGCCTGAACAATGTCACCTTTACAGATACCATTACAGCCACAGATTTCGGCATCATCTGACATGGCAGCAACGTGGTCACCACCATGGCCCGAGTCACCCAGATGCGATTCGCCAAAGAGTAATTTATCACGGATATCTGAAATATCCTGTCCTGAACGCATTAACTGGAAGTACCAGGCACCTTCTTTTGTATCGCCATAGAGTACTGCGCCAATTAATTGATTATTTTTCAGTACCAGCTTCTTGTATAGACCGCTAGTGGCATCCTGCATAACCATTTCTTCGGTGTTGTTATCACCGATAAAATCACCAGCAGAGAATAAATCGATTCCGGTCACTTTCAGTTTAGTGGAGGTCACAGAGCCTTCATAAAGACCAATTCCCATCTGCGCCAGATGATTAGCACAGACTTTTGCCATTTCAAATAAAGGCGCAACCAGGCCATAGGTATTCCCACGATGCTGAACACATTCACCCACTGAATAAATTCTTGGATCATAAGTTTGCATGGTATCATTGACCACAATACCGCGTTCACAATGCAGACCCGATTGCTGAGCCAGTTGCATATTTGGGCGAATACCGACGGCCATGACGACCAGATCCGTGTCAATGGATGTACCATCTGCGAACTTGATACCAGTTACCCGGCCATTGCCACTAATTTCAGCTGTTTGCGCTTCCATACGAAAGTCCATGCCCTTCTCTTCCAGAGAATTTTTCAGCATTTTTCCGGATACGGTATCCATCTGACGTTCCATCAGGGTATCACCCAGATGCACAACCGTCACTTTCATACCATGCTGCATCATGCCATTAGCGGCTTCCAGACCCAGCAGACCGCCGCCAATGACTGTAGCATGCTGGTAGTTCCTGGTGGCATCCAGCATAGTATCCACGTCTTTAATATCACGAAACGCAATCACGCCTTCCTTATCATGGCCCGGCACCGGGATGATAAAGGGCTGGGAACCGGTGGCAATCAATAAACGATCATAATCTTCAACCGTACCGTCTTCAGAAGTTACTGTTCGTGAAATACGATTGATTTCCGTAACACGCTTGCCTGCATGCAATTTAACATTGTTCTCTTCATACCATTCAATGGTATTGAGCATAATGTCATCAATGGTTTTTTCACCGGCTAATACGGGAGAAAGTAAAATACGGTTGTAGTTACCGTAAGGCTCATCACCAAAAACAGTAATATCATACATATCAGGCGCTATTTTCAGTAGCTCTTCAATAGTACGCATGCCTGCCATACCGTTACCGATCATGACCAGTTTTTCTTTCATATTGCACTCCACTCTCTGCGTAAGGAAATCAAAAAAATAATTCCGTAGTAATGAGCAGTAATCGTGCCAGAAGACAATTAAATCATATTTTCAATAACTTAAATGACTATTTAAGACATAGACCAATTTTTCCTGGAAATAAACCCTAAAGATGCACAACAATGGTGCGGTTTTGCAAAGTTTGACAAATATTAGCAGACAATTATGGTGCGTTGGTGATGTGTTTGTAGTGTGTTCTTAGTTTGTTGATAGTGAACAGGTGCATAAAATCTTACGCATTCAGGGGACTGGATTAGTTCATGATTAGTTTATTCAAGATCATTACCGGGCATTTCTTCAAATTCCATTTCAACAACAGAATCAAACAATTCCTGCAAAGTATTGATAGCCGTTAAGTCAATGCTTAAACCATCGAAGTATTCCTCTATCAGATCACCCAGTTCTTGTTGCTGATGCGCATTCATAGCTAAATCTTCGTAAAGAGAAAGATTGCCATCCAGGTCCTCAAGATCTTTATCAAAAACTTCTGAAATCAAAGCGTTAAGACTCATGGACATAAGTGCTCTGACAGAATCAAGTTCATTATTTCCGGTTTTGATACACATAGTTATTTCATGGTAACAATCATCAATTTATAAGGATGATCGACGCTTAAAAATTTTTCGGGTTAGCAGAATGCCGAATTGTGCGGCTTTTTTTCTATCCAGTTGCAGGCATAGTGACTGGGCATCGATACGCACAATGGTACAGGGAAATTCTGGTGATAGTTCGTCATTACCATCCTTGATATACAACAAAGCAGACTGTTCAAGCCATTGTTGATTGAGCTCATCCTCAATGGTGACATTAACACCACCAAGACTGATATCCGAAGTTCGGCCATTGACCCAGAGCTTTTCCCCCAGCTTTATGGCAACTTTCCGTGTGTGTGCAACCCGATCACAAACCCGTCGGTCAGAACTTTTTAATGTAGATATGGTCATACTCGTCTTTAATAAAAACAGAAAAAAATAAGCTAAACAAAGCCCACTATTACATAGTTAAAATTATCACCTTGATACCAACCAATACCAGAGAATTGCTTGCCAGCTATTGCCTGGTTCAATTAAATCTTAGTATAAAACACCCCGATTTTAAAGCTCACAAAATTCAGACATTGACCTTTCAATCACCTGATTTGCTTTTTTCTGATAATTTGACACAATTTAAAATATATTAATTTTTAATCTGAGGCATGATGACCACGATTTTATTAACAATTATTCTGTTACTGAGTTTTATCTGGCTTATAAGTATCTATAATCGATTTGTACGCTTAAAAAATCAGGTCGATGCTGCCTGGAGTGATATCAGTGTGCAACTGAAACGCCGGCATGACCTGATCCCGAAACTGGTTGAAGTGGTGCAACAATATGCTCAATACGAACAGGCGGTATTAACCCGAGTGACTGCCTTAAGAAGTGAAAGTAAAAAACTCGAAGACATGAGTGAACCCGATCTAAACAAAGCCGGCGCAGTGGAAAAAGATCTGGCTGAGCAAGTAAAGCAGCTTATTATTCTGGCGGAAGATTATCCGGATCTGAAAGCCAGTCAGCATTTCATTCAATTACAGACCGACCTGAGCATGGTGGAAGACACCTTACAACATGCCAGACGATTTTATAATGGTGCTGTACGCTTATTGAATACCCGTATTGATACCTTTCCTGACCTCATAATAGCGCGTATATTCCAGTACCACTATCGCCAGTACTTTCAAATGGATATGACTTAATGACTATCTGCCAGCGATTTTTCTTATCTTTCTCAAGTATTTTTTTACTTGTCTTTATTAACACCAGCCATGCCAAAGAAGTCATTCATAATTTTGACAGTGTCATCACTATCGATGCTAACAGCAGCTTGAATGTCACCGAAACGATCACCGTCAATGCCGAAGGCATCGATATCAAACGCGGGATTTTTCGAGATTTTCCGACCAAATATAAAGACATCTATGGTAATAATTATCATGTCAAGTTTGAATTACTGTCGGTATTACGTGACGGAAAGCCTGAAGACTATCATACCGAAGCTATCAGCAATGGCGTCAGGATTTATATCGGCAACAAAGATCGCCATCTTGACCATGGAACCCATACATTCACCCTGCAATATTATACCGATAGACAATTAGGTTTTTTCAACGATTACGACGAATTATACTGGAATGTCACCGGCAATAACTGGGCATTTCCCATACAGGAAGCCAGCGCCACCATCAATTTACCGCCAGGCGTCACGGTTAATGATATAGAAACACAGGCGTTTACCGGTGCCAGTGGTGACAAAGGCAAACAATTTATCGTATCAAACATAGATGACTACTCAGTATTATTTGAATCAATCAGCCAATTACCACCGCAGCACGGCCTGAGTATCGTGGTTAACTGGCCCAAGGGTTTTGTCAAAGAACCCACGCAGGAAGAAAAGCTAAGCTGGTTTTTCCAGGATAACCGGGCAACGCTTGTCGGACTTGGTGGCCTGGTAATTCTCTGGATTTATCTCTATCTTGCCTGGCTCAAAGTTGGCAAGGATCCTCATAAAGCGGCTGTTTATCCCCGTTATAAACCAGATAAGTACCATTCTCCCGCTTCTATGCGATTTGTGCAGCGAATGGGCTATGATAAAAAAACCTTTGCCGCAGCGCTGGTTAATATGGCGGTTAAGGGCTATTTGACCATCAGCGAAGACAATCATTTCACCCTTAAAAAAACCGGAGATGCGGCCAAGTTATCCATTGGAGAATCCGCGATTGCCAGGAAACTTTTTAGTCGCGGTGACCAGATTACTTTAAAACAAAGTCAACATGACATTATCAGCAAAGCGATAAACGTGCATAAAAAAGTCCTTAAGCGAGACTATGAAAAAATCTTTTTCCTGACCAATAAAATGGCTTTACTTCCCGGATGGTTAATCAGCCTTGTGATATTAGTAGCCACCATCCTGGCCATTAGTTCTTCCGATACTCGGGCAATGGTTGGCTTTTTTACCGTCTGGTTAAGCATCTGGTCAATTGGTGTCATATTTTTATTATTTTCTGTCTACAATGCCTGGAAAAAAGTCACCGGCATTCTGACTGTGATTCCTGCATTGTTTATCACGGCATTTTCTATCCCCTTTCTTGGTGGCGAAGGTTTTGGACTCTACATGATGTGGCAAAATGCCGGTACGGGTGTGCTATTAGTCTTTGTTCTGGTCATTATCACCAATTTTCTTTTTTATGAATGGATGAAAGCCCCGACCCTGAAAGGTCGACAGCTACTGGATAAGGTTGATGGTTTTAAACTTTATTTATCAGTAGCCGAATCAGAAGAAATGAAACACCAGTCCGCTCCGGAACTGACGCCGGAATTATTTGAGCAATATTTACCCTATGCCATGGCGCTGGATGTGGAAAACCAGTGGAGCGAACGATTTAACTCGGTTTTTTCACAATTACAACACCAGGGACATCATCACTCACCCCGCTGGTATCGTGGCAACCACTGGAATAGCCATAACCTGACAGGGTTCTCTTCCTCAATGGGCAGTTCCCTGAGTTCCGCAATCGCCTCATCATCAACCGCGCCCGGTTCCTCTTCAGGCGGTAGCGGTGGTTCTTCCGGTGGCGGTGGCGGCGGCGGTGGCGGTGGTGGTTGGTAGAATTTTCGTCACCAGTGTGACAATCCTATCTATCACTCTGCTCAGTGGTGAATAATGCCATTTTTTGCTAAAATTGATACAGAATCAATTCATTTTAATCCAGGAGTCAAAAATGGGAACCAATGGCATTATCGGTCTGCTAATACTAATCGCGGATATTTTTGCAGTTTATAAAATTGTCACTAGCTCCGTCTCTGCTGGAATGAAAGTTTTATGGATCGTTATTGTCTTCTTTCTGCCTGTTATCGGCCTGATCGCATGGTTTTTTGCGGGTCCTGGAGATAAATCACTCAAACTTTAAGAGCCGGATAGATTTGATACTGTAATTTTTTGAGTAATACAATCATGGTCAAAGTGCAACGTATTGTTCTTGATGTTCTGAAACCCCACTCTCCTAATGGGCTGGAATTTTCCACGCAATTGGCTGAAAGCTGTCCTGGCTGCTGTTTCAAACTCAAAGTAGCCGAAGTCGACGAAAAAACTGAAACGGTCATTATTATTGTCGAATCTGATGATATTCCCTATGACCAGGTTGCAGAGGCTATAGCATCCATGGGTGGTTCCATTCACAGCATAGATGAAGTCGAAGTCACATCAGCCAAAGATTCATCCCAGCTGACCGATGCTTAAACGATTCCAGCTGCTATTCAATATTTCCCAATCCAGTCATATAGCCCGACGCTATTTTGTTGTTAATGGTTTTGATGGCGTACTGACTATGCTGGGCCTGTTGATGGGCTTTTATGTCAGTAATGAAGTTGAGTTATCGATTGTTATTGCAGCCTGTCTGGGAGCAGCAATTGCATTATCAGTCAGCGGTATCAGCAGTGCCTACATCAGTGAATCAGCTGAGAAAAAGCAGGAACTGAAAGAACTTGAAGAGGCCATGATCGTTGATTTACAGGACTCGGCGCATGGTCAGGCTGCTCGATTTATGCCTTTTCTTATTGCCTTAGTCAATGGCATGGCACCGTTTATATTCGCATTGCTCATTATGACGCCATTGTGGCTGACCCAATGGCAACCTGGTTGGGTACCATACCCCCTTGAAACCTCTGTCGCGGTCGCGTTTACATTGGTATTTCTACTAGGGGTATTTATAGGAAAAATAAGTGACAGTTTTTGGTTATGGGCTGGTTTTCGAGCCTTGTTTATTGCCTTGATAACCAGTTTATTGATCTATCTTATTGGAATTATTTAGAATCAACCCTCAATAGTTACCCTGCATCTCCTATTAAGTGGCCAAAATGACTCTACCACTACAAGGCAATTATAAAGCAACGTGGAGCGATGCTTTTAACCGTCTGAGCTGATTTACCTATTAGGATTGCCAGGGTCAGAGAGCAATATTATCAAATGCTAGCAAAAATTATTCTCTACCCTCGTTTTTGTCGATTTATTTTACAATAGGTAAAAAAACCCTTGAGAATCTATCATAATCTTCAAATTGAGGCATATGACCCAAGCCAGGTAATTCCAGGAGTGTCGCATTTTTAACTTGGGATTTCGCAGCTTTTCCAAGCTTGTGATACTGCCCCAATTTGTGAATAACCCCAACTTTCTTCCAAGCACGTCCAGGACCAGTTGTATCACGGGTTCCTATAATGAAATACGTTTCTTGGGAAATTTTTTCAAGCTTATGCGTAATATCTTCAGTAAATATAGGACCGTATGTTAAAGCATTATTCCACGCCACTTTTTTCCAATCTGGACCGTTTAACCAACCTTTATATGGTATGAGTAGTTTTTCATATTCCTCGTTCCATTTACCATTATAGTAATTCTTTTTTTGGTAATTACGTATTTTATCAATAGTCTTACTCAACTCTTTTTTATAGAAAAAATTGGGTTCTTTATATTGCACATAATCTAAATACGGTTCAAGACCAATAGGATTAATCAGAATGAGTTTATTAACTGAGTCAGGGAACAGATATGCCATATTCACCCCAAGCATACCTCCCATAGAATGTCCTACTAATGTATAGGATTGTATATTTAAGTTTTTTAAAAGTAACTGAGTATTACTGGCAAGTTGGCTAAAACTGTATTGATAGTAATTAGGTTTGGATGACTTCCCAAAGCCAATTTGATCAGGAATAATTACCCTGTAACCTACTTTAATTAAGTCTTCAGCAATTCTTTTCCAGTAATACCCTGAAAAATTTTTACCATGTAATAAAACAATCACTTTTTCTGATTTCTTATTGCCGACATCCATATATCGCATGGAAAGAGATTGATGTTGTGAGTCTAGTGCGAAGCTATATACCTCAAAGGGATAGGAAAACTGCGAAAGTTCTTCATCAAAGCTTAATTTACTACTCGACTTTGCTGATACTTGCACTGCAAAGAAAGTCAGCAACAGAAATATATTAAATACGATATTAGACACAAGAGCACCTTCAATTATGCATAGTTATGGAGTTAAGTCTGTTTTTACATTGTAATTATTGTCTGAATTTTCATTTAATGCTAAGCTAAACGTCGCACGTTAGTGCGTCCGGTGGAAGCCGTGTTTTTGGCCGGAACGAATTTGAGCAGCCAGTTATGCCACAATAATTTTATATATTTGTTACCCATTTTTATTGGGCTCTGGCCTACTTACTAAGTACATAGCTATTGCAACAAATAAAACTGTAATACCAAACAGCCCCCAAACATTAGTTAAGTGTTGATACATCACAACCCAGCTAGTAATTAGCATTAACACTGCTATAATTTTACTTGTACGTGAGACCGCCCCCTTTTGCTCCCAATCAATAAGCAACTTTCCTAAATGTGGATGAGCATATAACCAACTATGTAAACGGTCAGAGCCTCTTGCTGCAAACCATGCAGTTAACAGCAGAAAAGGAACCGTTGGCAACCCAGGGAGAAACATACCCACTATAGCAAGGGCTAAGAAAAAATAGGCTAGTATTAATGCTACTAAACGCGTCATACGGCCAACCTACTATTTATCATTCTTATTTACAACAACCCCCAGTTGCACAGCGATTTAAACGATTTGTTATACGCTTAAATTAAGTTTCAACAATATCTTTTTTCAGGCTTGAGACAAACTCAACTACATCATTGCATTCTTGCTCAGGTACTTGTAATTGTTGCATGGTGGCTCCAGCATGCCCAAAGAATACTTCCCAATCACTCTCACTAATTTTCATGCCCTTATGTGATGTTTTCATGTCTCTTCCTGTATAGTAAACGGGGCCACCAGCTTTTGAGCACAAATAGTCTATAAGTAATTGTTTTTCTCTTTCAATACCGTCATCACCTCGATTTTCCCAAAAGCGGCCTAGCTGAGAATCTTCCTCTAAACGAGGTAATAAATTATTAACGAAACCTGTAATGCCATCGTAACCACCGAGACGTTCATATAGTGACTTTTGATTCATTATGTTCTCCTTTGGTTTTATAAGTATAACGCACGGCTCAGTTTTGGAGTAGTCTTTGGCGCTTTTAGCCAAAGACTACTCCGTAAACTGCTGCCACTTGTTATGCTTGGTTTTATATATATTCAATAATCATATTACTTGTCAAATACGCTTGGGTTGTTCATTGATTATGTTTTTAAGAACCTGAATTGCAGCAATCACCGCCACTACAACTGCCACCGGATTTAACAAGCCGGGCATTTTTATTAACAATGTATTTTAGGGACAGGTACAAAAGAATGACGGAAGATACCTGTGAAACAAATCCCAGGGCTTCTTCCTGTTCGGTTATTATTTTTATTTGCGCCAGGCCATCGGCGAAAAAACTGTCAAAGAAAAAACCAAACATCAGGCTGCCAATAATGACCGAGCCCAGATAAATTACCAGGGATAGTTTACCCAGGGTTTTTAGCACCACACTCATAGTGATAGTGTTGGTTGCCGGACCGGCTGTTAAAAAAATAAACGCGGCCCCGGGTGAAAATCCGGCACTGAGTAAAGATAGTCCTAATGGAATGGATGCTGTGGCACACACATACAGAGGTACTGATACTGCCAGCACCAGGACATAATTAAACAGCGGATTGGATGAAATATATTGCGCCAGATTTTCCGGTATGAAGGTCACAATTAAGGCCCCGAATATTACGCCAATCATAAAAGAGCGGGCAATATCGCGGTAGATTTCATCAAAGGCATAAGATAAGATTTTCTGAAAAATATTCATCTGGTTTTCTGCTTTAACGATATTAATATTGATTGGCCTGCCAACCACCCTCTTGTTCACTACAGTGTAATCAAGATGGCTGGCTGGTTTAAGTTGAGCATTTTTGTCTAAAGAATTTAACAATGGTTTTTGCTTTGCAGGGCGATCATTATGAGTTGATGAGTCTTCATGCTCATCAGGGTCATTTTCTCTGACCAGAACGAGGGTTAATAATCCCGCTATCAGGGAGATTACCACGGATGTAATGACACGATAACTAGTGAACAACCAGCCAAAAACACCATAGGTTGCCATAATGGAGTCTGCGCCGGTAATCGGTGTTGAAATTAAAAACGTCTGTATGGCGCTACGGGAGGCGCCGCTTTTTTTCAGGGAACTGACGAAAGGAATGACACTACAGGAACACAGGGGCAATGGAATGCCTAATACCGCGGCCTTGATATTGGCCATGAAATTATGTTGCCCCAGATGCTTTTTTATAAAGGCGTCAGGAAGGAATAATTTGAACACGCCTGCTATCATTACCCCGATTAAAATAAAAAAAGCAATAGAATTCAGCAGTAACCAAAAGTTATTGAGAAATTCCAATATAATTTCTTTCATCGATGTAATAATTCCTGGTCAAGATACCGTCATTCAAGTCAAAGCCTGAGTGATATTAAATGCCAAAAATGACAGGCTCCAGGCAGTAGTCGTGGTAAAGATAAATAAATAGCCCAGATATTTCCAGCCACCGGCTTCGCGCATAAAGACCATTGAAGCGGCCAGACAGGGTAAATATATCATAACGAAAACAATAAATGATATTGCCGCAGGAAATGAAATATTGGCCTGGATTTTTTCTATCAATCCTGAACTTTCAGCATCGGCTTCTTCACCCAGTCCATACAATACTCCCAGGGTAGCCACAACCACTTCCTTGGCAGCCAGACCGGTCTCCAGGGCAACGGCCATACGCCAGTCATATCCCAAAGGTGCAAAAAATGGTTCGGAGGCATGACCGATAATACCCAGGTAACTGTGTTCCAGATTGTATAGAGCAAGTTCATTACTCAGACGGGCTACCTGTTCTGCGTCCTGGGCCTGCTCAATTTTAGCCTGATACTGCTGTTCCAATTCCGGCTGTTTGGGATAATTACCGGCAAACCAGATCAATATAGAGGCCAGTAAAATAAAGGTGCCTGCTTTTCTCAGGTACATCATTGCCTGGCCTGAAACAGTATGCCAGATCAGTTTGAATGAAGGCAGGCGATATTTGGGCATTTCCATGACAAACGGCTCGTCTGCTCCCTTGAAGGCGGTCATTTTAAGTACTTTCGCGGCAATAACACCCAGAATTGCCCCGGTGATATAAATTACAAACAACATGTTTCCCGCATGTTGTTCGGCAAAGAAAGCCCCCACAAATAAAACGTAAATTGGTAATCTCGCGCCACAACTCATAAAACCAATAATAAACAGGGTCAATAAACGGTCTCGGTCATTTTTTAAGGTTCTTGCGGCCATATAAGCAGGAACAGAACAACCGAAACCACTGACCAATGGGATAAACGACTTGCCGTGCAAGCCAAACTTATGAAAGAAGCCGTCCAGTAAAAAGGCCACCCGGCTCATATAGCCGGTGGTTTCCAGCAGTGCGATGCCCATAAACAAAATGAGAATATTAGGCAGGAATAAAACCACCGCACCAACACCGGCAATTGCCCCATCAGCAATCACGGAAGCTAATTCGGTATGCCCTAATAATGATTTGGTACCCGCAATTAACAGCGCAAAAAAAGCATCAATCCAGTCCATGGGTATACTGCCCACTTCAAAGGTGAGCTGAAACAGTCCCCACATCAAAAACAGAAAGATTGGTAATCCGACTAATGGATGCATCAGCAGAGAATCAATTTTGTCCGTTAGACTCCACTTTATTTCATTATCAAAGCGAACGGTTTCTACCACCGCACCTTTGGCCAGAGCGATTTTTTCATCATTAAAAATATCTTCCAGATCTTTGCTATCATAATGCAGGTACAGATGCTGATAAGCTTGATTCACCATGGGCTGCAGTTCAACCCAGACGGGTTCTTCATGAAAGCGACGATAGGTGTCTTTGTCTTCTCTAAGCAGTTTTATGGCCAGCGCTTTAAGACTGATTTTGCAATGAATTTTTTTTTCTTCTAAGAACCGGACAATATGATCAATTTCTTGTTCAAAGGGTTCACTAAATTGCAAATGCATGTCGTTAGCTGTGTCATTGTAGCTTTGGATAATTGCCTGAATGATCGCATCAATTCCGGTTTTCCTCACGGCAGAGGTTTTTACACAAGGTACACCCAGCAGTTTTCCCAATAGCTGCTCATCAATGTGAACGCCTTCCTTAATTGCCTCATCGGTCATATTGAGGGCGATCACCATTTTCTTGTTCAGTGCTAATAATTCTGTGGTCAGGTATAAATTGCGTTCAATATTGGTGGAATCAATGACATTAAGGATCAAATCATATTCATTGTCATCAAGATAATGTTTGGTGACTCGCTCTTCAATCGTGTAGTCCGTCAATGAATAAGAGCCCGGCAGATCGGTGATTTCAAAATTATAATTATGACGGCTGAATCGCACGACCTGCTTTTTAACGGTAACGCCACTAAAATTGCCCACTCTCAGCCGGGCATTGCCCACTGAATTTATCAGGGCACTTTTGCCCACATTGGGCTGACCAACCAGAGCAACTTTTATCGTTTTCATTGACTGATTTCGACATTTTTGGCTTCTGAAGACCGTAAGGCAATTCGGGTTTTATTAATACGGATCTCCAATGTTTTTTTCCCCAGAGAGCGCGCTTCTGCGTAAACCGTGGCGCCTTTCACCAGGCCAAAGGAGTTGAAACGGTTTTTTAATTCCCTGCTGGCGTTAATTGCCGTAACTTGTGCCGATTCTCCTTGAAGGAGATTATCCAGTGTCATAAAAAACCCCTGTGTAATATTACTGATGATATTGTAAATAAAACTGATTATCATTTACATGATCATAATCAACTATTGTCCAAAATGTGTCAAATAAAAAATCACTGCTATTGAATATTGATAATAGCCATTTATGACAATGAACCATCCGTCAAATTCATAGTCAATATAATAGCAAGTCCATAGCAATTGAAACCGACAATCTCCAAATGCCAAAAATTCAGCATGGCTGTATAAATATGGTTTAAATTTCAATTAAGAATATGGTAATATAAACATATTGAACCTGTTTATACAAAAATTCAATTAGTTAACAATATCTATAATAAAAATTAAGACAATGCTTACAGAGAATAGAATGAACACACGAAAGGAATTTGAACGTCGTATGCAGGACCGACGTCAGGTTGATTTTGAATTTGGTTCAGCACAATGGATTCAGCTGGTAAAAAAGAATTATGTTGCCTGGCCTAAATCTGACCGACGCAAAATGTCTCGCCGTGACGGCGAACGACGTCTTAAAGATCCTAACCCTCTACAAATCCATAATCATAGCAGTGATTACAGCAGTGATATGCTCACCGAAGAAGAATGGCTGTATTTTAATGATTTGTTTATGCAAGACTCTGATAAATAAGAACTTACAGAGTCCTAAATTTACAAAAATTTAATGGCTTTTCATTGCTTCAGCATATTGTTGCAATAACTCATCCAGCTGCTCTGCTGGAACAAATTCCTGCCATCGCTCCTGAGGTATATTGGCCATAGCGGTACCTTTATAGTCCCCACACTTTGGGCATATAAATAAAAAAGTGTGCTTATTTTGACAAGACTTATCAAACGCCACACCGTCCAGCTTGTACTGAACCTGGCATTTCTGGCAATCAAGATTGTATTGGGGCATATCCGACATATAGTATCACCTTAATTACTTAGTAAATAACTTGGTTAATCTATCTAAATTTGAGGTTTTTTTAAAGCACGGTTTATTAAATGGTTTAATAAATCAGGCAAATTGACTCGCCAACATCTGATTAAAGGTTCTATTTACATCACCGCGATTCACACCTACAATAAAATCTAATTTAACCGATAACAATTTTCATTATGATTCAGGAGTACATTGTGTTGTTTTTACGAGTGTTGTTTTTACGATTATTTTTCATTTCCTTACTGGTTTTTTCATTCAATAGCTTTGCTTCTGATCTGGACAAAGAAAAACGCTGGGCCGATCAAGTCGTCGATGCCATAATGGACGGCGAAGCCGTCTGGCTTAATGATGGTAAGAGTGATTTTCTCGGTATCTACACCGAAGCGGAAGAAGATAAAGGTCGGGCAGTGATCGTGATGCATGGTACTGGCGTCCATCCTGACTGGCAGCAGGTAATACAACCGCTACGCGTTGGCCTGATTGAAAATAACTGGAATACTCTGTCAATTCAAATGCCGATTTTAGCCAACGAAGCCGAGCATCTGGAATACGCAAAATTATATGACGAAATTGCCCCCCGAATTGATGCCGCCATTCAATATCTGAAAAAAAATGGTTCAAATACCATTGTTCTGATTGGCCACAGTCAGGGGTCACTTATGAGCACCTATTATCTTGCTCAGGAAAAACGCGATGTGGTGGGCTTTGTTGCCATTGGCATGTCTTCCTATGAAGAAGATCCCAGAATGAACAGCGTCCAGTTACTGAAAAAAATTAATTTACCGATACTGGATTTATATGCGACCAATGATCTTGAAGAGGTCAGAAAAAATATTGATGCACGTGCAGCGTCAGCTAAAGCATCCGGTAATAAAAACTTTAGTCAAACTGAAATAACAGGTAACCACTTCCTTGATGGAGAGGAAGAAACTCTGGTGAAAACAGTCGCTGACTGGTTGCAACAATTCGACTGAGCTTAACATACTTATAGGCCAAGGCTTATAAAGCCCGGGCACTATAAAATGGACACTATAAAAAATGCAGAGTTCAGACGGCAACTCTGCATCAATTGTTTAGCTCCTCACTGACTGCCAGCTGTTAAAATCAAACCAGACCTATAAACTCAAATCAATAAACTCAATTCTATGATTACCACAGGGATATTCCGGTGACGGTCCCTGAGCCAGTACTGCAACTCCCTGATATTCCTGTTGATCTCTAAACCATTGTCGTAAAAATGGCGTCCATTCAGCCAGATCATTTTCAACTTTTATGGGGAAAACACCATATGAAAACTGTAAAGATTGACAGGTCTGCTCATTGGCACTCATCGCGGTTATCCACACGGATAAACGGTATCGGGTAACATTACGTGCCATAGAGCCAGAGCGTGTCGGGATAATTACCGCCACCGGATTAATATATTTTACCGCCAGATGCAGATTGTGGGCGATTAGCTCTACAATTTCTTTGTTTTTACCCAGTCTTTCCTGTTCAGGATTTACTTTTCGATGGGGTTCAGTTTGAGCTGCAATCTCGGCCAGCATAGCGGTAGCATCGATTGGGTACAAGCCCATAGCGGATTCACCCGACAGCATGACCGCGTCAGTACCATCCAGAATTGCATTGGCAACATCGGTTGCCTCGGCACGAGTGGGTCGGCGATGTTCCGTCATGGACTCCAGCATTTGTGTTGCGGTAATGACCGGTTTACAAAAACTTGATGCCGTCTGCATGATCTGTTTCTGGATCACTGCAATCGATGAAATGGGAATTTCGACACCTAAATCTCCGCGTGCCACCATAATACCATCAGAGACATGCAGAATATCTTCCAGGTTTTCCAATGCCCCTGAGCGTTCTATCTTGGCGATGATAAAAGGACTAAATCCTAACTCACTAGCGGCTTTTTTTAAATCCAGAATATCTTCTTTATTGGCGACAAAGGATTGACTGACTGCATCAACTCCCGCTTTTAATGCAAACTCCAGACAATCCCGGTCATGACTCGTAAAGGCACTGAAACCCAAATCAATTCCGGGCAGGTTCAAGCCTTTTCGTGAACGCAACTCACCACCGGCACGAACTTCACAATACACATCCGTGTCATCCACTTTCGTTACCAGTAATGAAATCAGGCCATCATTCAGGAACAATTTGTCGTTCACTTTTACCGTCATCGGAAGTTCTTTAAAACTGACCGATACCCGCTGTTGATCGCCGACTATATCTCTGGTGGTAAGAATAAACTCCGCACCACTTTGCAGTTCAATGGGCTCCTCTTTTAACTCGCCAATACGCATTTTGGGGCCCGGCAAGTCAGCCATTATTGTCAGTCGCTGGCCAGTTCTTTCAGAAGCTTCTTTGAGTTTCTTAATTGTTTCACCATGACTGGGAAAATCGCCATGGGAAAAGTTCAGCCTGGCAATATTCATACCTGTCCGTAATAGAGCATCCATCATTTCAGGAGAATCAGTGGCCGGGCCGATGGTACAGATAATCTTGGTTTTATTGGCTGGATATCTCATAGGGCATTAACTTATAAACGTTAAAAGTATTAGCAGTATTTAATCATCTTTAATGAGATATATCAAAATAAGTCGCTTTAAAGCAGCATGCAACATATTAATCATATCCTATTGATAATGTTGGAATTTTCACTCCTCAAGTTTAGCTTTTATTAATATTATCAATAGCTTATTTATTTATCACTCATTTAAAAAAAGTTTGAAATCTGCTAAATTAACCGCTCAATAACTCCAGCGATCACCCTCAGGATCAACAGGTATAAGGTATTTTACATGGATTTGACAAAATCAATAGGTTTAGCAGTAAACAGTAGTAAACAAGATATCGAAAAGGAAAAAAGACGTCTTCAACTTTACATTAATCTTAAATTACACTCCTCCGGACTACCTGCCTGCAAGGCACATGATTGCGATAATGACTTTTTCTCCACCGCCGATGATTTATTACAAAGCTATCGTGAAAAATCCCGTCTGCTTTCTGAATATCTCTGTCCCGCCGACCAACGGATTCAGGATTTTCTGGATGATTATTTACAGGATAGTGGTTGCGACAAACATCCGCATCTGCCAACCAACACACTGATACTGGATCGCCATGGTGTAGCTCGGGAATTATCCATACCCGCTGATGGTGATTATTTTGAATCGGAATTTGTTAAAAGTCATCGGGTCAGTCAGGGCGTATTGCATAATACCTCCCGCGATCGCCGAACGACTGCTGGTTCTTTTCACATTGTTGAGGGCGGTTTGCCAATTCCCGGTGATAAAAAGGCAGTACCGAAAATTGCTTATGCCAACCTGTTACATGAAGCTTTAGATGCACCTCCTGAATTATTAACCTTGCCATTCACGTCACAACAACAAGAACAAGCTCGCACTTTTGTATCCATTTTGCTCCGGCCCATTATCTGTCCGGAAATTCCGGCACTGGACCCAGAAAAGACGGAGCCGGAAAAATCCATGGAGGTGCGATTTTTTGCACCAGGCAGCCTTGCCAGTAACCTGGATTTTGTTGAGAGCATTTTTGGTAATGCCGGTAATCCCAGCCTGTCTGAACATGATGCCGGGCTGGATATTCAACACTGGAGTGGGCACAGCGGCTGTGTCATCCTGGCCCCGCATTTGGTCCGAATGAAGAAAAAAGACCTGGGTCTACCTCATGTCGACCAGGCAACAGAGCGCCAGAAACACGATGAGATGTGCTGGGAAAATGAGGATGACCTATATAATAATGGCCAGCCATTTAAAATCACCGCGAGAGATAAACGCGGTGTTATTGTCACCATCGTCGCAGATAATTACTTTGGCTATTGTAAGAAGGAAGTCAAAACTCAAATCAGCTATGCGGCCAATCTCTTTGGCCTGGCAGAAGAAGAACATTCCGGTGGCGCCCTGGCTTTCCCTCGACATAACCATGGTGAAGAGTTCGGCAAAGATACCCGAACAAAAAATACCGATTACCAGTTTTCCGACGTGCTTGAGAAGTATGGCGATATCATGGAACTGCAACCGGAAGGCTATGCGATTGATAAAAAATTTCCACAGATTTTATATGTCCCTGAAAACCTGCAGATGGATCTCAATGACCAGACCGTTACATGGTCGTATAATGGCAGCAGTCATACTATCAAATTAAAACCCGGCCTGATTTATGTGCATCCCAGCGGTTATAAAATTGCGATGGAAAAGCATCCCAAGGCGCCATCCTGGCGTATCGTCGGCACAGATGCTGAGGGAACCTTCTGTCATAAGCCCTGCACGGTATCGGGGGGTGGCAAATCGGAAATATCCAAAGCAATTGATGATGCTGTTATTTATGGGCCGTTATTTGTCCATGAACTCGATCAATCCATGCAAAAAGTGGATGAAATTTTTAATTATGATTATTCCTCTCGTTATTTAATTGAATTTACACCAGATTATACCGTTGACCCTCCTCGTGCCCCGCTGAGTATGAGCAGAAGCCTGGGCTCAATGATCAAAATGCTGACGCCATCGGAAGAAAAATTCACCCCTGAATACAATGCCTGGCTTGAATCCATCCCTCAATCCATCAAGGCTATGGCTTTTGTGATCAAACGCTTCTATCGTCCCGAATGGGGACGGGACTGGAAAAAATACTTTACTGTGGATATGGTTGATGGTGTCCAGGGGCATGAATTAAAATTTCATGACCGACAGTTAATAATGTCCTATCTGCGGGTCGGTTTTGATGAAAACGGGGCATGGCGTATTTATAAGATGCGTCAGGACTATGTGGTGGCAGAAAAAGTACAGATGGAAGATGATATCAGCGCATCAGTCGTAGTACCGGCTAAAAAACTGGTCAATATGCCCGAAAAAAATCAACATGAATGCGTCAAACTGGTGAAAAACTGTGAATACCGTCTATTCCAACGTCCAGATGATGCCATCATTAAGGGTTTTGACAAACAAACTGAACTGGAAATGTCGCTGCCAAACAACTTTATCGCCAACTTTCAACCGTTAACAACCGATGAATTACAAGAACTCACGGAAGATCAGGTGGAATTTGATAAATATACAGCGCCAATGCGCAATTTCTTACTGGATAGTCTTGAACAAGGCAAAAAAGCCGTTTCTTCCGCTCATCCGTTAATAGTTAATGGTGCCCCCAGTAAGAATCCACGTTATTTACAATTACGCTCTGACTTGATGCATCCGATTAAGCTGTATCTGGCTAAAATCAGTGCTCGATTGCATCGACGTGCCAGTCTGGATGAAAACATTTGTTTTCCGGTCGATGCAGTTCTGACCGGGCGCAGAAATAATCCCCCGGAAGCGGAAGCCGGTATTCGTTCCCTGGCAGTCTATAATCCCATCCATTATCAGGAGCTACCGGAACTGTTTATGGACTTTATCTGCAGTCTTACCGGTAAATCACCTTCTACCACAGGTGCTGGTTCTGAGGGAGCATTAACAAAAGGACCATTCAACGCGCTTTTCCCAACAGCCGATATCAATAATGCCCTGGTCTCATATATCCTGACCGATTATTCCGGTTTTAGCAGCGCAGCCGGCTATGTAGGCCCTCATGCTAAAGTGAACCACGATATCAGTCTGATCATTCCGGAAATCTGGGCACAACTAAAACCGGAAAAACGTCGCCCTGACTACCTGATCAGAAAAGGCCAACTGGAAAAACTGGATGATTTTGAACATAATGGCCAGAAAGTTCTCGCCAGCCGTCTGGGTTATCGTATTACCAACCTGTTTGTACACGGTTTTTTCGGAAAGATCTTTGATAATCCTTCTGCCGTATTTGATGAACAAATTCTCCGTCCGGAAACTCAGAACATGGAAGATTTTGTTGATGGTATCAACAATATCGTTGAAGCCCAGGAAAAAGTAGCCCGTCGTTATATTGACGATGGTTCGATTGAACAGGCCTGTCCTCCGCTCAAAGCGCTGTTATACATCATGGCAAATGGTGAATATCAGGGTAAGGATGCTCATCATCCTGACATCCGCGCCATGTTTACTCGTGAATCATTGCTGTCCTCCGAGTGGTATAAAAAACGCCTGGCAGTCAAACAGGAGCGGGATATGGCTCTCTGGCAGCGGCATATCGGTTACCTGAACAATTTCATGGAACGTGAAAGCCATGCCGATGAAGCCAGACGCCTGCATATTGCCGAACAATTAAATATTGCCAATAAAAAATTAAAACAGGTATCTGATCCGGCTTATCTGGAAGAACTTGTTGGCACTCTTGGGGCTGATCCGATGGAATAAGCTTTTGTTGATAAGATGCTGTTATTTATAAAAAAAGTGATAGGGACGTCACATTACTTAACATTGCTCATTGCAAATTATATTCAGCTATCATATAGTGAATGCAACTGAAAAAGGCTACCAGCACCGAAAGGGCTGATACGCAAAGCTTCCGATCTAAGGGCATTACCTAAGATAGCGGGGTTACCAGAAAGCATACTCTTACTAGCTCGTACTAAAAAGTGTGCCGCAATTTTCTCGTAATCCCCCACTATCACATTATTTAATCCCCTTATTATCATCTAGATAGCAGTTGCTGATAGCTTCCACCATAAGCAATGTTCTTCCAACATGCCGGTGATTCAGTTTTTTTCTGAGGGGAAAATTAAATGTCTAGAATGTATCGTAAGCTGATTTCACTCTGTATCGTATTATCCAGCAGCCTGTTCTTTAGCCAGATAGCCCTCGCAGAAGAGCGCGCGGTAGAAAGCACTAAAGAAATTGCCCTCAATGAAATATTACAACTAAACATGGCAGAGACGAAGCCTATAAATCATGGTGGGTATATATACGACATACAGAAAGTTGACCCGCAACTATTAGCTCAGGATGTAGAAAAATTAAGAGCAGCCTTTATACGCCGCCAACATGAGCTTACACAATTAGTGGAAAACAGAGAATTTGGTGCCGGTGACGCCCTTATTACCGTGGTAATGCCAGGCGGATTGCTGTACGCGGGTTACAAAAAACAACAGCTTGAAAAGGCAAAAACGTCCCTGTCGGTGGTCACTGCAGAAATCACTGAACTTTCCAACGACCTGATGGCCTTTCAAGGGCAAGATAGAGAACATCCAATTTTGTTGGCGCAATTGCCTTGATGGGTATATCTAACCGGATAATCGCAGGTTTCTGGCAGGTAGACCCTGTCGAGTAAACCAAAGCCCCTCCCCCATTTTCTAAAGTACCATAAGTAAGATTGCAGATATTTGCTTTCCCGCATGGCTTGTCCAGCCAGCACACAAAACCTATTATTGTTTTAAAGCAAAGACTCAATAATTGCATTCAGGCTTTGAGTAATTCAGCCAGCTCCGGCTTACATGAACCGCAATTAGTCCCTGCTTTTAAGCACTCACCAATAGCATCGACGCTATCAATGCCCTGTTTTTTAATGGCCTCGTTAATGGTTTTTTCTCCAACATTGAAACAGGCACAAATAATTTTCCCGCAATCTTCCTGAGTGTCAGGCGCTTCTCCCCTGAGCAGATTATTTCTTTCCTCCTGACTGATTTCGTCTTTATGGAACAAACTGATCAGCCAGTCTCTTGGGGGCAGATTAATTCCCGGAGAGATAAACAGACAGGTATCCAGGCGATTACCGGACATTCTTACTGCACGATAATGGTCCCGACTCTTATCATAAAATTCCAGCCAGTTTTCATTTTCGAGGCTGTAACCGAGCAGATTATGGGCATGTTCAGACCAGTCATGCGGAGCTTTAAGCCCAGCCAGTTCATAGCGCCAGAAACCTTTACCCCGGGAACGAGACCAATAATTGGAAAATTGTAGTTGTGGCTTGCGACGCGTGATCATAAAGCCATACCATTTGGCCTCACAGGTTTTAATATTAGCAATACCATGTTTCGATTCAGGCTGGCCTGAAACCGGATCCACTACCGCTGCAAATAAGGTCCCGACTCTTGCCTTATTTGAGAATTGTTCATTCCAATGTATGGGGACAAAAAGGCTGCCCTGTTGTTGCTTTTCACTGATTCTGGCTCGAACCATAATCTCATTATCTTTATTATTTTCTATTGCGCTACTGAAGCTGCCGGGAGCAATAACTTTTACCAGGTCACCATCAGATACAGCAATATGCCTGGCATCATGTGGATGTATTTCCACATAGGATTCTATCGTATGGGCAGATAATCGTGGCGACATTCCGGTTCGGGTCATGGTATGCCAATGGTCACGAACCCGACCGCTATTTAAAACAAAGGGAAAATTTTCGTTCACCTGATTTTTCGGGGGACGAGGTGTCACGGCAATGAAATGCGCTTTTTTATCCTGGGTATAAAAGCGTCCATCTTCCAGCACTCTGGCACTGCCCTGCGGGCAGGATTCCGTCACCGGCCATTGAATCGGCGCCATCGCGTCATATTGCTGATTGCTGATATCAGCCAGAGCGGAAAGATTAAACAAACGTTCGCCGTTATTTTTATAAGCAGACAGACGGGTATGTTCACGAAAAATATCAGCCGGGCACTGGTAAGCAAAATTATTTTGCCAGCCCATGTACCTGGCAAACTGTGAAATAATCCACCAATCGGGCTGCGCCAGTCCAGGTGTTTGTAAAAAAGGTCGCTGTCGGGAAATTCGACGTTCCGAATTGGTCACCGTGCCGTCGCGTTCACCCCAGGTGGTAGCAGGAAAACAGATATGAGCCAATTTGCTGGTATCTGTATTTTCGACGCAATCCGAAACAATGACCAGAGGGCATTTTTTTAAAGCCTGTTTGACTTTATCGGCATCCGGCAGACTCACTACCGGATTGGTTGCCATGATCCAGACTGCCTTGATTTTACCCTCATAAATGGCATCAAATAGCTCAACTGCTTTTAAGCCTTCGGATTCAGGAACGCTCTCCGTACCCCAAAATTCATTGACTAATAGACGTTGCTTGTCTGAAGCAATTTCCATATGTGCGGCCAGTTGATTGGCCAGACCGCCCACTTCACGGCCACCCATGGCGTTAGGTTGCCCGGTCAAAGAGAAAGGTCCCATACCTGGCCGCGCTATCCTTCCGGTCAACAAATGACAATTAATAATGGCATTGCCTTTATCCGTGCCACTACTGGACTGATTGATGCCCTGAGAAAAGACCGTAATGGTACGCTCTGTGCGGGCAAACAGACGATAAAAACGTTCCACATCAGCAACAGAAAGGTGACATTGCCGCGCAACCGATTCAGTGTCAGGAGCGCTGCTAAGGGCTGCCTCCAGAGCAGATTTGAAGCCACTGGTAAAATTGTCCAGGTAGAGCTGATTGACCTCACCATTTTGCTGCAGCCAGACCAGCAGACCATTAAACAAAATACTATCCGTACCGGGTTTAAGAGCCAGGTGCAAATCAGCAATACTACTGGTTTGGGTAATACGCGGGTCAATGTTGATAATCTGTAAATCGGGATTCAGTTTTTTTGCCTGAGCAATCCGTTGATACAGCACCGGATGACACCAGGCCATATTGCTCCCGGTGATCACGATTAATTTTGCTCGCTCCAGATCATCATAGCTACAGGGAACGATATCTTCACCAAAGGCTCTTTTATAGGCTGCCACAGCTGACGACATACACAGGCGTGAGTTGGTATCAATATTGGCGGAACCAATAAAACCTTTCATCAGTTTATTGGCAACGTAATAGTCTTCCGTAAGCAATTGTCCCGAGACATAAAATGCGACTGAATCAGGGCCATATTCTTCAATAGTATCTTTAAAACGACCCGCCGCTGTTGACAGTGCCTGTTCCCAGCTGACCTGTTCACCCAGCACTTCTGGGTACAATAATCTTTCATGCAGAGCCACGGTTTCATCCAAAGCGCTGCCTTTGGAACACAAGCGTCCCTGATTAGCCGGATGTTCCGGATCACCCTTCACGGAAACCACACCATTTTGATCCAGATGAACAATCACGCCACAGCCTACACCGCAATAGGGACAGGTAGTTTTATGGGAAGTATTCGTTTCAGTGGCGCGATAACGGTGTTGTAATGACATAGTCGAAAATCCAAAAAATCAATGCTATCAGAAAATATTTACATAATGAAAAGTCATAATATCACTGATTTTACTCTTAAATAAATCTGACTTTACCTTAATTCGTCAGTTAAGTAACTAAACTCACAAATAAAGAACCCACAGATGCAAAAGAATTAGATGCAGTTACAAAACTTCGTACACTATTTTCTAGTCGTTAGCAAATAAGCCTCTCATCATGACGCACCAGCACGGTGCACAAGCATAGTTTTTATTTGCAGGGTTACTTATATAAACATTATATTTCATAGTATGAGTTTTATTGGCCCGTTTAATGCTTTCTGCTGTACATTTTTGCGTAGAAAGTAATAAGAAAGCATCAGTGTAATATTATTGATTGCCAACTTCCACCTGCTTCGTCCACGCACTACCATAATGATACGGGCTAATATGACAAAATAAGTC
>Ga0316204_10003591_pt1 | contig 30466 bp, 27 predicted proteins | sample 6monrhotite_MG_2_FD_205661 | JGI IMG/M metagenome (GOLD analysis project Ga0316204, IMG submission 205661) | Microbial mat bacterial communities from mineral coupon in-situ incubated in ocean water Damariscotta River, Maine, United States -... | ecosystem: Environmental > Aquatic > Marine >...
AAATCGCACTTTCGCCTTCTGGACGATTTTTATAACGTTTATGAACCCATAGATATTGCTCAGGATTTTGCATGATTAAATATTCTAACGTTTGATTGATAATGAGTGCATCTTCTTCAATGTTTCCACCAGGAAAGTTTTTCAGAGCGGGCAATATCACGAGTTTGTAACCCTTTCCGTTGGGTTTACGTTTTATATAGTAGGGAACAACGGCAGCGCCTGTCATATCTGCAAAACGGGCTGGTGCTGTTAGGGCTGAAGCCTGTACGCCAAAAAATGGTGTAAACACCATGTCTTTACCCCTGAAATCCTGATCGGGTGCATACCATGCGGCATGGCCTTTTTTTAAACCTCTGATCATAGAAATTGGCTTATGATAATCGACAATTGCTTTGTAAAGACGGGCTCTGTGATAACGCATAAATGCATCAAACAATTTGTTATGTGCGCGTTTGTACATAACCTGGAATGGCACATAATGATTAAGAACCGGGCCGCCAATTTCAAGGCAGGTAAAGTGAGCCGTTAAAATAATAACGCCCTTTCCATTTTCCTGTTGGCTGGTTATATTTTCCAGGCCTTCGACTTCACATAATTTAAGCAGTCGTTCATCTTGCCACCAGCTAAAGGCCAGCTCAAAGGCAGCTATGCCCATGTTTCTGAAGCTGTTTTTACGCATGCGAATGATTTCTTTTTCATCGACATCAGGAAAAGCAAAACGTAAATTTATATCGGCGATAGTGCGTCTTTCAGGCATAAAAATATGCAGTAATTTGCCTAAAATTGCACCGCAAACTTCTATCGCGGGTAAAGGTAATGAAACAACCGTGCGTAATATGGCGAGTGAAAACCAGGTTGGCCAGTATTTTGGGGCAAGATAGTGAGCTGGGTTGACGGCCTTAATCAAAATGTAATCTCTAATATGGAAGCTATTAACTGAGCTAAAAGACTAAGCTGTTACCAGCTAGCGTAAATGTCTTTGAGTAAATTAAGGCGAATGAAGAGTAGCTAGTTTCATGCGCCCTGGTATGGTTTGCTTTTTATGGGGCGTTTTAGTTTAAAAAGCTATTTATGTTCTGGCCATCATTTACGTTAAGAATACCCGCTGCCTGTTTTAAACGTAAAGTATTAATTACATAGTTATAGCGAGCTCGAGCGTAATCCCTCTCAGCCCCATAAACTTCGCGCAATGTAGAAAGTACGTCTATTGCAGTACGTGTGCCTACTTCAAATCCGGCCTGAGTTGCTTCATGAGCAGCCTGGGTTGAAAGCAACGCCTGTTTCAATGCTTTAACCTGAGCAATGGTAGAAGTTACACCCAAATAGGCATCACGTGTTTGTTGTAATGTCTGACGTTTTGCTTTTTCTTTTAGTGAACGGGACTGTTCTTTTAAAGCAACTGACTGTTCGTGTTTAGCATTGGTAAAACCACCACTATAAATCGGTATAGTTAACTGAACGGTAACAGCTGTATCCGTAGAGTCAGATGCAAACCGACCGCCGTCTGAACTGCTGTAGTCATGTTGTGCTACCAGATCTAGATAAGGGTAGTGCTCAGACTGGTCAGCATCGACCTGTTTCTGAGATGCCTGGTAATTATATTGAGCCGCTTTTAAGTTCAAATTGTTTTCCAGTGCGTTATCAGTCCATTTAGTAACATTGGCAGGTTCTGGAATTAATAAAGGAATATCTTCAATCATCGAAGCAATGCTAGTTGTGTATGTGCCTAAAATTACTGCCAGGGCTTCGAATTGTGCGGACAGAATATTTAACGCATCTATTTCCTGGGCCACAGACGTGTCATAACTCGCCTGAGCCTCTTTTACATCGGTAATCGCAATTAAGCCTACTTCAAAGCGCTTTTTAGATTGTTCAAGCTGCTTACTAATGGCTTCTTTTTCAGCCGTCGCAAACTTTAAGTTATCCTGTGCTCCCAGTGCATTAAAATAGGCAGTAGCAAGACGTATAATTAAATCCTGTCTAGCAGCTTCAACTGTTGCGAGAGAGGATGCAATTGACATATCAGTTTGCTGTAATTTTTTGTATACGCTGTGATTATAAAGCGTCTGACTTAAAGACAGGCTATAACCATCAGATTCAAAAGATGAGGACCCATTTGGAAAAACCGAACTATTTTCAGTTTCCTGTTCTGTGTGGTTACTAAAAGCAGAGAGATTTAGTTGGGGAAGTAATGCAGCTTTACTGAGACCACGGCTAGCCAGTGAACTCTGATAAGCAAACTCGGCAGCCTGTAAATCCTGATCGTGTGAAATGGCCAGTTCCAGGGCCTGAGAAAAATTTAGTGTATAGGGCGTGGTATCTTTTGCGTGTGCTTGAGCGTTAACAAATAAACAAGCGACAATTGTTATGCCTGGAAATATTTTTTTCATATTAAGTAAAGTGTTCTTTTAAATTTCGAGTCTAAAATTAATGTTAAAAGGTAAATTCAGGTTTTTGTTCGCCATGTACCAGCGGGTTTAATACGGTTTCAAAAATACGTTCATCAGACCATTCGTTATCACCAGTACGTGTAATGATATGGGCTGTCATAGCGGGTGCGTTACCATCAACCGCAAACATTTTGCCTTTAACTGTTAATGCTTTTTTAAAAGACTCAGGGATTTCGTTAATGGCACCAGTTAATACAATAATATTATATTTTTTATTCATATCAGGTAGATCAAGGCCATTTGCACAACTCAGGCTAATGTTAAATACACCCTGTTCAAGTAAGGTTTGAGCTGCACGGCTGGCAAGATCTTCATCAATCTCTACACTTTCTACATGACAGGCCATGTTTGCGAGGCAGGCGGTAAGGTAGCCGCTGCCAGTGCCAATTTCCATGATATTATCTTCAGGTTGAATATCTAAAAGCTGTAACAAGCGCCCCTCAATAATAGGATGCATCATATTTTGTGAGTCATTCAATGGAATAGCAGTGTCAGCATAAGCAAGATTAAGGTACTGGGCAGGCACATACTGATCTCGGGGGATCGATTCTAGTGTATTTAGCACCTTATCATCCAGTACATCCCATGGGCGTACCTGTTGTTCAACCATATTATAGCGGCATTGATCCAGATGTGACGACATTGAGTTCCCCTGAGGCATTTATACTATTTATTGTATTTTGTCTGATTCTACCCCCTGTCAACAATCTTGGATAGTCCTATACCTTACCAACTTGCTCAGGTAAACTTAGCGACCACAAGCTAGGGGAATTTTATGTATGCAATTGGGTAGCCGATAGCGCATAAGATTGAGAATGATCTAGAGCCTGAGTGATATCAGATTTAGAATAAACCCTTAGAACCTGATCCAGATTATGCTGGCGGAGGGAAGCTTTGCTGTTTGCACCTTCCCTTTGCCATAGCCTCACACATTTCGAGGAAACGACCTATGAGCGCCATACCAGAAGAATTTATCAAAAACACTGCCAAGTTATCTGAAGAAGTTACGCGGCCCTTTAGAAACTCTCGTAAAGTTTATGTAACTGGCTCGCGAGATGATATTCGCGTTGGTATGCGTGAAATTGACCAGGATGACACCCCAGATAGTATGGGCTTTGAGGTCAACCCACCGATACCTGTATATGATACATCAGGTGCATTTTCAGATCCTGATGTTGAAATTGACTTGATGAAAGGCATGCCAGATGTTCGAAGTAACTGGATTAATGAGCGAAATGACACAGAACAGCTAGATGGTCCGACATCAAAGTTTGGTCATACACGTCAGAGTGATCCGGAGCTTGCGCATCTTCGCTTTGAGCATATTAGTAAACCGCGCCGTGCTCTTCCCGGTAAGAATGTTAGCCAGATGCATTATGCTCGTCAGGGTATTATCACCCCTGAAATGGAATATGTTGCGATACGTGAAAACCAGAAATTAACCGAATTACGTAAAGATCCTGCCTATAAAAAACTGCTTAAGCAGCACCCGGGTGAAAATTTTGGAGCTGAGCTACCGGATGAAATGACAGCGGAATTTGTTCGTTCTGAAGTGGCACGTGGCCGTGCAATTATTCCTGCAAATATTAACCACCCGGAAGTAGAGCCGATGATTATCGGACGTAATTTTCGAGTTAAGGTAAATACAAATATTGGCAATTCAGCAGTAACCTCTTCTATAGAAGAAGAAGTTGAAAAAATGGCCTGGTCGGCACGCTGGGGTGGCGACACACTAATGGATTTATCTACGGGTAAAAATATTCATGAAACTCGTGAGTGGATATTACGTAATTCACCTATGCCTATTGGTACGGTTCCAATTTATCAGGCATTAGAAAAAGTAAACGGCAAAGCTGAAGACCTCACATGGGAAATTTTCCGTGATACATTAATTGAACAGGCTGAACAGGGCGTCGATTATTTTACGATTCATGCCGGCGTGCGCCTTCAATATGTGCCACTAACAGCTGAACGTGTCACCGGTATTGTATCTCGCGGTGGCTCTATCATGGCGAAATGGTGCCTGGCGCATCATCAGGAAAGTTTTCTGTATACCCATTTTGAAGATATCTGCGAAATTATGAAAGCCTATGATGTGAGCTTCTCATTAGGTGATGGTTTACGTCCCGGCTCTCTTGCTGATGCGAATGATGCTGCACAATTTGGTGAGCTTGAGACATTAGGTGAGTTAACAAAAGTTGCCTGGGAGCATGATATTCAGGTAATGATAGAAGGCCCGGGTCATGTGCCATTGCAGATGATAAAAGAAAACATGGATAAAGAACTTGAGGATTGTTTTGAGGCCCCATTTTATACATTAGGGCCTTTGACTACCGATATTGCACCGGGTTACGATCATATTACATCCGCACTGGGTGCGGCGAATATTGGTTGGTACGGTTGTGCCATGTTGTGTTACGTAACACCCAAAGAGCATTTGGGTTTGCCTAATAAAGCAGATGTGCGTGAAGGTATTATTACTTATAAGGTTGCCGCCCACGCTGCGGATCTGGCTAAAGGTAACCCTGGCGCGCAGGTTCGTGATAATGCCATGTCAAAAGCTCGCTTTGAGTTTCGCTGGGAAGATCAGTTTAATTTAGGTCTGGATCCAGAAAAAGCCAGAGAATACCATGACGAAACACTGCCTAAAGAGTCTGCAAAGGTGGCGCATTTTTGCTCTATGTGCGGGCCTCATTTCTGCTCTATGAAAATTTCTCAGGATGTTCGTGATTACGCTAAGAACCAGGGGATATCAGAGGGTGAAGCTTTAGAGAAGGGTATGCAGGAAAAAGCTATTGAGTTTATTGATATGGGTGCTGAGATTTATAATAAAACATAAGTGTATCTGGGTGCTCTTGTTGAGGGCATCCGTTAACTTAAAACTTATAAATCATGTAAAACATCAGCAAACACGCAAAATTCTGCTAAATTTATAGCTAGGGAATATATAAAATATAGCAATACTGATGACTGAACTAAATCTTTACTATTTATTAAGACAACAAATTAATGATCACCTGCAATCGGTAGACGTTTCCAGCTCACCCTGGAAAGAATTTCTGACGGCTGTAGATAGTGCATATCAAAAATTTGATATTGATCAGCGCACACTTGAGCAGTCTTTAACGCTAAGTGCCGAAGAGCTGGTGCAAGCCAATGATGAAATGAATGCTGTATTTGCAGCTATTCCAGATCAATTATTTCATCTTGACTTTGAAGGCAGGGTAATCAGTTATAAGCTGGGTCAAAGCAGTTATCATTATCTGAAAAGTGAAAAGTTAATAAATCAGCACATTAAAGATGTTCTGGATATTGAGGTAGTTGAAAAATTTGAAATCTCAATCAAGCAGGTTTTAGAACAGCTTTCAACTAAGAACTTTGAGTTTGTAATCTATCACGACAGAAAAATATATTATTACGAAGTGCGAATGATGCCGGTTAAGTCACAGGAAGTTATCGCACTTATTCGTGATGTAACCGAACGTAAACTAGCTGAAGAGCAAATTGCTTTTCTGGCATATCATGACAGCCTTACAGCGCTTCCAAATAGTCGCTTGTTCAAAGACAGGCTTCAACATGCTATATCTATAGCTCAACGAAATAATAAAATACTCGCCATTATGTTTTTAGACCTCGACAGGTTTAAACTGATTAATGACACAATGGGGCATTCTGCCGGAGATGAATTACTAAAAATAACATCTCAGCGATTAATTGAAGCAGTTAGAAAAACTGATTCAATAGCGATTAATGCAAATGGTAATTCATCATCTATTGCCCGTTTTGGAGGTGATGAGTTTACTATTTTACTTGATGATGTTGAAAATGTGCAGGCGATTATTCGCATTGCAGAGCGCATTGTAGAAAGCGTAAGTCAGCCTCTCATGTTAGAGCGTCAGGAAGTTCATATTTCTACCAGTATTGGAATTGCTATATATCCGGATGATGGCGATCAGGCTGATGTGATTTTAAAGCATGCTGACTCCGCTATGTACCATGCAAAAGCTCAGGGTAGAAATAATTTTCAGTTTTTTACTGAAGCAATGAACAAATCTTCGATTGAATTACTGTCCTTAGAAAATAACTTACACAAAGCACTGGTTCAAAATGAATTGTGTTTATATTATCAGCCGCAGGTGAGTGTAGTCACCGGGCAGCTAGTGGGCATGGAGGCTTTAATACGTTGGCAACACCCTGAGAGGGGGTTTGTTTCGCCGGGAGTGTTTATCCCTCTGGCTGAAGAAACAGGCATGATCATGCAAATAGGGGAATGGGTTTTTCGCGAGGCCTGTATGCAGGGCGTAAACTGGTTAAAGTCCGGTTACCAGTTAGAAAAAATATCAGTTAACCTTTCTGCGCGTCAGCTTAAAGATGAGGGTTTACCTGCTTTAATTGCGTTAATACTAAAAGAAACGGGTATGCCTGCAGACAAACTCTGTATTGAGTTAACAGAGACAGCTTTAATTCTTGAGCCTGACGTTGCGCTGGCTCGATTGACAAAAATTAAAGAATTAGGTGTGTCATTATCACTGGATGATTTTGGTACAGGGTACTCTTCATTAAGTTATTTAAAACGTTTCCCTATAGATACCTTAAAAATTGATCAGGCATTTATTCGTGATGTAAAAGTGGATCATGAAGATGCAGCATTAGTGAAAGCAATTATCGCAATGGCGCATGGTCTGGGTATGGAAGTTATAGCTGAAGGTGTTGAAATTCAGGAGCAGCTTGAATTTTTAGGTGCGAATGCCTGTGATACGATTCAAGGTTATTTGTTCAGTCGTCCGCTTCCTGCAAAAGATATGATAGAGCTTTTAATTAAAAGGTAGCCGTAAGTTTTTAAAAAGTTTTCTTTAGGCTTACGATTTTTATTTTAAGTTAATACCATTACAGGTTTTTTTCCTGCAGGAATTCGAGTTGTGGCAACAGCGGCATACTCAATTTTTAACTGACTATAAACATCATCCAGTGACATGCCTAAAATTTTACTGGTAATTGCGCGAATGACGCCAGCGTGAGCGACCACTAAAATATGCTGACCTCTATATTGCTCTGCAATGTCTTCATAAACTGTCCATACACGATTAGCGAACGCATCTAAAGGCTCAGCCCCTTCAGGACGATTATTAACAGGGTCGAGTAAAAAATTTTCGAGTGCGTCTCCTTCGTTGTTTTTAATATCGTCTGGTGTTCGGCCCTCCCAGCTGCCAAAGCCAATTTCTTTCAGGTTGTCGACCACAGAATAGTTGATGCCCATGGTGTCAGCCAGTGCTTCACTAAATTTTAAACACCGTGAAAGTGGTGAGCTTATAACATGCTCCCACTGTGGTTTTTCAGGAACTGCATCCCACATTTGTTGCCAGCCGACTTTGCTCAAGGGGTCATCAATACTGTATCCCCGGTAACGACGCCCACCTTCTGGCTCGCCATGCCGAATTATATCTATTTGTGTTTCGCTCATGATGTCCAGCCTATTAACGTTAATATGGCAATGAAGGCCAGCCACACAACTAAAGTTCTTAACACCAGGGCACGAGCAGAGCGTATACAGGATGTTTCTTCACCAGGCGCACAATCTTTAAGAGCGCCCTGTCCAGCAGTAATCAGAGTGTGATAGTTACAGTCGTACAGGTCGTCCTGCTTGTTTTTGCTATAAAACTCCTGTTTAGCTCCCTCGTAGTTTCCGGTGAGAGCATATCCCATGGCCACCAGATGTGCTGGCACCCAGGCAAGTACGGCCTGAAACTGGCGTGCAGCTTTAGCCAGAGTTGCACTACCTGTTGTGCGCATAGTGTGAGAAGTCAAACGATACAATAGCGCACCAAACGGGCCAAGTAATACGAACCAGAAAATCACTGCAAAAAAACGATCATTAGGCTCATGTAAAACAGACCGCATGACTTCTACTATTTGCTGATCCGGGTCGGCTGGAGGCTCTTTTTGTAGTATGGCGCAGGCCTCTGAATTAGCAGCTTCTTCATCGCCATTTTCTCTTGCTTCCAGATATCGGTTTATTTGTCTGTTAATGTCTTTAGGGCCGAGACAGAAGGCAAAAACAACCAGTCCAAATAACAAATCTATTAACCCTAACAAGCGCCCGGCAAACCAGATTTGTAGCAACATGGTCGTTAGCATAATGGGTAACAGTAAGATTAATATTGAGGATTGGTTTTGCGAACTTAAACCGGGAAGTGTTTTTAATAACCAACGGCTGTAGTTATCAAACCAGTCAAAATTACGATAATTTTCCAGAATATCGCTGATACGCTCGAAAATAATCCCAAATAGAATACATATAAGTGCCATGTTCAGGGTTTTACCTTAGTCAGTTTGTTGGATTATCAGTTTATGTAAATGATCCCAGTCAAATGCAGGCCCCGGATCAGTCTTACGTCCGGGTGCAATATCGCAGTGGCCGGTTATAGCATCTTTATCGATGTCAGGGTAGCTTTGCCTTAGTTCCAGGATCAAATTTGCCAGTTTTTCATACTGAACTGGTTCGTAAGGTGTATCATCCGTGCCCTCTAGTTCAATTCCAACACTAAAGTCGTTACAGCTATCTGAGCCACAATAACTTGAGGCACCAGCATGCCATGCTCGCTTATGAAATGGAACATATTGAATGATTTCTCCATCACGGCGAATAAGCAGATGAGAAGACACTTTGAGCTGGTAAATATCAGCAAAATAAGGGTGCTCAGCTTTATTTAAGTGGTTTGTGAATAATTGTGAAATATAAGGGCCACCAAACTCTCCCGGTGGCAGGCTGATATTATGTACAACGATCAGTCTGATACTTTCGTTAACTGGGCGGTCATCACAATTGTCAGATGATATTTGAATCGCTTCAGTCAGCACTCCTGATTTATTGTTTATATTCATATACTTAAAGTCTAACAGTTGAATTTATATTTGGCCATAAAATAAATATTTCACTATGGGTATATCTCTTTTCTCTCGATTCTATAAACTATGCATTTGATCATTAGCCAAACTTAAACCAGCATACATATCGATGTTTACCGATTGTGTAGAGTTTAAGAATGTTGACTAAAGATCTGCTGTACTCAACCTCTACTTAAGCATTTATTTATATGTCCGATCACCCAGTTAACGCCAGTTTTAATGCCGATGCACACCCTTTATCGGGCTTAAATACTGAGCAACGAGCAGCAGCAGAATATATATCAGGCCCGATGCTGGTATTAGCGGGAGCAGGTAGTGGAAAAACCCGTGTAATAACACAAAAAATAGCTTATTTGATTAGGGACTGTGGTATCAAGCCGATTCATATTGCAGCGGTAACCTTTACTAATAAAGCTGCCAGAGAAATGAAGGCACGTGTTAAAGGGCTGCTCGGCAAAGGCGAGACTCGCGGGCTGATAGTCTCTACATTTCATAATCTTGGTTTGAGAATACTCGGTATTGAGTACAAGCATTTAGGATACAAATCAGGCTTTAGTGTTTTTGATGCAACCGATACATTGGTATTAATTAAAGGTTTATACGCATCAGAATCATTAAGTAATGTGGATGATGCAGAAGATGCTCGGTGGGCTATATCCCGGTGGAAAAATGATTTTATTTCTCCTGAGCAGGCAATTGCTAACGCAGAAAATGATCTGGAAATTAAACATGCCATGTTGTATGCGCGTTATCAACGACAGTTAAAAGCATACAATGCATTTGATTTTGATGATCTGATTTTACAGCCGGTTGTATTATTTCAACAGCATCCGAATGTGCTTGAAAAATGGCAACATCGAATACATTATTTGTTGGTAGATGAATATCAGGACACAAACGCCAGTCAGTATCAGTTAGTAAAGTTACTGCTCAGTAACCATGGTCGTTTAACCGCTGTTGGTGATGATGATCAATCGGTATACTCGTGGCGCGGCGCGCGTCCTGAAAATCTGGCTTTATTGAATGAAGATTATCCGAATTTAAAACTAATTAAATTAGAGCAGAATTATCGTTCTACGTCTCGAATTTTAAAGTGCGCTAATCATTTAATTAAAAATAATCCCCATACATTTGAAAAACAGCTTTGGTCAGACTTAGGGCTGGGTAGTAATATTCGTATCATAGAATGTCCCGGTGCAGATGGTGAAGCTGAGCGTGTAACGGTTGAGCTTAATACACATAAATTTCAGAAACGTACTAAATTTGGCGACTACGCAATTTTATACAGAGGTAATCATCAGTCGCGTATTTTTGAAAAATATCTCCGTGAGATGCAAATACCTTATGTGGTTAGTGGTGGCACCTCATTTTTTGAACGAGCTGAAATAAAAGACATAATGGGGTATTTAAGGTTACTTGCTAATCAGGATGATGATACGGCATTTTTACGAATCATAAATACACCGCGTAGAGAAATTGGCGGCAGTACACTGGAAAAGCTGGGTGAGTATGCCAATGCCCGTAATGTTAGTTTATTCGAAGCCTGTTTTGAAATGGGTTTATCAACTATCTTAAATGAGAGAGCGGTAACTAAATTACAGAACTTCACTAACTGGATAAATTTGTTAAGTGATAATGCGCAGCGCGGTGATCCGATTGAAGTAGTTAAGGATATGATAAAAGAAATCGGTTATCAGAACTGGCTTGAAGAACAAAGCAGTGACGTAAAAATTGCAGAAAAACGCATGGAAAATGTTTATGAATTAACTGACTGGTTGGCGCGATTATATAAAGATGAAAAGGGAAAAAATCTAGGGGAGTTAGTTGCTCACATGAGTTTAATGGATATTCTTGAGCGAAATAAAGAAGAAGCTAAAGAAGATATGGTTAGCTTAATGACTTTACATGCGGCTAAAGGTCTGGAATTTCCCTATGTGTTTATGGTGGGTGTAGAAGAAGAATGTCTGCCACACCGGACCAGTATTATGGAAGAGAATCTTGATGAAGAGCGTCGATTAGCTTATGTAGGTATAACTCGCGCGCAAAAAGAATTAACTATTACCTACGCTAAACACCGCAGACGTTATGGCGAAGACATTGAGTGCGAGCCCAGTCGTTTTTTAAGTGAGTTGCCTGAAGAAGAAATAGAGTGGGAAGGTGGGGGGCGCAAAGTGGATGAGGTCGAAGCAAAAGAGCGCGGTCGAAGTCATCTGGCGGCTTTAAAAGATATGCTAGCTTGATTTAAATAATAAGGCTGAAAATATTTTTGATCAGCCGTGTAAATTTCAATCTTATGTTTGCCTTTGTCAGTTAGTTTTAAAAAATGTGTCAGATCGAAACGTGTCTCTCAGATCATATTTAGTCCTTTAAGTCAGCAGCAATTCCCTCAAGTGTCGGCAAAGTCAATTGGTGCTGTTTAGCTAGTTGCAAAGCTCTCTTGAGTCTGGCAGGTGCACTGCGTCCCATGCAGTTATGTTCCGGGTCGCCTTCGAAGGCAACCAGCATGGCATTAATAAGTTTTTCAGTATCTAATGTTTGAGAAGTCAGTTTGCTTTGTAGTTCAATTACCTCTGCAGCAACAAGTCGAGAGAATGCCTGATGATTTTGCCAGAGTTCGGAAACTGTACCGCCAACTTTAAGTCCTGCAATATTGGTCGTCAGTATATATACGTTTTTAACAACCAGTTCAAAAAGTAAATCATCTGCTGAATCAAGCTCTCTGGCAGAGATATCAATTGACGCCAGTGTTTCTACCAGTAGTGGTGCATTTTTTCCAAAAGCCGGTGAGGGTATTAATACTTTGTAATCCTGTCCTTTCTTTTTTTCAAACCATACAGAAATTACCGTTGGTTCTAACTGGTGTTGTAACCAGTCATTTGGCAAAAGTTCATTTTGCAGTAATACCAGGCTTTGTTTCCACTGTTCAGGAATATTTATTAATACTGCCTGCAGATCAGCTTCGCCTACTGCAACTAATACTGGAGATGGATCTGAAATGTTTTGGGCAATTTCCTGGCAATCGTCTTTACGATTAACAGGGATTACCGTATATCCACAACGTAAAAAACCTCTCGCAAAGACACCAGCCATTTCACCCATGCCGATTATTACAATAGATTTGCCTGTTGATTTATTTGTCATGATTCTTATCCCTGGGACTGATTACTGGTAGACTTGGATGGATTATAACTAAATTAACAACTTTATATGGCGAAAAATTTAGAGATGAATGATTCCATGGCAAGTGACATTAGACTGGAAAATATAAAAAGCTGGTTAACTAAAGAGTTAAAACTAACAGATTATGAGATTGAAGTTGCTTCAGCCGATGCCAGTTTCCGACGCTATTTCAGATTAATCAGTGGGGAAAAACGCTGGATTATTATGGATGCACCGCCTGATAAAGAAGACTGTCAGCCATTTATTCATATCGCACAGTTAATAGAAAAGGCAGGTGTTCAGTCACCCCATATTTATGAGTTTAATCAAACTCAGGGGTTTATGCTACTAAGTGATCTTGGCTCAACAGCATATTTAGATAAACTAAATAACCAAACAGCAGACTCTTTATATCGGGATGCAATAAATTCAATTGTTAAAATGCAGGATATAAAAGCTGATTTACCTGCTTATAACGAAGAGTTATTACGGTTTGAGATGAGTTTGTTTATAGACTGGTATTTAATTAAACACCTGGATCAGTCGCTAAATGCAGAGCAAAAAAATGTCATCACCGATACATTTAAAATACTTACCGAGTCTGCGTTGCAACAACCAGCAGTTTTTGTGCACAGGGATTATCATTCTCGAAATTTAATGGTTACAGATGAAAATAACCCGGGTGTGATTGACTTTCAAGATGCTGTTAATGGCCCGGCAACATATGATCTGGTTTCACTTATTAAGGATTGTTATATCGCATGGCCAAGAGAGAAACAGCTGCAATGGGTAAATGTCTTTTTAGAGTCATCATCACTTAGAGTGGAAAAGCAGCAATTTATAAAGTTCATGGATTACATGGGAATGCAGCGTCATTTGAAAGCGATCGGAATTTTTGCGCGATTAAATCATCGCGATTCTAAACCGGGTTATATGAAAGATATCCCCAGAACACTGGCCTATGTGTTTGATGTTTGTCATAGGTATGAAGAATTAACCGAGTTTTCAGCCTTGTTATCTTCAATGAATATAGAAGGTGATAAGAAAACAAGGGAACTGATATTATGAAAGCTATGATTCTGGCTGCGGGTAGAGGCGAGCGTATGCGTCCTTTAACTGATAATACGCCAAAACCATTACTAATGGCCGGATCTAAGCGTCTAATTGAATATCATTTATTAAATCTTGCTAAGGCAGGGTTTAAAGATATCGTAATTAACGTTGCCTGGTTAGGCCAGCAAATTATCGACACGATAGGTAACGGTGAAAATTATAATTTAAATATTAAGTATTCAAATGAGAAAGATCAGGCGCTTGAAACGGGAGGCGGTATTTATAATGCATTACCTCTGTTAGGCGATCAGCCTTTTCTGGTTATCAATGGCGATGTATGGACAGATTATCCATTTGAAAGACTATACGATTATACGCTCACTGATAAAGCACATTTAGTTCTGGTCAATAACCCTGATCACAATTTAGAAGGTGATTTTTATTTAACAGATGGCCGTTTAAATGAGGGTGGCCTTGAAAAATATACATATAGTGGAATAGGTATATATTCAGCTGATTTTTTTTCACAACAAACCAATAACAAGTTTCCATTAGCGCCCATGATTCGGCAGTACATTTCAGAAAATAAAATTAGTGGAGAATTATATGACGGTAACTGGATGGATATAGGGACTGAACAAAGATTGAATGAATTAATTAAAATAACAGGGTAACTTTGTTATGTGTTTTTAATATTAATAAAGCTAAAGTATTATTTAATTGTTCATAAAAAAGGCAACCTGATGGGTTGCCTTTTTTATATTTAGAATGGTTATCTGGTTAATAGGCTTTGCCTTGGTAGTCTGAACCACCCCAGAAGTATCTAACAGTTGCTAGATGAACAGGGTCAATTAGGTCACTACTATCGTAGTATGAGTATTCAATTTCTAATCGTGCCTCTCTATTCATTCGTATACCCCAGCCAATGGAATAAGTGTTACCGCTAGATTCTTCATCAACTGCAGTGTCACTATCGTCGAAAGTCATATCGGTGCTGCTGACTTTGAACTTATACCAGGTACCATTTTCTTCAATAGTTCGATACGCTAAGCCTATTTGGGTGCCGCTAATTGAAGTGTCTACAGTTGGGTCATCACCACCTGTTTCGGCGCTTGCGTAGCCAATAGCTTCAAGTGCCCAGCCATCCTCTTCTATGCCGACCATTATGTCCCCCATAGCACCTATATCCGTAAAAGGTATATCGAAAACACCCAGGCCTAAACCATAGTAAAAATTGATGCCCTGGCGGCCAGCCTGGCTGTTAGCAGACATAAACACTAAAAAGGTCGTGATGATTAATAATGAGTTTTGTTTAAATTTCATCCGTTACTTCCTCAAATAAGTCGGTTGTGCTCTGGTTAGACCATGCATATATGACTGATAATAGCATGTTTTAAAAAAAATACCTTATTAAAATCAATCATATACAAAAGTATTGTGATCTTTTACTCAAGGATACGGTTGCAAGCTTATAATTTGACATTATAAATGCTTGTTTTTCAATGGCTTAACTGTGAATTGGTTTTCTATTTAGCTCTACTACACTTGTAGTTAGTAGGGTATTATTTTAAATATTCTGTAATTCTTATAATAAAACACCTGGGGCATACATCGATATGGGGCAAGAAATTACTGCTAGTCATTTTAGCAAGCAAGAGCTTCAGGTGTTTTTAACAAGGTTAAAGAAAGAAACGGCGCTACTTGAGTCATGGTTTCTGGAAAATAAATTTTCTAATCATGTGCCTGTAGCCGGGTATGAAATGGAGGCCTGGCTGGTTGATAATCAGGGCGAGCCATCACCTTGTAATGAGGCGTTTTTAAAAGCAGCAGACAGCAATCTTTATACGGCAGAGTTAGCCCAGTTTAATATTGAGTTAAATGCAGACCCAGAAAAGATCCAGTCTAATTTTTTGTCAAAATTTGAGAAAGACCTTAAGCAGCATTGGCTTGAGTGCCAAAGTGTGGCAGAGAATTTGGGGTGTCGAGTATTAAGTACAGGTATCTTACAGACACTGACGAATGATCACCTTAATATGAATAATGTATCAAACTTGCTACGTTATAAAGCCTTAAATGAACAGGTGTTAAAGCAAAGAGACGGCCGCGCCCTGCAACTGAAAATAAATGGTCATCAATCTCTTAAAAGTACGCATCATAATGTTATGTTAGAAGCGGCAGCAACTTCATTACAAATCCATTTGCAAACCCCTCAACATTTGGCTCATCATTATTATAATGCATCCATTTTAGTCTCAGCACCGATGGTGGCTATTAGTTCTAATTCTCCCTATATGTTTGCAAAAGACCTATGGCATGAAACACGTATACCGGTTTTTGAGCAGTCAGTAGATGTAGGTGGTTACAACGGTGCATCCCAGGGGCCAATTCATCGTGTCAGCTTCGGTACAGATTATGCGCGTCATTCATTAATGGAATGTTTTACAGAAAACCTGCAGCACTTTCCTGTTTTATTACCCATGTGTTTCACTGAAGATGAAAACCTGATGCAGCACCTGAGTTTGCATAATGGCACTATCTGGCGTTGGAATCGCCCTTTGATTGGTTATGATAAAGATGGTACTCCTCATTTGAGAATTGAACACCGTGTAATACCGAGTGGGCCTAGTGCGGTAGATAATATAGCTAATATGGCGTTTTATTTTGGCCTGGTGCAGTACTATGCAACGCAGGAAATACCCGCAAATGAAATGTTAGACTTTTCTCAGGCTCGAGATAATTTTTATACGTCGGCACAACATGGGCTGGAAAATAAAGTTGTCTGGCCGGGGTGTGATCGTTGTGATATGCGTCATCTTATATTACATAAACTTATTGATCATGCCCAAACCGGTTTAGAAAGTTTAAATCTGGATGCAAAAGATATTGAGTACTATTTAAATATTATTCAGTCACGGGCAGAACATAAGCAGACCGGGAGTTACTGGCAGCGAGAGTTTGTATCCAGACACGGTAATGATATGAAAAAATTACTCGAAACTTATTATCAAAACCAGCAAACCGGTGAGCCGGTTCATTGTTGGGATTTTGAAACTTACAGGTAATAAAATGAAAGATATGCTGGACCAATACAATGAATTACCAGACGGCTTTTTAAATGCAAAAGCAGAAAATTTACACCGCATTCTAGAAAAACCGTCATTGATACATCTTAAAGGGGAAAAGACTGAGCCTCTATTTATTTCTACTTTACTGCACGGCAATGAAACCACAGGGCTTTACGCTTTGCAGAAATTGTTAAGAAATTATACTGAAGATTCTTTACCCAGATCGATTTCAATTTTTGTAGGCAATGTGAAAGCAGCTGAAGCGGGTATGCGTCGTTTAGACGAACAGGTTGATTACAATCGAATTTGGCCAGGGTCTCATCAGCACTATCTTGCTGAAGCGCATATGATGCAACAAGTAACCGATATTATGCGGCAGAAGAATGTCTGGGCCAGTATCGATATACATAATAATACGGGCAAAAACCCGCACTATGCCTGCATTAATAAATTAGAACAACCATTTATGTCACTTGCGGGGCTGTTTAGTGAAACCCTGGTTTATTTTACAACACCGAAAGGTGTGCAATCAGCAGCATTTGCAGAATTATGTCCGTCAGTTACTTTAGAGTGTGGTTTATCAGGAGATGAGGCGGGTATAGATCATGTGCTTCACTATTTGAAAAGTGTATTGAACTGTAATGAGTTAACTGAGGTGGGCGATATGAAGTTAAACCTGTTTCATACTGTGGTGAATGTAAAAATACCAGAGGGTTACTCATTTGGTTTTGAAGATGATGCGACCATAAACCTTTTACCAGAAATTGAAGATTATAATTTTTGTGAGCTTGAAAAGGGTACCCCTATGGCTTTTGTTGAACCTGAGAGTAGCGCCTATTTGCAGGCATTTGATGATGATGAGCGTGAAGTGGGCAGGGAATTTTTTGAATACATAGACGATAAAATAGTATTAAAAAAACCGGTAATGCCCGCAATGTTAACCATGAATACTCAGGTAATCAGGCAAGACTGCTTATGTTACCTAATGGAGAGAATCTCTATGCCTGAAAAATCATCTGAATAATCGACCTAAACTTGCAAGAAAATAGTCGCATAGTGGCTGAAATTGTTTGGTCATCATATGCGTATCTTTGAGTACCAATAATTTAAATAATTAAATAAACATAGTTAAATTAGGAACTTAAACAAATATCTATTTAAATATATTATAATATACTGTATCTTTTTTGCTCAAATTACCCTATAGTTCGCCCTCTTGCTGCATCTGATGTAGTCAGACATGAAACGCTCCAGCTTGTAAGGCCTGGTTGGTAGCGTAAACCTACCAATTTTACTGATATAGGGGCTACCAGCTTGTCATTTGAACAATTAGCACTTCACCCAGATTTACTTAAGTCTGTTAGTGAGCAAGGTTTTACCGAACCATCAGATATACAGACACAGGCAATCCCTCATATATTGGCGGGTAAAGATGTTATGGCATCTGCCCCAACAGGCACGGGTAAAACCGCGGCCTTCGTTCTGCCTGCATTACATAACCTTTCACAGACTGACGCACCTCAGGGGCATGGTCCCAGAGTATTAGTGCTTACTCCAACACGTGAACTGGCTAAACAGGTTTCTGATAATATTTATAAGTTAACAAAATATATGCGCATGCGCTCCACAACTATTGTGGGTGGCATGCCATATCCGCCGCAAATTAAAATGTTACGTCAATCTCTGGACTTTTTGGTGGCAACCCCGGGAAGACTGATCGATCATATGAATTCGGGCCGCATTGATTTTTCACGCGTTCAAATGCTTATATTAGATGAAGCAGACCGTATGTTAGATATGGGCTTTGTTGATGAAGTGACTCGAATTGCTAAGGAAACACCTGAAAGTAGACAAACATTATTGTTTTCAGCAACCCTGGAAGGTCAGGTTAAAAAAGTAGCTCAGGCATTACTTAAAGACCCGGCAAAAATTCAGATTGCAGGTGTAAAAATCAAACATGATGCAATAACACAGCATATGTTACAGGCAGATGATTTTCGTCATAAACGTAATTTGTTAAATCATGTTTTATCAGACGAAGCAGTAGAGCAGGCAATAATATTTACGGCAACAAAAAAAGGTGCTGATAATCTTGCCGAGAAATTAAAAGATGAAGGTTATGCGTGTGCTGCATTACATGGTGACATGCGACAAAATATGCGCCGACGTGTAATAGAACAAATGCAACGTAAACGTCTTAAAGTGCTTGTAGCTACAGATGTCGCCGCTAGAGGTCTGGATATTCGTACAATTTCTCATGTAGTCAATTTTGATATGCCAATGCAGGCAGAAGATTACGTGCACAGGATAGGGCGAACTGGTCGTGGCGGTTCAACAGGCATAGCGTATTCATTAATCGGTCCGCAAGACTGGCAGTTATTTTATAGAATACAAAAGTTTCTTGATACACGTTATGAATTAACAGCTATACCTGGCTTAGAAGCGCAGCAGGAAAAACCAAAATTCAGTGCTAGTGCCTCCAAGAACAGAAGACGCAGCCCCAATGTTCGGTATAAAAATCGTGGTAAAAATATAAGCGCTAAAAAAGGCGGTTACAATAAACGTTCAGAAGCAGCGTAAATAATCATGAAGTGAGTAAACCATACACTTTTATCATATCGTTATGATTTTTGTGTAATGGTTTACTGCAATGAATTACCGGGTGAGTTCTGATCGCCTGTCCCTTCCTTTAAAAAATCATAACGTTCTTAAACATAAAGTTTTTAAATTACGTCAACTAAGGTACTCTAGGTTTACGTAATTTATTTGGGAACTAAAAATGTCCTCTGTCTTTGCCGGTGCACGAAAACGCTTACAAAATTTAGGTAAGTTAACGGGTATCTCAATACCCGTTATTGAGAGTCTATCCCGTCCGAAAGCGACGCATTGTGCATCATTACCGATACGCATGGATGATGGCTCAACTCAATATTTTGATGCCTATAGATGTCAATACAGTGCGCATCTTGGCCCCTGTAAAGGCGGTATTCGTTTTCACCAGAAAGTTACGCAGGATGAAGTGCAGGCTCTAGCACTCTGGATGACTATAAAGTGCGCAGTAGTCGATTTACCTTACGGTGGCGCTAAAGGTGGGGTCACTGTTGATCCGAAAGGTTTATCACGCATGGAGTTAGAGCGATTATCACGTGCATATATGCGAGCAATGGCAGATTTTGTCGGCCCGGATAAAGATATCCCTGCCCCCGATGTCTATACCAATGCAAGAATAATGGGCTGGATGCGTGATGAATTTGAAGTTATTAAACGTCAAAAAGAGCCCGCGGTTATTACGGGTAAACCTGTCAATTTGGGCGGCAGTTTAGGAAGAGAAGAGGCAACAGGGAGAGGGGCGTTTCTAGTTACAGAGTTCTTACGTAGTAAAGAAGGTTTGGCGACAGAAGATATTCGGGTAGCTGTGCAGGGTTTCGGTAATGCGGGTTATAACATTGCAAAACTATTATTTGACGCCGGTTATAAAATAATTGCTATCAGTGATTCGAAAGGGGCAATTTGTGATGAGGCAGGTCTGGATGTAGATAGAGTTAAAGAGTTCAAAGATCAATTTAGATCATTTGGCTCTGACTATTGTGAACGCTCAGTTTGTGAATCCGTAACACATAAAACAATTACTCATGAAGAATTATTAGCGCTTGATGTAGAGCTGTTAGTGCCTGCCGCTTTAGAAAATGCAATAACGTCAAAAAATGTAAATGATATAAAAGCAAAATGGATTACAGAGGTAGCGAATGGTCCGATATCAGCAGCTGCAGATGACGTTTTGCACGATAGAGGTGTGGTTATAATACCTGATGTATTAGCAAACTCTGGCGGCGTTATAGTGAGTTACTTTGAATGGGTTCAGAACAGGGCTGGATACCCCTGGACACTGGAAGAGGTTCGCTCACGAATGCAGGAAAGATTAAAAGCAAGTTTTGATGAAATGTGGTTGTATCAACATAAAAGTGAAAATACAAGTTTACGAACAGCAGCATATGCTAAAGCATTAAAAAAACTTGAGCAGGTAATCAATATGAGAGGTACAAAAGAGTACTTTTCTAATATAGAAAACTAACGAAATCCATATTAATAAGTTTTTTAATTAGCGGATATTCGCGTGCATTTGCGTTTTCTTTTCATGTTTTTATATGTTTATTCGCTTGTGTAATAAATTAAACCGGCGAAACCTTAAACTTACCCACCTCAACCGAATTAACTTTAACACGGCTCGCGGATTTTATTTCATCTACACCGGCATCTTTGTAAATCTCTACTTTCCATTCAATGCCCGAGTATTGAGTTGTACCAGGAGACAGTAAACTAATATCCTGTTGCAGAACAAATTCGTAACCGACCAGGTCACTACTATTATCCTTGCTGGGTACTTCAGCGTTTTGTAATTTTTTCAGCGGCTTCCATAAAATAAGGGTGGTGATAGCAGCGCAAATTGCGCTGCTCGCCAAGCCCACTTCCCAGGTTTCGCTTAATATACCCATCATCATCAGAATGCCGGTAATGATAGCGCCAATGCCACCAAACAATAATAAACCAGTGACTAAACCCATGCTCACTTCAACCACCAGCATAACAAAGCCAAGCATGATCCAGAACTCAGCATGATGTGTATTGATATATTCAGCTATCATAGTAATTACTCAGAAGTTTTTTTATTTAATGTATTAATAATCGTCATTGCCTCAGCCACAATACTTGAAGCGCTGCTCTGATTTTCAGGTAGTAAAACAACAGACGATTCTTTTGCAATGGCATGCTTGGCCTCAATTGCCAGCCCAGCCAGATCAAGTTGAATGGCTTTTTGCCCTTCTTCTGTAACAGCGACTTTACCAATGGTTTCAATCGCTTTAGCTTTAGCATCGGCAACCGCAATGATTGCCTGAGCTTCACCTTCTGCACGCAGTATCTGCTCGGCACGGTCTGCTTCAGCTGTTAATACGATAGATCGTTTCTGACCTTCTGCAACGTTAATAGCAGACTGACGTTCACCTTCAGATTCTAAAATAGACGCACGTTTATCACGTTCGGCTTTCATCTGTCGTTCCATTGCTTCAAGCACCGAACGAGGGGGTTCAATGTCTTTTATCTCATAACGTAATACCTGTACACCCCAGGGCTCAGCAGCCTGATTAATGCTGTTAACAATATTAACGTTTAGGCTGTCACGTTCTTCAAATGTTTTATCTAAATCAATTTTACCAATTTCAGAACGCATGGTTGTTTGGGCAAGCTGAGTTACCGCATAAGCATAATTATCTACACCGTATGAGGCCTTATATGGGTCGAGCACTTTTATATAAAGTACACCATCAACAATTAAAGAAATGTTGTCTTTGGTAATGGCGCCCTGGCTGGGTACGTCAGCTGCCTGTTCTTTTAATGAACGGTTGTAAGCCACTTTATCAATAAAAGGAATCATAAAGTTTAAACCCGCTTCCATGCTTTTATTGTATTTACCAAAACGCTCAACAACAAATGCCCGGTTCTGTGGCACGAATTTAATTGAAAATTTAATCAGTATAAAAATCAGGATGGCCAGGCCAACCCAAAAACTAAAAATTAAACCTAATAGTTCTTCAATAATCATTTTAAATGCTTCCTTATTTATAATCGTTGTAGGTTAGTTGTAAAAAATGTCAGTTAGTTCTCTGGTGATTTCAGGTTGTTATCTTACTGCTCAGTCATCTAATTACGTTAATCAATCACATGTTTAATCATCAAGCACTTCAAAAATAGCATTACATAATGTTTCAATATCTGCCTGATCAATAATATACGGTGGCATTAAATAAATCAGTTTCCCAAAAGGTCGAATCCACACGCCTTTATTAACAAAAGCTGTCGGCATGCTTTTCATATCTACCGGGGTTTTACATTCAACTACCGCAATAGCACCTAATATACGCACATCTTCAACATTACCAAGCTTAGAACATTTTTCAAGGGAATCACTTAACCATTGCTCAATCTGCTTTATTTTAGATTGCCAGTCAGAGTTTAACAGTATTTTAATGCTTTCATTAGCTGCAGAGCAGGCCAGTGGGTTGGCCATAAAGGTGGGTCCATGCATAAACAGGCCAGGGTTACCGTTGGATATGGTGCTGGCTATATTGTCATTGGTGAGTGTAGCCGCCAGTGTTAAATAACCCCCGGTCAGCGCTTTACCAACGCACATAATATCGGGCTGTATCTGTGTAAACTCACAGGCAAATAATTTACCGGTGCGGGCAAAACCAGTGGCTATTTCATCAAAGATTAAAAGCACATTAAACTCATCACACAACTCACGCGCTTTGTTTAAATAGTCTGCAGAATAAAAACGCATGCCGCCGGTGCCCTGCAAAACCGGTTCAATAATAAATGCGGCGAGTTTAGTGTGGTTATTTTGTAGTGCGGTTTTTAAATTATTAAGGTCGGTCTCATTACAGGCTTCGTTAAAAGCACTGGTGGGCGCATCAATAAATACCTGTTGCGCCAGTGACTGGTTAAATAAACTGTGCATTCCGGTTACCGGGTCACATACCGACATGGCACCAAAGGTGTCCCCATGATAACCACTACGAACAGTCAAAAATTGTTGTTTATCGGTGAATTGTTTGTCATGCCAGTATTGAATGGCCATTTTCATGGCGACTTCAACGGCAACAGAGCCAGAGTCACTGAAAAACACAGAGCTTAAAGTCGAAGGGGTAATCTCGACCAGTGTTTTAGCAAGCTCTACAGCTGGCGGATGAGTCAGGCCGCCGAACATCACATGACTCATATTTTGTAACTGATTTTCCAGGGCTTTATTCATCTGTGGATGGTTGTAACCGTGAATGGCGCACCACCAGGATGACATGCCATCTATTAACTCTCTATCGTCCGCCAGTTTAAGGCGAACACCCTGAGCTGACACCACAGGAAAAACCGGCAAATCACTGCCCAAAGCTGAATAAGGGTGCCAGATATACTGTTGATCGAGTTGTAATAACTGCTGGTATAAATCCATAAGAAGAGGTTTGATTAACTGGGTTGATTTAGGGGCTTGATTAATTAAGTTGTTACCTTACCTTATGCTCATGTTAAGGTCGAGTTTGTGTAATAGCTAGTATTGAGCCAGTTAGAAAAAGTCAGTAAGAAAGGTCGTTTTTGTGGTGGATATTTTAAATGTCTGAAGAGTTGTATCGAACAGAAGATGAGTTTGGCCCGATCATAGTGTTAGAGAAAGGTGACCGGCGCATATTAAGTTTCGACTCAAACTTACAGCAAAGCTGTTTGTTCATGAATAAGCCCCATTTGCTAGCCCATGAATATACACAAATTATGATGCTGGGCATGGTGCTAATCGATGCACGTAATGTGACTTTGTTAGGTTTAGGTGGGGGTGGTCTGGCGCATTGCTTTAATCATTTTTACCCGCAGGTTGCCTTGCGGGTAGTAGAGCTTCGCCAGTCAGTGATTGATGTGGCCTGTCAGTGGTTTAACTTACCCCAAAAGTCTAACTTAAAAGTAGTTTGTGATGATGCGTTCCATTACATGCAAAAAGCAAAACCAGAGAGTATTGATTTATTATTAAGCGATCTTTACGAAGCAAACGGCATGAGTGAAATACAGGCACAATATGAGTTTATACAACAAAGCTTTAACTCATTAAGTGATGATGGTTGGATGGTGTTAAACTTGCATCATTATCCGCAAGAAGGCTCAGGCATTATGCAAACAGTTGATGAGCTTTTTGCAAAACTTTACCTGTGTGAAGTATATACAGGTAACTGGGTGTTGTTTTGTGGAAAAACAGCAAGTCAGTATGATAAGAATGAATTAAGTGAACGTGCCAGGCAACTGGGTAAAAAACTCGGTTTACAGTTAAGTTATTATTATAAACAGCTAAGCTGTATTAAAGAATAATAAAAATGTTATTAGTTTTTTAATGTAAATAAAGAAATAGTTTTAAGGTTATTAGTTATATGAATGGTATTAAAGTTGTAATCGGTGCTGTTTTTATTGGTTTTCTTATCTCCTGTGCCAGCACACCGCCTGCATTTGTTGAGTTTGAGTCTGAAAATAAAGCAGACGCAGTAATGTATATTTATCGCCCAGCCTCCATGTCGAATATATTAATTGACCCTGAAGTGTTAATAAATAATGAGAAAATATCAGTAATCAAGAATGACAGTTATTTAATAAGAGTATTACCGGCAGGCCAATATACAGTTAATTTAAAGCTGACAGAGCGTTATACAGGTAAACAATCAATTGATTTGAAAGTAGGTGCTGCGGAATCAGTCTTCTTACGCATTAACACTTCACTTAAGTTTGAAATGAATAAACCTTACAGTAGAAGTTTTAGTATTGAGAGAATTAATAAAGAAATCGCAGTGACTGAGATTCAGCATACGCAGAACTCAGCTAAAGAAAAAAATACCAATATAAACACTAAAACTGAAGGAGCCGCGTCAGATAAAAATAAAGAAGAGAATATTCGTAAAGATCAGTTCTCAATTCATAAAACTAGAAATCCGTTTTCTAAGTAAAGTTTATAATCACAAGTTTTAACAAGTTTGTTGTTTTTACGGGGTCTTGTCATGTGCTCTTCAAACCAGGTTGGGCTTGTTTTAAAGCTGAAGCACGCAGCTTTATCCAGCATGCTTGTGGCAGGAACTCAGTGTCTTAAATTTTTAATGAATAGAATTCATAAATAATCGATATAATATGTTATTAACGTGCTGGATTTTTATGGTTATCTTTGCCTGAAATGTAACTAAACAACGATAAACTTGAATAATTCCTAACATTTAAAAGGTTTTGTAGGCAAAACCTCGCAAAGATTGATTGAATGCGAAAGAATTTACTGATACTCTTCAAAGTTATAAGTTAAAAATAATAATTAAAAATAATTTTTTGTACAATAAGTTGTAACAAGAAAAGTAATGCCGGTGTATTAATCTTTAGTGTTAATACGCTATAAGGGCTTGAAACAGGCCCTGAAGTATTCCAGGGAAGCAAGGTAGGGGAAATGAAAAGTTTATTTTCAAATAAACTTGCATCAGCAAATCTGTGTTTGTGTATGACTGTGTGTCTACCGTTCAAATTTTTATTAATCCCTTCAATATCTGCGGGTAAATCCGTTATATCACCGCCTGAAAATCAAGAAGGCATCACCTGAATAATATATTTCGCATTGCTGTGTAACAAAAAATAAGAGTAACCAGTACGGGATTAAATATCCCCTTTAGCTTACTTTTGTTAGTAGTGTTTATGACGTGCAGTTTAATCAATGCATTGTTTATAAGATTTTTGATGTATTGCTTAAAGTATAAGGTTTTAAAATGGAAAAAATATTAATTTCAATTATGGCAATAGTAACAATGTTGGGTGTTTGCTCAAATGTTTACTCAGGTGTGTACTCTGCAACGGGGAAAATAAAATCAATAAAGATGACTGATCAAAGTCTATCGATAGAAGGCCGTGCTTTCTTAATTGTAGATTTAGTTGAAGCGGGTAATTGCTATGTAGATGATACGGGTGTAGTTCCCATTCTTATTAAAAATGATGATAAGGGTAAAGAGCAGTACTCCATGGCGTTTTCATCATATATGTCAGATAAAACCGTTAAAGTGAAAGTTGATGATAGTTTGCATGATGTGAATAACTATTGTTATTTGAGCTCGATTGATGTTGTTAAAAGTGCTGAATGATTGATTTTTATACTCAACTAGTGAAATAATATAGGCATGTATATCAGTCATGTTTTTTGCTTGGACTTCAAATAAGTCACTTAACATGACCATTACTGATTTAATTTAAAAGCAGTATAAAAAATAACATACAATGCTGTTTGAAAAATATAAGGATTATTTCTCGTGGCAGAAAACCAGGACATAAAAAAAATAATACAAAAAGGCTTTGATACCGTCGCTCAAGGTTACGATCACCCTTCACTAGCATTCTTTCCACAAACCGCTAAATGCATGATGCAGCATTTGAATTTAAAAACAGATCAACAGTTACTTGATGTGTGCACAGGAACAGGTGTGGTTGCCCTGGCAGCAGCAGAGCTGTTGACTGAGGGTAAGGTGACTGGAATAGATCTTTCTAGCGGTATGTTACAACAGGCTAAAACTAAAGCTTCTGATCAAAATTTAAATAATACAGAGTTTTTGCAAATGGATCTGGATCATCTTGAATTTGAAGATGAAACCTTTGATGCTGCAAGTAGTAGCTTCGGTTTGTTTTTTTTAGAAAATATGACCCATGCGTTAAATAATATCAGCCGTGTTGTTAAATCTGGCGGCAAAATTACCATTAGCACTTTCACCGGTGAGGCATTTTTGCCTATGTCAGATATGTTTCTGGAATGCTACGCATCGTTTGGTAATGAAGTGCCGCCCTTATCCTGGAAAAGATTATCTACAAAAGAATTAATTCAGGCGCAGTTTGAGAAAGTGGGTATATCAGATGTAACGGTTCACCATGAGCCTCTTGGTTACCAGATGACGGATGCACAGATGTGGTGGGATGTTGTATGGAATGCGGGTTATCGTTCTTTACTTAATCAATTGACCGAAGAGCAGCAAATTGCATTTAAAGAAAAACATATGGCTGACATTAAACAGATGTTAGGTGATGAAGGTGTCTGGTTTAATACGGAAGTATTGATAGCTGTCGCAGAAAAAAAATAACGCAGGTGTGACACTTCTGGTCACATTTTGCCTCAGACAATGATGGCGACGATGTCTGTCTGAAGCAGGGTGCCCCCTCCTGCGCATTTTAAATAAGGTGGGTGGTTGGCCCCAGCCAACCACCCTAGCAGCGCATGACTTCTGCTAAACCGATAGAATTCTCGTTTATCATTTCTATCGTAATCGCAGAGTAGCTCCCTAAGCAATCACGCATCTTCTAATTTTACATTAAAGCTTTTGTAAAAGCTCTGATTTACTTTCAACTCATGTTTTTTTGTGAGCTGTTTGTGATTTAGTTTATTAAATAAACTAACTTCTGGTTGTGCGAGCCTGATTCATTTCTTTAATGAATTGCTGACGACGCTCTTCCATTAGTTTCATCATTTCAACACGGTGTGTTTCCATGACTTCAACCATTGGATCTTGCTGATAAGCAGGCTGTTGAAAAGCAGCAGGCTGTTGAGCTTGTGAGCTACGAGCAAACTCCATCATTTGTTGGCGTTGTTTGGCTGACTTTTCAAACTGCGCTCGCATCATTTCTCTTTGCTTTTGCAGGTTATTAGCAACTGTTTCACGTTGCTTTTTTCTCATGTTCTGAAAAGACTGTTGGTTTTGCATGGCAAAGTTATTTGTTGAAACAGGTGTGGTTGTATTTGATGCAAACGTATTAGCCGGTATAGCCGACGTTGCTTCTGCTGCACTCTCTTCATTTGTTAATACATTCTCTGTTGTTGTCTCATTATCACTTGTTGCTTGCTCAGCACTTTCTATAACAGCGATAATATCTGTTGAATTAGTAGACCAAACCGATCCAATAACTAAAGCTGCAACGCCAACAAACATGACTAGTGCGCCGGCTCTTAGATAAAAACCTTTTTCAGTTTTTGTTTTAGTTTCTACAGTTTCTGTTTTAGTTGTATCTGTTTCTGTAACTGCTACAGCTTCTTCTTCAGTTGTAACCACTTCATTATTTGTTGTGTCTTTTTTAGTCATGACTTTTGCCTCTAAAAGTATTAAACAAAAAAGAGCTGATCACCTGAAATGACCGGCTCTTTCTTTAGCTATAAAATTTTAATGAATAACATTAAATAAATTCTATAGTGAGTTACTTAGCAGGTGCTGGTGCTGGAGCAACCGGTGCTGCTGGTGCAACTGGCGCGTAACCGTATGGAGCATATCCATAAGGTGCATAACCGTAACCGTTGTTACCGCGGTACTGGTTCTGGCCGTTGTAATTGTTGTAACCGTTACCATAACCCTGACCATTTCCGCGGCCATTACCACGTGCATTAGCATTCATATTGAAGCCGAAGTTGCCATCGCCCATCATGTCGCCCATGCCGTTGCCATAACCATTGTTGTTCATATTGTTGTAGTTGTTGTTATAACCGTTGTTATACCCATTATTATTAAAAGGGCCCCACCATGCACTGGCAGTTGAAGTCATAACAGTAAGTGCTGCAGCTGCAGCTATCATTGATAATTTTTTCATTTTTTCATTTCCTATATTTTTATTTAAACAGTAAGCTTCATGCGCTTGTGACCGTTTTATGGGTCAGTAAATTAAATATATAAGACAATTATAATATAAGCAATATATGGTACGGACCGTTAATCGGTTTTTAGACTTAGAAATAGTAAGGTTTATTTATATGTCTACATTGTATTGTGTGTAAGTGCTTGAAATACAGCTATATAAGCCTATTAGTTAATTTGTTTTAAACTGGATACGTGAAAATGACTAAACCCTCTATAGATGATCTAAATCAACAGTTTGCATTTGAATCACCGCAGGCCAGTTTTCTGCTCAGGGTAGGGGACGGCGGTATACCTGTTTTAGAGGTCAAGAATCAATTAGCTGAAGCACGGATTAGTTTGCAGGGGGCCCATCTTTTAAGCTGGGTGCCGCGTGACGAAAGTGAAGTTATCTGGCTGTCTGAAGATGCGACCTTTTCTGAAGACAAATCCGTTAGGGGAGGTATACCCATATGCTGGCCCTGGTTTGGTGCCCATCAGAATAACGAGGCTTTTCCCGCCCATGGTTTTGCGCGTACCGTTATGTGGGAGTTAACAGGAGCAAAGCAGCTGGTAACCGGTGAAACGCAAATTAAGTTCACACTTAATACCGAACAACTTAGCGAGCAGCTACAAAAAATGTGGCCAAATGCAACATCTGCGCAATATACCGTTACAGTGGGTGAAAATTTGAGGTTAGAACTGAAAACAACTAATAATAGTGCTGAAGATATTATTATTGGCGAGGCGCTACATACTTATTTTAATGTAGGTGATATTAGTAAGACTCAGGTAGAAGGCTTAGATGGAAAAGAGTATCTGGATAAGCCGGATAATTTTAAACGTAAAAAGCAAACGGGTTTAATTGAGATTAATGAAGAAGTTGACCGTGTCTATTTACAAACACCGGATGATATTTTTATTAATAACCAACAAAGAAAAATTAAAATAAACAAACAGGGTAGTTACTCGACGGTTGTCTGGAATCCCTGGGAAGCAGTTGCAGAAAAAATGGGTGACTTAGGAGAGGGTGGATATTTGCAAATGTTATGTGTTGAATCTGCAAATGCGGCAGAGGATGTTATTCATATAAAAGCAGGTCAGTCTCATACTTTAAATGTTACTTATAGTCTGCAAGATAGTTGATTATCAGGTTTTACTTAACCGTTATTACTTAATCGATATTACCTAACAAATTTTAATTAACAGGTCTTAATTGGGGGAAAAGTGAATTTAGATTTAAAAACCAGTGCTTTATTTGCGGGGCCCCTAAGTGCTTTATTGGTTTACTTTTTAACTATAAACAGTGCTTCGGCTCATAATAATAGTGCATTAGCGATTACCGCTGCGGTCAGTGTTCTATGTGTTGTCTGGTGGGTGTTTGAGCCTGTGCCTATTCCAGTTACGTCATTATTTCCTTTGGCTGTGTTTCAGATTTCAGGGGTTTTAACTAATAATGAAATAGGCCAATCCTATGGTAGCCCGTTAATTTTATTGCTGTTGGGTGGTTTTATCTTATCCAAATCAATGGAAAAAAGCGGCGCCCACCGGCGATTGGCTTTATTTATGGTGAATTTATTTGGCAATAAAAGCAGCAAGCAACTGGTACTGGGTTTTATGGTTACCGCTGCCTGTTTGAGTA
>Ga0316204_10003592_pt1 | contig 30459 bp, 29 predicted proteins | sample 6monrhotite_MG_2_FD_205661 | JGI IMG/M metagenome (GOLD analysis project Ga0316204, IMG submission 205661) | Microbial mat bacterial communities from mineral coupon in-situ incubated in ocean water Damariscotta River, Maine, United States -... | ecosystem: Environmental > Aquatic > Marine >...
TTCACAAGATCGTAGTATTCTAATATTTAACATCTTAGGCTTGGGTGTTTTATAAAATTAAAATAATGACATAAAACCAGAGGATAAAATCATGAATAATAAAATTGTACTCATAATACTTTCTATTTTTTTGGCGCCAGTTGCGGTGTTTCTAAAAAAAGGTGCTGGTAAAGATTTGTTAATAAATATCGTATTATGTTTTTTGTTTTATGTGCCAGCTGTTATACATGCACTGTGGTTAGTGACGCAGTAATTAAAAATGTAAAGATAGTTTTTTATCACGAAATTACGTGATAGTAATTAAGCCGCAAAGTTATGCTTTGCGGCTTAATGCATTCTATGAGTATTAGTTCGATGACAATTATCTTAAGGAGCTAAATATGTATAATGGAAGTTGCTTGTGTGGAGCTATTAAGTTTCAGGTCAGGACAGAAATAAAAGACATTGTTTATTGTCATTGCTCTTTATGCCGTAAAGCACAGGGTAGTGCGTTTGCTGTAAATGGAAATTTAAATCTTGAAGATTTTGAATTTTTGTCCGGCGAAGATAATCTCACTGAATATAAATCAAACAATGAACAGTCTAAATTCTTCTGTAAAACATGCGGTTCGCCAGTAATGAGTAAAAATACATTGCATCCTGATCTTGTCAGGATTCGACTTGGTTTAATTGAATCTGATATAGAAGAAAGGCCTGGCGCGCATATTTTTGTATCATCTAAGGCTAATTGGGATGAAATTAACGACGAGCTCCCGCAATTTGAGGCTTCTAAATAAAAAAAGAAATAGCTACAGGATGTTACTTATGAAAATTTTGCAGTATACCTTCAGATTGTTAAGTTAGGCGGGGAAGAAGAGTGTTTGATTACCTTGACTGAATTTATTGATATTGATTCCGTATAATTGTTCAAGATTTTCTGTTGTCACAACATCCTTTATTTCTCCGCAAATGTATTCTCCATTGCCAAGTAATAATAGAGCATGTGTGCAAAAGCGATTGGCGAGGTTAACGTCATGCGCGGACATAAAGAGAAGTTTATTTTTAAATTGTTGCTTTAAAATTGTTAATGTTTCAATTTGATGCTGGATATCGAGATGATTATTAGGTTCATCCAGTAAGGCTATATCAGGGTTTTGAGTTAATAAGCAGGCTATTCGTGTTCGTCGACGTTCCCCGCCAGATAATGTATGGATGTCGCGTTTTTTTAAAGGCAGTAAACCCATTTGTTCCAGTGAATATTCTGCCAGTATTACGTCGTTTTTTGATTCCCACTGCATCCAGTTCAAATAAGGGTGTCGACCAATTAACGTGCTCTCAAGTACGGTAGAAGGAAATGACTCTTCGTCATTTTGAAATAAAACACCAATTTTTTGTGCGAGAAGTTGCCTGGAATAGTTTGGTAATAACTGGTCCTGGATAATAATTTCACCAGTATCAGCTTGGCGTAAACCGGCTAATGTATGAATGAGAGTCGTTTTACCACTACCGTTTTTCCCAAGTACAACCCATGATTCACCGGCATTCATTTGTACGTTAAGGTCTCGGCAAACGCTAGTTTTTCCAATTGTTATATCTAGATGTTTACAGTGAAGTTGCGTCATTATGGTTTCCTATATAAGAGATACAAGAAAGTAGGTACGCCTAAAATAGCAGTGAGTATACCGACGGGTAATTGCGTTGGCGCGAGTACTGTTCGGGCTAATGTATCTGCTAGTATTAATAAGGTGCCACCGAGGATGACAGTAGCCGGGACTAATAAACGGTGGTCAGATCCGATAACCAGCCTTAGCATGTGAGGTGCCATTAATCCTATGAATCCTATGCTGCCTGCGAGACTAATGGCGACGGCTGTCAGTAATGATGAGGTTGAAAAAAGTATCAGTCGCACCGTTCGAGTATTAACCCCTAAAGCAGCCGCTTGCAGTTCGCCACGTGACATTAAATTAAGGTGTCTGGAAAATATAAAACTGATAATCATGATACTGATTAATAAAGGTATTTCCCAAAAAGATAATTGATTGTAACTAAGGTCGCCCATTAGCCAGAACAACATCCCGTGTACCTGTTGGTTGCTACTAGTGGTTAGTAAAAAGCTGATAATGGCATTCCAACCTGCGGCTAAGACCACGCCGGTTAGTAACAGACGATTGGATGTCCAGCTACTATTGCTATGCGCTAATGCAAATACCAACATAATAGAAAGTAGTGCGCCTCCAAAAGCAGATAGTTGAATTAAAATAGTTCCTAGTCCAAGCATAATAGCAAGTAGTGCTCCACTTGCTGCTCCACCTGAAATACCTAAAATGTAGGGGTCTGCCAATGGGTTGCGCAACAGGGCTTGCATAAGTAAACCGGCTAACGCAAGCATGCCTCCACATAAAAATGCCAAGCCCGCACGTGGTAGGCGTAGTTCAAAGATCAGTGTGTGAGGAGTGTCTTGATGATGAGTAAAGCTGGAAAGAATGTCATTTAACGACAGGGTTGTTGAGCCCATGCTAATAGCTAACACAAAGCTGCACAGGCATAAGGCTAAAAGGACAAGGCTGATGTGTAATTTATTCATTCTCGCAAACTAATAATATCCCATTGCTGTTCAGTAGCATATTGCTGTAATGTTTCATCAGGGTTAACTGCCACAGCATGTGATACTTTTTCAAGTAGTGGAATATCGTTATGCGAATCACTATAAAACCAGCTATCAGTCAGGTCGGCGTTATGTTTTGTTAACCAACTTTGTAATCGAGTAACCTTGCCTTCCTGAAAACAGGGTATGCCCTCAACTTGGCCGGTATACTGGCCGTTGATCATTTCCGGATTGGTTGCGAGTAAATGTGGAATGCCAAAATGTTCTGCTATAGGTTTGGTCACAAATTGGTTGGTAGCCGTAATAATCATCAGGGTATTGCCGCGCTGCCGGTGTGAGTCCACCAGTTTTATTGCTTTATCAAGAACAATAGGCAGGATTTTTTCACGCATAAAGGCATCGCGCCATTTAAAGAGTTGTTCCGTTGGGTGTTCACTTAAAGGTTTAAGCGAAAAGGCCAGAAATTCATGAATATCCAATGTGCCTTGCGTGTATTGGTAATAAAATTCCTGATTTTTTTGCTCGTAGTGCTGCCCGTCAACAATGTTGTTATCTACTAGGAATTGCCCCCAGAGGTAATCGCTGTCGCCATTTAATAAGGTATTGTCTAGATCAAAAATACTTAAAGCCATAATGTTTTATATAAATATTGAAAAATTGGCGTCAGATTAAAGCATAAAATGAGTGATAACAACGTTTAATGACTTAGTAATTAAGAATACAGTGAAAATCTTATTTGCTGAGATCATGCGTGTGTGGCAAATTAGTCTTATTAGAATTATAAAATGAGATAGAAATTGATTGATACGGAAGGTTTTCGAGCCAATGTCGGCATTATATTGTGTCGTCCGGATGGGCATGTCTTTTGGGCACGCCGAATCGGTCAGGATGCGTGGCAATTTCCTCAAGGTGGCATCAATGAGGGCGAAACACAAGAGCAAGCCTTGTTTCGTGAGTTAGAGGAAGAAGTTGGGCTACAATCTAAGGATGTCGAGATCGTAGGTTGTACTAAAGGCTGGCTTAAGTACCATTTGCCTAAAAATTTGATTCGGCATGACTCTTTGCCGCTTTGTATTGGTCAGAAGCAGGTCTGGTTTCTGTTGCGTCTTGTTGCACATGAAAAGAATGTTTGTTTGGATGGCTGCGATAAACCTGAGTTTGACCATTGGCGTTGGGTTAATTATTGGACACCATTAAAAGAAGTCGTTGCATTTAAACGCAATGTTTATATGCAGGCGTTGAAAGAATTCCATCCTATATTGTTTCCTGGTGAAGAAATGCCTGAGCTTAGGCGTCGTCGCGGGCCGCATGGTTTTAGACGATAGCTGTTAATTTAAGCTGAGGGAAGTAATGCTAGGTATATTGCAACATATCGTACAGGAAGTTAACCGGGCTCGTAACCTTGATGACGTTTTGTCGATCATTGTAGAAGAAGTTAATACAGCGATGGATGTGGAAGCGGCATCTGTATACCTGACAGATTTCGACCGTGAGCAGCACGTATTAATGGCAGCAGCCGGAGTCGGTATTAGTGATGATGTTAAATCGCTTGATATTATACGGCTGAATATTGGGGAAGGTGTAGTTGGGCTTGTGGCGCGGCGTGCTGAGCCCATCAATCTTGCCAACGCGAATAAACATCCAAATTATAAGCAGTTTGTTGGTATCGACCCTAACCGGTTTCATGCTTTTTTAGGCGTGCCTATTATTCATCAACGTAAAGTATTAGGCGTGCTGGTTGTTCAGCGGTCTGAAAAAAAATCATTCAGTGAAGATAGTGTTGCCTTTTTGGTTACATTGGCAGCACAGCTTGCAGGCGCAATAGCGCACGCTGAGGCGCGTGGGCAAGGCAGCAGTATTGGTAAGATTCAATCAAGCATTAGTGCTCAGTTTTTTCGAGGGCAGGGTAGTGCGCCAGGTGTAGGTTTGGGAACGGCAGTTGTTATCTATCCTAGTGCAGATTTAATGGCAGTGCCTGATAGGAAAATTACGGATATCGATGAAGAGATATTTTTCTATCAGAATGCTTTGGCACGTGTCGTCAAAGATATAGATGATATGAAAGAACGATTGGGTGAGAATCTTAAAGAAGATAATCGAGTGTTATTTGATGCTTATGCATTGCTGGTGAATAGCGACACTATCGTTGATGATGTAATAGAAAAGATAAAGATGGGTAATTGGGCTCCCGGCAGTTTACGTGATGTTATTGAAGAAACATCATGTAAATTTAAAGAAATGAAAGACCCATATTTGCGTGAACGTGCCGATGACATTCTTGATCTTGGTCAGCGCATTTTTATGAATTTAATCGATCAAGACAAAACTAAAATTGTTTATCCCAAGAAAACAGTTTTGGTGGGTGAAAATATTCGTGCAACTGATCTTGCAGAGGCACCAATAAAGAACATAGTGGGAGTTATTTCCAAGAAAGGGTCAAGTTCATCGCATATTGCTATCTTGGCGCGCGCAATGGGTATTCCTGTAGTGATGGGGGTTGATGATATCGATGTTGCTATGATCGATCAGCATGATTGTATTGTTGATGGATACGAGGGTAGATTATACGTCGACCCTGATGCTGCCATTGTCGAAGAATATTCACATCTGGAAAAAGAAGAAACTCAGCTTACTAAGCAATTAAGTAGCCTACGAAAACTGCCAGCTGAAACAACGGATGGCAAGAAAATACCACTCTATGTTAATACCGGCTTGATGGCAGATATCGGGCCATCAAAAAAGAGTGGAGCAGAAGGAGTTGGCTTATACCGCACTGAATTCCCGTTTATGATTCGTGACAGCTTTCCGGGTGAAGAGGAACAAAGTCGTATTTATCGCAAAACATTAAGTGCCTTCTCACCTCGCCCGGTTACTTTACGCACCCTTGATGTAGGGGGTGATAAGGCGTTGCCCTACTTTCCGATTGAAGAAGAAAACCCTTTTTTGGGATGGCGAGGTATTCGTATTACTCTTGATCACCGTGAAATATTCCTGACTCAAATCAGGGCGATGTTGAAAGGTGCAATTGGCTATAAAAATTTGAATATATTATTGCCTATGATTAGTGATCTGAGTGAATTAACAGAAGCCATTTCCTTAATTGACCAAGTCTTCTCTGAAATGCAAGATGAAGGTATAAATGTTACCTGGCCAAAGATAGGTGCCATGATCGAAGTACCCTCAGCTGTTTATCAGGCTGAAGAACTGGCGCAACGCGTTGATTATCTTTCTATTGGTACAAATGACCTGACACAGTATTTGCTTGCCGTAGATCGAAATAATGCGCGTGTAGCCAAACTCTACGATTCATTACATCCATCCGTGTTACGGGCAATAAACCAGACAGTTGATGCGGGGCATAAATATGGTCGCGCGGTTGGTATCTGTGGCGAAATGGCTGGAGACCCTGCCTCAGCGATATTGTTGCTGGGTATGGGGGTCGATAATTTGAGTATGGCTGTGGCAAGTTTGCCTCGTGTGAAATGGGTGATCAGGAGCTTTAGTTACCGCAAAGCAAGATTAATGTTAACCGAAGCATTGCAGTTTAATAGTGCATCAGAAACGCGCGAATACCTTAATAATGCATTGGATGAAGCCGGTCTGGGTGGTCTGATACGTGCGGGTAAATCATAATCTTGGCAGAATAACCAGTTAGAGTATTGACAAATACTAATATATTAATGATAATCATTCTCATTACTATTTAGATTTATCAATTTAGAGGTTATTATGCGCTTATCATTATTAATATTGCCATTAGGCTTAATTATTTCTTCATCTGCTTCTGCGATCGATTACAAAGTGTCTGGAGATATCCGAGGCGGCTACTTTAGTGCTGATCGTGATGACCGAAATGGTACCACCAACAAAACAGATGAGGGTCGTTTGCGTTTACGCGTCGGTGTCGGCGCCAAGCTAAATAACACACTTGAAGCAAAACTCAGATTAGCAGGCCGTTATTCAACAGATGATCGTAATGATAATCATTTTCAAATCTTTGATAGCATCCCATCTGGAGATGGTCTTCGCCGCGGTGATTCAACAGTAGATCAGTTTTACCTGAAAAATAAACTATCTAATGGCGGTTCGATGACACTAGGTCGATTGCAAACGAAACTTGAGTTGGACGGTGTAGCGAAAAAATCACTTGATCGGAATGACAGTCCCAATACTGATATTAACTGGACAGATGGCATCTATCTGCAATACCCAGTGGCAAGTTGGAAACTGCATGCCATCATGCAATATAACCCCGCGAGTGGGTCAACAGAGCTAAGACGTTCACCGTTAAATTTTAGCGATAGTGACAGCCGTGTAAGTTACTTTGCCGCATTAGAGAAAAAATCTAAAACAGGTCTTTGGGCGCAGCGAGGTATCGATATTACCTATTTACCATCTGCTTTGCGTAAAGATGGAACGGCAGTTGGCCGAATTGAAGATTATTGGGCGATTGTAGGGCGTGCAGCTGCTAGGTGGCCTTTAGGAAAATCAGGTTCCGCCTTTATGCTTGGCGGTGAAATAGGTTTTGCATCAGATGCACCAACAAAAGCTGCTGCTAGTTTACCAGGTGCTGGTGACGCAGGCAGCAATGCATTCCAAGTGACATTTAACTGGATAAATTTTGTACCAAAACACTCAGTAGGTTTAGTTGTCGGTCAAGCTGATGCAGGATGGCTGCTATCTCCAGACTTTCGCAATAACACTGATTTAGTCGAACTTAGATATAAATGGGTCGTTGCTAAGAAACAGAAATTGGAAGCGCGTATTAGAAAACGTGAAGACAGCGTAACCAGGATTGGCGCTCTGAAAAACCGGGAAGATGTCGATCTTTATCTACGATACACCTACAAATTTTAAGTTGTTTTAGCTATAACCTATTAAATCAAAAGGATATTAAAGTGAATGGGTGGTTAGCGAGAATGACAAGTAAGTGTTATGATTAGTCCAATACGATTAATTGGAGATAGATATGTCACAAGCAGCAGCATTTAAAACAGAATTGACCGATAACGAAGTTATGTTAACTGCGTTAGCACAAGAGAAAATGGCTGAGTTATTTGAAGGTGCGGACGACGATATAGAAGCGATACGTGTTTATGTTTCTGGTGGTGGTTGTGGAGGCATGAGTTATGGCATGACATTCACCGATACACGTAGTGAATACGATACGATACGTGAATATGGGCCATTAAAAATATATATCGATTCAGTTGCTCTCGGTTTTTTGAAAGGCGTAGAAATTGACTATGTTGAAAAACCAACAGGCGCAAGCTTTGTTTTCAATAATGTATTTGCTTCTACAGGTGGAAGTGGTGCATGCGGTGCATGTGGTGCTTCTGGCGGTGGTTGCGGTTAATCATAATCGGGCGCCAACCATTATTAATATTTGTGCCACACCCTAATGACAATATATCTGGCGAAACCAATCGCCAGTGTATTGTTATCATTTGCCCTCATAGTAGTTATCGTTTAGGCCCATATCTTCGGGCAGCAGAAAATTTAAATATCCATGTTTTAGTAGTTTCACAAGGTGAGTATTCACTCGTTAGTGAGATAGCCAGTGGCGTGCATGTTGATTTTAAAAAACAAGAGGAAGCTTTTGATGAAATCATGTTATCAAGTTCACAACATGAGGTGGTCGCAGTATTAGGTATTGATGATATGACAGTAGAGTTGGCGGCACGAGTCTCTCAGTCACTAGGTCTGGGGCATAATGATCTTAAAGCTAGTCGATATACACGAAGAAAAGACCTGGCAAGAGAAGCGTTAAAAGACACGAATGTGTTTATTCCCGAATTCAAGAAAACAGCCTTACATGATTTGTTTTCTTGTCAAGAAAGCCCTGTAGGGTTCCCTTGTGTTGTAAAGCCATTATCATTATCGGGTAGTCGAGGTGTTATTTGCGCACATGATCTTAGCGAATTAAAAACAGCAGCAATAAGAATTGACGCTATTTTGCAGAACGAAGGTTTAACGGGTGAAGAAAGGCAGTATATTTTGGTAGAGCAATACATGTCAGGATACGAATATGCATTTGAGGGAATGTTACATAAAGGTAAGCTGCAATGTCTTGCCTTGTTTGATAAGCCTGATTTGATGGAAGGCCCTTATTTTGAAGAAACATATTATATTACTCCATCTCGTTTAAGTGAAATATGGCAAAGAAAAATAGAAGAAACTGTTTCGGAAGCCTGCAAATTATATGGCCTGAAAGAAGGACCTATACATGCTGAGGTTAGAATACATGAAAATAAAATTTGTTTTATGGAAATGGCATCAAGAACTATAGGTGGACAATGTGCGCAAATTTTACAATACGCAACAGGTCTAAGTCTTGAGGAAATGGTAATTAAAAATGCAGTCGGCTTAGAAGTGTTAACAGAGCGATGGAAATATGCAGCAGGTGTGTTGATGATTCCTACAACTGAACGAGGTTTATTGCGGCGCGTTGAAGGTATTTTGGAAGCGAGTAAAATACAGTTTATTGAAGATATTGAAATCAGTGTTAGTGAGGGCTATGAGTTGCTGCCATTACCAGAAGGATTTAGTTATTTAGGGTTTATATTTTCGAAGGCGCCCACGCCAATAGAAGCAGAACAGGCTTTACGCAATGCTTATGAGAAATTGAAAATAATAACCATGCCTATTCTTCATCAGAGTTAAGAAGTAGGTTAGTATCATTTCTGTAAACGAATCAGTTTCCTGTAATTTTTTTTAATATTATTAGTAATAGTTTGGGTGATGAGTATGAGTAATCCCGTTAAAGGTATATCATTTTTCATGAGTGGCTTATTACTGGTTTTAAAGCCAGGAGTACGTGCATATGCATTGTGGCCAGTTCTGATAAACACTGCACTGTTTGTGATGGTTACTTTTTTAATCATAATGAAGTTAGATGGTCTTATTGATTGGATGCTTTCATTTTTACCGTCCTGGCTAGATTTTTTAAGATATATATTGTGGCCGTTTATGGCGCTAGCAGCGTTAATTGTTTTGGTGTTGGTGTTTAGTATGTTGGCTAATCTTATTGCTGCACCCTTTAATGCGGCACTAGCAGCCGCTGTTGAGCGACATTTAGGCGGAGTTAATATAAAAAGTGATTATACAGTTTCAAATATTATTTCATTGGTGATGAATGAGGTACGTAAAATAATATATTTTGTTATTAGAGCTATTCCATTGTTACTGTTATTTGTTATCCCGGGCGTTAATATTCTTGCGCCGTTTGTTTGGTTGGCATTCGGTGCATGGATGTTATGTGTTGAATATGCGGATTATCCTATGGGGAATCATGATCTTTTGTTTTCTGAACAAAAGAGATTATTACAACAAAAAAGATTTCAATCATTAGGCTTCGGTAGCGTCATTGCTGCGTCACTCATGATTCCTTTGTTAAACTTTATTGTTATGCCGGTAGCTGTTGCGGGCGCTACTAAAATGTGGGTAGAGGATTTAGCAAAGTAGTTTTATGCTAAGTTTTTTGGATGGCGCTTGTGCTGCATTGAGCATTAGTAAATATTATTTGAAGCCAATACTGAAGTATGTGATTTAAAACGGTGATATCAGTTATGATAAAAGGCATGAGTGAGTCGTGCAACCGTGCAAAACTTATCGTGTTGTTAGTGTTGGCATTATCAATTGCGAGTTGCGCGAGTTTGAGCAAAGATGAATGCTTGAATGCTAACTGGTATTCGATAGGTTATAGCGATGGTGCTAGAGGGTATAAGGCAAGTCGACAAAGTCAACATCGTTCTGCATGCACCGAATATAATGTACGTATTGATTTGGATCTTTATCTACAAGGTAGATCTGAAGGTTTGAGGAAATACTGTGTTCCCTATAATGCATACAAAACAGGTGTAAATGGATTTCCTTTTAACGACGTTTGTCCGGAAGGATTGTCGCCAGAATTTTACACGGCATTTCGTGACGGACAAGATAATTATTACCTAAAAGTCAATTTGGCTAAAAAGCGAGAAAGACACTCAGTGTTACATGACAAGATTCATCGTTTACACGAAGATAAGAATAAGTTGTATCAGCTGTTGGCCGATAAACGAAAATCGAAATTAGAGCGGCGTTTAATCAAAAAAGAGATCGGGTTAATAAAACGTGAAATCGAATTGTATGAATATCGTCTAGTAAGGCTGACAAGGAGAATAAGCATTTTACAGGTGGAATTAAATCATCACCTGTCAGACGCAAAAGACCGATGGTTGAAGCGTTAAAATCCGTTACTTTTTAGCTTGAGGTGGTTTGAAACCGCCGACGCCTGAAAACTCGCCTTCATTAAAAATGAAGCCCATCATGTGTTTCTCAATAACATCCAGGCTACGAGGGTCAGCAGTATTTAGCCCATTCTCGTTAATAATCATCGTCAAATGTTCATGCCATTTATTCCAGCCTTCGGCAGAAACTGACTCAAGGATACGCTGACCTAATTCACCAGGGTGCGGAGCAGATTCAAGCGCTTCTGATTCGGTTTTTAATACGATGCATTGGATGAGTTGAGTCATGGTTACTTACCTGAAAATATAGTTTGATATATTTTGACATTCTAACATGTCTTTATGCTAAAAAAGTACTGCCAGCGGATAAAAAATAGCGTTACAAATCATAATGATTTAGAAAGGCTTAACGGTAATCAGAATGATGATCGCTACCAGTAGTAGTACCGGAAACTCGTTTAGCCAGCGGTAAAATACATGGCCATGTCTATTTCTATCATGTTTAAATGCAAACAGTAACTTGCCGCAATAAATGTGATAAATGATAATAATGGCGACAAGTACTAATTTTGCATGTAACCAACCAGTATTTTTATAGCTGTCCCAGGCATAGCTATCTAGCATCCATATACCTAAGGCAATCGTAATAATTGCGCCTGGCGTCATAATGCCGAAGAAGAGCTTACGTTCCATTATTTTGAAACGTTCAATACTGGTGAGGTCTCCAGCCATTGAGTGATAGACAAATAATCGGGGTAGGTAAAACAGGCCAGCAAACCAGGTGACCATAAAAATAATATGAAAAGCCTTAACCCATAACATGTCTATTCCCTCAGTGTTTGTTAAGCATTGTTAATATTTTTTCTTTTAGTTGGATCATATTAGGCATGCCGAGTGCGCGTAAGGCAATATTACCTTGAGGATCAACTAGGATAGTTGTTGGTGTTAACGGACGATGCATACCAAAAGCGTGCATGATTTTTTTTTCGAGGTCAAACACAATCGGATAGGGGATGCTCATGCGCTTAACCATCTCCATGACTTGTGATGGTGGGTCATAAGACATACTAACCCCAACTATTTCCAGTCCTTTCGGGTGAAGCTCTTTATATAGTTCTATAAGGTGTGGCATTTCTTTGAGACAAGTCGTGCAAGTAGTCGCCCAGAAGTTTATCAAAATGGGTCGTTTTTCTGATGAAATAACAGGAATGGACTTACCACTTGCTGTTTTCAGTGTTATGTCAGGGGCTGTTTGAGTGCCTGAAGGCGAAAACCAGGCATATGCAAGCAGCGCAGCAATTAATAATACAAAGCCAATGATAATTTTATCTTTCATGATAATTACACCAAGTGATCCGTTTCTGATTTAGGCGGTGGTACAGGGTTATTTTTAGCCTGTTGAATAAAAGGCAGTGCGAGCTCACGGTAAATGGCTTCATGATTAATGATTTTTGAAATGCCATATGAAATAAACGCGGTAAGCATGATAGGTAGTAATAGGGTCTGGTTATCAGTCATTTCCATAACAATAATGATTGCAGTTAAGGGAGTTTGCACCACGGCAGAGAAGAATCCAACCATGCATAGGATAGCAATAGCGTTGCCCGGAGTCTCTGTAAACCAAGGGGATACAATAGACCCTAACCCGGCTCCTGCGGATAGTGAAGGAGCAAATATGCCTCCAGGTATGCCACTTAAATAAGATGCGAGTGTCGATAGCATCTTGTAAAAGCTATAAGTATTCTCAAGTTCACCCTCGCCTGAAATTAATATTTTAGCTTCTTCATAACCTGTCCCGAAAGATGAGCCGCCAGAGAGTAAGCCGGTTAACGCAATAACCAAGCCACATGTAGCGGCTACAATTAGCGGCCAACGTGACTGAAAGGGGTTGATCCAGCGTGTTCCGTGAACCAGTAAATAACTAAAAAGCGCGCCGGAAATGCCGCCGATAACACCACAAACAATCACAGCAATTAATGCGCTGCTGATGACATCAATTTCAACTTTAGTCGAGCCAAAATAGGTGTAATTACCTTGTAAGGCAATGGCGGTGATACCGGCTATGACAACAGCTGTTAATAAGGTGCCGCTGGTACGTTGTTCGAATGAGCGACTCATTTCTTCAATTGCGAACATAATTCCAGCAAGAGGTGTATTAAAAGCAGCCGCTATTCCAGCAGCGCCACCTGCCATTACCAGACCGCGTTCCATAAAATGACTGGGGAATTTAGCTAGATTCCCCAAGGAGTACATTATGGACGCGCCAATATGGACAGTTGGTCCTTCGCGCCCGATTGAAGCGCCGCAAAATAACCCACCTATGGTTAATAAAATCTTGCCTATGGCAATACGTATACTGAGTAATTTTGAGCGGTCTTCATGACGACTCATGTCAATCGTGGCAATGGATTGAGGGATGCCGCTACCTTGTGATCCAGGGAAGACCTTTTTTGTAAGCCACACAATAATGACCAAGCCTAGAGGTGTAATTAAAAAAGGGAGATAAGGTGATGTTTCTGTGTGTTGTTTGAACCAATGATTAGCAAAGTCACTACTGATGGCGAAAACAGCAGCAATTAAGCCCACAAGTACAGCACCGCCAAAAAAGACAAGCCGTATCTTCCAGGCTTGTATCGATATTAGTTTCTGGCTTGATGTTTTTATTCTGGAAAGCATCAGGTGTTAGGGTTTGGCTCAATATTAAGACTGCGCAAGGATTCACTATATTGGTTGTATTTGCAAGGCGTCATCGGCAGTACAGCGCGCTTTTTGTTGTATATATGAAGAAAACCTTTTTATTAAGAATACGCTAATATACTGAATAATATAAAAAAACTTGACCTTTCATTGTGTTTTAGGTATTGTATTTTACATTAGTTAACAATGTTTAACCTAAGAAGATTTCATAATAATAATAAATCACCACCATGTTAAGCGGCTTTAGCCGCTTTTGTTTTTTCCAGAATACGCTTTTTCCTCACCTGTTTTTTTCAGCAATTACGTGCAAACAATCTCACAAGATCATAAAATACAAAAATAAATTGCTAAGCATTTGATTTTCTAGTCAGTTTTATGAGATGGTTCGCTATTAATTAGTTAATGTATTCAGGTGTTTATAAATGATCAAGGCAGGTATTGTTGGAGGAACGGGATACACGGGCATAGAATTGTTACGTATTCTTGTTATGCACCCACAAGTAGAAATCAGTGTTATTACGTCTCGTAGTGAAGCGGGTAAACCCGTGTCTGACTTATATCCTAATTTGCGCGAAAAAATTGATTTGGTTTTTAGTATGCCTGACCCAGTCATATTGTCAGCTTGTGATGTAGTATTTTTTGCAACGCCAAATGGAACAGCTATGATCAGCACGCCGGCACTATTAGACGCAGGTGTTCGAGTTATTGATTTGGCAGCGGATTTCCGTATTAAAGACGTATCTGAGTGGGAGCAATGGTATGGCATGACACACGCCTGCCCAGACTTGCTCGATGAGGCAGTGTATGGTCTCCCTGAAGTTAATCGAGAATTAATCAGAAACGCGCGATTGATTGCTAATCCTGGCTGTTACCCAACTGCGGTGTTGCTTGGGTTTTTACCTTTGATCGAAGCCGGTCTGGTTGATAGTGAACACCTGATAGCAGATTGCAAGTCAGGGGTGAGTGGCGCAGGTCGTGCAGCTAACGTGGGAAGTTTGTTGTGTGAGGCCAGTGAAAGCTTCAAAGCTTATGGTGTCTCTGGCCATCGTCATTTACCTGAGATTCGTCAGGGGTTAGAAACTGCTGTAGGTATGCCAGTTGGCCTGACATTTGTGCCACATTTAACACCTATGATCAGAGGCATTCACGCAACCTTATATTCAACCTGCATCAACGATAAAGTGGATTTACAATCATTATATGCAGACCGATATGCTGATGAGCCTTTTGTGGATGTCATGCCTGCAGGTTCACATCCCGAAACACGTTCAGTTAAAGGCAGTAATTATTGTCGATTATCTGTTCATCAACCACAATCCAGAGATACAGTTGTTGTATTGTCCGTTATTGATAATTTGGTTAAAGGCGCTGCAGGCCAGGCGGTGCATAATATGAATTTAATGTTCGGGCTCGATGAGGACATGGGTATCGATGCAGTCGCATTAATGCCATAAGCTATTTTTATCAATAACCTATGAATAAATCGTTTAATTGGAAATTGGCGCTACTGGTGACTACTATTGTAGTCATTATAGCCTATGCGATTTTATCTATATTTGATTATGGGCGTTTTCGAGCCGGGTTTGATCAATTTGCTGAAAATAAACATCAGCAAGAGCTAGAAGATAAAATTGAACGGCTTGAAGAGCAGTTGGCTGATTTTCGCGCACGCACAGCTAGACTGGAAAGTGCGAAAAAAGTCGATCAATATGCAAAAGATGCAGTAAAAGATATTCTAGAACAAGCTGAAGCTGAAAGTCAGGAGCTAAAAGAGGAGCTGGAGTTTTATAGAAAAATTGTTAGCCCAAGCAAAGGTCGACAAGGCATGCATATCCATGATTTCAACTTAACTCAGGATCAGGATGGCAATTATCACTACAACCTCACAGCGACACATATACAAGGACATCGGAAGCATCATCGTCAATCGGATGGGAAAATTACGATATCAGTTGAAGGTACGCAGAATGGTGTAGTTAAAAAGCTTGATTTTGCCAACATAAGCACTAAAAAAAGGTCTAGTATTAGGTATCGTTTCAAATATTTCTCGCATTTTGACGGTAAAATCAATTTGCCAGAAGGGTTTAAACCACAGACAATTGAAATAGATATTATTCCCAGACAAAAAACCATAACAGGGGATAGTAGAAAGATTAAATGGCCCGTGGCTGTACAAAAATAAGGAGATATTATGTTTTCAAAGAGCAAAAAACATCGTGCGGGTAAAATAGATACCCTGGTCGGACAGAATACAGAAGTAAATGGCGATGTGGTGTTTTCCGGTGGATTACATGTGGACGGCTGTGTACGAGGTAATATATTGGTCACGGATAATAGTGATTCGACTCTAACCCTGAGCGAGCATGGGCGTGTAGAAGGTGAAGTGCGTGTGCCACATGTGATATTAAACGGTGAAGTTCAGGGTGACGTATATGCATCTGAGCATATCGAATTGGCCGCTAATGCCAGAATTCAGGGCAATGTTTATTATAATTTGTTGGAAATGGCCATGGGAGCTGAAGTTAACGGCAGTCTGGTGCATAAAGTAGAGCAGCCAGTGGCTAAAAAGATCACAGCCAATATTCCTGACGCAACCACAAAACTACAAACAGCAGAGTAATACTTGACTAATTCAGTCAGGATTGCGAAAATGCATTAGTAGATGCTTATAAATCGAGTTTTCTGGAGTATGTAGTATGGGTATTGAAGTACAATTAGCCGTTAAGCCTATTAAAGTCACTGATAATGCGGTGCAAAAAGTCAAACAGTTGTTGGTAGAAGAAGGTAACCCTGATCTTAAGCTGCGAGTGCTTGTTTCTGGTGGTGGTTGCTCTGGATTTCAGTATGGTTTTAAGTTTGATGCTGAAGCAAATGAAGGTGATACCAATATTGAAGACAAAGGCGTGGTGATTGTTGTTGACCCGATGAGTTACCAATATCTTGCCGGGTCAGAAGTAGATTTTATCGATGACTTAGAAGGCGCACGTTTCGTTATCAATAACCCAAATGCCGCTTCAACTTGTGGTTGCGGGGCTTCTTTTTCCGTATAATTCTGATATCCTTAAATTTAGTAAGGGGTACTTATCAATGAGTGCCCCTTACTTTTTTTGTAGGAAAATAGGTTTTTTAGGAAAGTTTGCTATTCTTTATATTTATTTAAGTTAAGTGAATTATTTCCCCGGACTGGAGATTTGCATGAGTGAATATTTGCCAGGGTTGGCTGGTGTACCCGCTACCCAATCTAATATTTCTGATATTGATGGTGAAAAAGGCATATTGTCTTACCGTGGTTATTCAATAGAAGAACTAGCGCAACACAGTAGCTTTGAAGAGACCACCTTATTGTTGTTGGATGGTCGACTGCCTTCACCAGCAGAGCTTGATTCATTCAAAGATCAGCTAATAGAAAATCGCCAGCTTAAATTCCATACGCGAGGAATGATGAAAAACCTTCCATCCAGTGGTCATCCAATGGATATGTTGCAAACGGTTGTTTCCAGTCTTGGCATGTATAATCCAAATGCAGAATGTTTGATTGGTGGAAAAAGCTGCGATGATATTAATTATATTCATAACACCACCGTAAAAATCATGGCACGTGTTTCCAGTATTGTTGCAATGTGGGAGCATATTCGAAATGGTTATGATCCGATTGCACCGCGCGAAGACTTATCTTTCGCAGAAAACTTCCTCTACATGTTTACGGGTAAAGTTCCCGACCCACTGTTAGCTCGTATTATGGATGTGTGCCTGATCCTTCATGCAGAACACACTATTAATGCATCAACTTTTGCAGCGTTAGTTAATGCTTCAACACTCGCCAGCCCATTTAGTGTGATTGCAGCATCTATTGGTGCCTTGTCCGGGCCATTGCATGGTGGTGCAAATGAAAAAGTGCTGGATATGTTAGAAGCCATTGGTAGTGTAGATAAAGTTGAAGAGTTCATTGATAACAGGCTGGCTAATAAAGAAGTAATATGGGGCATGGGTCACCGAGAATATAAAACAAAAGATCCAAGAGCTACAATTTTGCAAGGACTGGTTAATCAGTTTATGCAAGATCGCGGTGGCAATGTTAATCCTATGTTTGAACTGGCCAAGGTTGTCGAAGAAGTATGTGAAGATCGTCTGGCTAGAAAAGGCGTGTATGCAAACGTCGATTTTTATTCCGGAATTTTGTACAAAGAAATGGGTATACCATCAGATCAATTTACAGCAATCTTTGCTATTGCACGTACAGCGGGATGGTTGGCACATTGGCGTGAGCAACTAGCAGATAATCGAATATTCCGTCCCACGCAAGTGTATATTGGTCATGACATAAAACCCTATTCGCATATGCATGAGAGGTAGCTGTTAGTGCGTTATCTTTTATTAGTAGCAATATTAATAGTTGAGGTAAGCTTACCTGCATTGCAAGCTTCAGTTGCTATGCCAGGGGATAATGAAGTGCGTATCGCATTGCGTGCTAATCGTGGCATTGAAGAAGGGATGGCTCGGTGGCAAGCGACAGCAGACTATTTAACGGCAGCCGTTCCTGGTTATCATTTTGTATTAGTTCCGTTTAAACAAAATGCAGCGCTTAATCAGGAAATTTCGCAGGGTGGTTTTCACTTTGTGTTAACTAATCCAGCCGCTTCGGTAGAGCACGCTATTAGGTATAACACTAAACAAATCGCAACCCTGGTTAATAAGCGCCAAGGCAAAGGTTATATGCAATTTGGTTCCGTTATATTTTCACGCGCTGATAGAAAAGATATTAATACTCTTCAAGACTTGAAGGGAAAATTTTTTATGGGTGTAGATGATATCGGTTTTGGTGGTTGGCGTGTGGCCTGGCTGGAGCTGATGAGGAATAACATAAATCCATTTGAAGATTTTAAAGAAGTTAGGTTTGCGGGTGGTATACAGCAAAAAGTAGTGCATGCAGTTCTTAATGGTGATGTTGATGCAGGTTCAGTCAGGACGGACATGCTTGAACAAATGGCTGAAAAAAATGAAATAAAACTGGAGAATTTCAAGGTGCTAGGGCAAAAACACCAACGTGATTTTCCTTTTTTATTGAGCACACAGTTGTATCCTGAATGGGCCTTCTCAAAAACGCAGATAGCTTCTAATGGATTAAGTGTGAAAGTGTTGCAGGCACTTCAGGCTATTCCGGTGGATTCAGTCGCGGCAGATCAAGGAAGGTATGTCGGCTGGATTAAATCACTGGATTACTCATCGGTTAAAAGATTAATGGAAGAGCTAGCTGTTGGGCCTTATCAGCGAACCAATTTTGATTTATGGGTTCATGCATTGAAAAAATACTGGTTGTTTTTATTATTATTTACTGTCCTGGTAGTCACTGTTACAACATGGATTAATGGCCTACTAAGAAAAAAAGTAAATAAGCAGGTTTCATTTTAAGCAGAGTTGGAATAATAAACTGCGCCAAGAATCGTTTTTGAATGCGCACCAGTAACTGATGGTAAGTTGCTGCTTTGTAGCTCTAATGTACGCTGAGCCATCCAGGCAAAGGCTATTGCTTCTACCCAATCAGGGTGGACACCTAAAATCTCAGTTGTATCAACAATTATTGGATGAGATAATTTTCGTAGTGAGTCCATAATAATTGGATTGTGGCAGCCGCCACCGCAAACCAGAATGTGTTTTGTGTCAGCTGCATACAATTGAATAGCTCGAACGATACTCACAGTACTTAGCTCACATAATGTTCTTTGTACATCTTCGGGCGGTAAGATCTTTATCGCTTTATGTGAGTGTAACCATTCAAGATTGAATAATTCACGGCCGGTACTTTTAGGGGCTGCTTTATCAAAAAAAGAATCATTTAAAAAACTGTCTAACAAAAATGGATTAATTTTTCCTTGTGCCGCAAATTGACCGTCTTGGTCATATTCATGCCCCCGTTTCTTTGCTGCCCATTGATTAAGTAAGGTATTGCCCGGCCCGGTATCAAAACCTGTAACAGGTAAATTGGTGTCTGCATTAAGAATAGTTATATTGGCAATGCCGCCAATGTTTAGAATAACTCTGTTTTCAGTTTGAGATCGGAATGCGGCTTCATGAAAGGCAGGTACGAGAGGAGCGCCTTGTCCGCCTGCGGCGATATCTCTGCGCCTGAAGTCGGCGACCGTTGTGATACCGGTTTTTTCGGCAATGATATTGGCATCGCCTAATTGAATTGTGTAAGCAGGATTATTATCAGGGTTGTGATATACCGTTTGCCCGTGACTGGCAATCGCAACTATATCGGTTTGACTGAGCTTGTTTTGTTTAAGTAAAGCAATGGCGGCCTCGGCGAATAAATTTCCCAGGTCCGCATCCAGGCAAGCGCAGTCATTGAGTGTAGCCTGTTTACCTTGTGTACACGTGAGGTTGATTTTTTGTTTAACGTCTTCTGGTATTGGGTGGCTACGAGCATCGACAAGCTTGATGTTGTGATTAGCTAAATTGACAAGTACCGTATCGATTGCATCGATGCTCGTGCCAGACATTAAACCTATGAAATATTCTGGCATATGAAGGAATTAACTTATTGCTTTAATAAAGCCAGAGTATTGTTTTTAATAACATTGAGTTTCGATACAAGTGTCTGTGCTTGCGCCTTGAAGTCTTTATGATATTTCTTTGGCAGGTGTGAAGCTTTAGGTAAGCGTACTGTCAAAGGATTGCGTACAGCTCCATTTAAACGAAACTCGTAATGTAAGTGAGGTCCGGTGGCTAAACCAGAGCTACCGATATAACCAATAATCTGTCCTTGTTTAACGCGGCTACCAGTGCGAGATTTTTTATTGTAACTACGCATGTGGGCATATAACGTTTGGTAGGCGCTGCCATGTTTAATGATGATTGTTCGACCGTAACCACCTTTGGTGCCTTTGAAAACAATGCGTCCATCACCCGTTGCTTTTATCGGTGTGCCAGCACGTGCGGCATAGTCCACACCTTTGTGTGCACGAATACGATTAAGAACAGGGTGTTTACGTTTAAGGTTAAAGCGCGAACTAATGCGAGAGAAATCTACCGGGCTGCGCAAGAATGCTTTACGCATGCTCATGCCTTTAGGTGAATAGTATTGGCTGCGCCCATTTTTATCGGTGTATCGAATTGCGCGATAAGTTTTACCGTGGTTCTGAAACTCAGCAGCAAGAATATTGCCATCACGAATTTTTTTATCACCCAGGAAAACCTCTTCGTAAATAACTGTGAAGTTGTCGCCCTTGCGTATGTCTAATGCAAAATCAATATCCCATCCAAATATGTTAGCTAATTGCATGGTCATATTGTTCGATAAGCCAGCTGATTGTGCGGCCAGAAAAAGTGAATGGTTAATTTTGGCGCTTGTATGGGCTAGACGTGTATCCAGTGATTTATGTGTAACCCTGGCAGTGAAACTTGATCCCTGTTTTGTTACCGATAAACTGTTTGCAACATCATACTGATACACTAATTGTTGTAGTACGCCGTTATCATCCATAAGGAAGCGGATGGATTGTCCCGGTAAAACATGTTTGAGTTTACGAGTGTCTTTATTGGTATGAATGATTTCATGTAAAGTGCTAGGGCTAATACTTAAACGTGAAAAAATCTGCGCGAGATTATCTCCTTGTTTTACTTTAACTGTTTTCCAGTTTGCTTTTTGCTGTTGAGCTACCTGGTTAGATAAAGGCAGCATGATGGAGTTGGATTGTGGTTCAGCAGGTAGCGGTAAAGACTCAATAACGCGAAGAGTTTCGGGTTGAGTTTCAGTCTCTTGAATGACGAGCGATTCGGTTATTTTTTCTTGCTTGTTTGCCCCTGCTTGATTGGGCAATAAACTTGTTGTAATAAAAATACCGGCAGCAATAGCAGAAATTAAGAGTAAATGATGCTTTCGGGGTCGAAGTGCCCTGATAGGTGATGCTTTCTGGTCTGATAAAAACTTATAGTCGTGTCGCATGAAGCTCTTCTAATCTACGGAATTTATTTACTTTTCTCTTTAACTTTAGCGGTCTTTATACTGCGGGTCAATCTCTCCTTGTTGAAATGGTTAATAGTTGGCATTCATGCTCAACTTCAAGTATTGTTTGTGGCCGATTTTGGTGATTATTTAGATACTATTAGTAAGGTTTATTATGGCTACGCAACAAGAAGCATTGGACGTCATTTCTCGGGGTACAGATGAAATCCTGCTTGAAAAGGACCTGGAAAAAAAGCTGGCAACAAATAAGCCATTGAGAATAAAAGCGGGTTTTGATCCAACTGCACCCGATTTGCATCTAGGTCATACAGTTTTAATAAACAAACTTAGGCAGTTTCAGGATCTGGGGCATGAGGTCATGTTTCTGATAGGTGATTTCACTGGCATGATAGGTGACCCGACTGGAAAAAGTGCAACGCGTCCACCGTTAACACGCGACCAAGTGATTGATAATGCACGCAGTTATGAGCAACAGATCTTTAAAATACTAGATCCGGAAAAAACCCTGGTGATGTTCAATTCAAGTTGGATGAACGAAATGTCACCGGCAGACCTGATTGAATTAACGGCTAAACATACCGTGGCACGTATGCTGGAGCGTGATGACTTTAGTAAGCGTTACAAATCGGGTCAACCTATATCTATACATGAATTTCTTTATCCTTTAATACAAGGTTATGACTCGGTAGCCATGAAGGCTGACGTAGAGTTAGGCGGCACCGATCAGAAATTTAACTTGCTCGTAGGGCGTCAATTACAAGAAACCTATGGCCAAAAGCCACAGGTAGTCATAACCATGCCAATTCTTGAAGGTTTGGATGGTGTTCAGAAAATGTCCAAGTCACTGGGTAACTATATTGGTATTGATGAGCCTGCGGATGAAATGTTTGGCAAAATCATGTCTATTTCAGATGAGTTAATGTGGCGTTATTTTGAACTGTTGAGTTTCCGACCTATGACTGAAATTGAAAAGTTTAAACAGGATATTGAGCAAGGAACCAATCCTCGTGACATCAAATTTCTGCTGTGCGAAGAGATTATTGAACGTTTTCACGATCAGGAGGCAGCTGATAAGGCACGTGAGAACTTTATTGCTCGTTTCCAGAAAGGGGCTATGCCTGAGGAAATGCCAGAGTTTGAACTGCAGGCGCCAACAGAGGGTCTTGCAATTGCTAATCTTCTTAAGAACGCTGACCTGGTTAAAAGTACCTCTGATGCCATACGTATGATAAAGCAAGGAGCGGTCAAGATTGATGGTGAGAAGCTTGAGGATGGCAAATTAAGTGTTCAACCCGGAAGTCAGCATGTTTATCAAGTCGGTAAGCGTCGTTTTGCGCGTGTAACGCTCGTCTTATAAACGTGTTTGCATTATAACCAAGCTATCGACTAGGATTAAGAAAAGTAATGGATATGTATTAAGGCTAATACTGGGGGTGGTAATATCTTTAATCTGGGAGTCTTCTCAAGGAGTTTAACTCCTGAGTTATTCAAGCGGAAATTTCGCAATTTAATCCTGTTGGCCTGGACACTCCCAGCGATAATAGGCTTGTCTTTTATTGTTTTTATTAATGTTTTAACCCCCTCTCAATTATTCGATATTCTCACTACACCAACCGAGCCCATGTACATTATTGCATGGCTAAGCTTTGCAGTATGGTATTTTCCGCGTTTAGTGAAACCTATTGCGCATTGCGTAGGCAAACAAGACTGCAATACAACTGATAGTCAAGACGCATTGAATGCGCTACGAGTTTTCCCGTTACACTTCTGGGCGATTTTCTTGTTTTATCTGACGCTTGCACCTGCGTCTGTCATTTTGAGTGCCGAATACTTTACTGATTATGTTGCTCAGCCGGTTGACTGGTTTCGTATCCAGCTAATTGCACTGATTGTTTCGATTATTGTGGGGCTGCCAATATTCTTCCTGGTATATGATTTATTTGGCCGCGCCTTATCTGGCATCGCTATCAAGCGCCCTTATGTCTCATTAAAATCTAAAGTCTTTATGATTGGCGCGCTGGTTCCGCTGCTTATCGATACAATGTTGGTGCAATATTTTTGGACGCGTACAGGTTACTTTGAAGTAGAGACATTTGTAGTCTGGTTGTCGCTGGAAATATTGGCCATTATCGGCAGTCTGATCTTTGTGCGTAGTATTAGCCAGTCTCTATCGCCATTGCAGGAATTGATTTTGCATGCGGAAAATGCACTGGCATTGGATGTTAATAAGCTCCAGTCATTATCGACAGATGAAATGGGGGTCTTGTCAGCAGACTATACGCAGTTGTTGCAGGATTTGCAGAAAGGCGAACAGCGCTATCGTCAATTGATTGAATCGACCGAGTCTATCCCGTGGGAGTTAGATCTTGAAACCTGGTTATTTACTTATGTTGGTCCGCAGGCGGTTGAAATATTAGGTTACCCGGTAGAAGACTGGTACCAGGAAGCATTCTGGCAGAATCATATATTTGCATACGATAGAGAAGAGGCAATTAATTATTGTGTTGCATCGACCGATCGCGGTGAAGATCATGAATTTGAATATCGCATGATTGCGGCAGATGGCCACAAAGTCTGGATCAGAGATTATGTGAATGTTATTCATGAGAACGGTAGACCTGTTAGGCTTCATGGTTTCATGTTTGATATCAGTAGCCAGAAGCAAGCCAGAGAAGCCTTGCGTCAGTCAGAGGACAGGTTTAAACAGATTTTTCATGCTAGTCCTGAAGCGGTATTAATTAGCTATATGAATGATGGCAGGGTAATTGATGTAAATCAATCATTTGAGAATTTGTTTGGCTACAGATTGCAGGATATTAAGGGTAAAACTACAGCAGACTTTGGTTTCTGGAAAGATGCTGAAGACAGGCCTTTGTTTCTTGAGCAAATCAAGCGGACTGGGGATCTGGAAGAAGCGGAGTCAATATTGATAACGCGTAGCGGTGAGCAATTACGATGCCAGTTTTCTGCGCATCCAATAGGGCTGGATGGTGAGGAATGTCTTATTACGGTATTGCGTGATGTTACTGAACGAAGACGTATTGAATATATAATTCAGATGTTGGCGCAAAGCCCCTCGACTGGTGACTATGAATCATTTTTAGGCAGTATGGTACAAAATTTGACTATCGCCTATGGGGTGCAGTTTGCCTTTATTGGGCAATTGCTGGCTGATAAACGACAGGTACAGGTGAGAGCAGTATGGGCGGGCAATGAATTAGCTGAAAACTTTATTTATGACCTGCAAGGTACGCCGTGTCAGGATGTTCTCAATCTAGAGATGGAGTTAATTGCAAAAGATGCATGGAGATTGTATCCGGACGATGTGATGTTAAAGGATATGGGTGTTGAAAGTTATTATGGCGTACCGTTGATAGCATCAGATGATCGGTTATTAGGGTTGATTGTAGTGATGGATGTTAAGTCTATGGAGATGCAGCCATGGATTAAGTCAGTACTAGCTATGTTTGGAGCCCGGGTAGCTGCTGAGATGGAGAGGCAAGATGCTCAGGAAGAGTTGGAGGTACACCGTCACCACCTTGAAGATTTGGTAAATATACGAACGGCTGAAATACAGGCACTGAATCATGAGTTGGAGTCTTTCAGTTATTCGGTTTCACATGATCTTCGTGCGCCACTACGATCCATTAGTGGCTTTAGCCAGGCGCTGATGGAAGATTATGCTGGGAAGTTAGACGAGGAAGGGCAGAACTATCTTGAACGTGTCCGTAATGGCGCAATAAAGATGTCAACATTAATTGATGATCTGTTGGAATTATCTCGTGTTTCGCGTCGAGAGATGAAAAGGCAGCGTGTTGACATAACAGCGATCGCATATGACGTGATTAAGGAGCTTCAGGAGCATGAGCCTGAAAGGGTTGTTGCAATAACAATCCAGAAAGGCCTTGAACTTAGTGGTGACCCGAAACTACTGGGTGTAGTTATGATTAATTTGATTGGTAATGCATGGAAATACACCAGTAAACGGGATGGTGCTCATATTGAGATTGGTATGCATACAGAAGATAGTATCCCCGTTTTTTTTGTCCGCGATAATGGTATTGGTTTTGATATGCAGTATGCAAAAAAGCTGTTTGGTGCCTTTCAGCGGCTGCACAATGTTGCTGAATATGAAGGAACGGGTATAGGCCTGGCTACTGTGCAACGAGTGATTAATCGTCATGGTGGTCGGGTGTGGGCTCAGTCTATACCGGATAAAGGCGCAGCGTTTTATTTTACTATTACTGATCATATTAATATAAAGAGTTAGTGTTAATGTTTGATACCATCCGAGGGCGCATCATTTTACCTTTTTCGGTGGCATTGCTGATTATGTTATTGGGAGGAGTCTTTGCTGCTTATCAAATCTCAAATTTTCAAATTCATGATCATGTTGATGACCTGAAAAAAAGCCTCTACAAAGCGCTGGAGACATATGAACATAAAGAGATTGAAGGGCTGGCAGGTGCCATGGATTTATTACTGTTCGACGAAGGGTTGCATGCCGCTTGGAAAACGCAGTCACGGAAACAACTTTATAACTATACTGTGCAGTTCTACAAATCTCTAAATAAAAGACATAATATTACTCACTTTTATTTTCATAAATTAGATCAAGGTGTTTTTTTACGTATGCATAGACCTGATCGTTTTGGTGACACCATTAAACGACTGACACTTGTTCAGGCGGTAAAAACAGGTAAGGCATCCATAGGACGAGAAATGGGAGTCTTGGGAAGTTTTGTATTGCGCTATGTTCAGCCCTGGTATGTTGAAGGGAAACTGGTTGGGTATATTGAACTAGGGAAAGAAGTTGATCATCTAATTCGCAAGGCTGCGAGTGTATTGGATGTAGATTTATTTTTATTTATCAAGAAACAATTTCTTGTAAGAAGTGAATGGGAAAAGCTTCATCGTAAAGGCCATCATTTGCATAAAGTAGAAGCGGGTCAAAATGATTATTCTACATGGGCAGCTTTCCCGGATGTTGCGTTAACTGAACACACGGCAAGCATGCCAGAATTTCTTGATAAATTAATTAATGTTCAGTATATGAGTTCTGATCCTAATCTGGAGTTGTATGGTGATGCGAGTGGACATGAATTAAATGGCGGTTTTCTTCGTCTGAATGACATGAGTGGCCAAGTTGTTGGTTATATGCTTTTTTTGCTTGATGTTGCCGATGTACGTAAAGCTTTCCAGAAAGTGATAATTGGGCTGGCATTGGGTGGGTTGTTCATAGCCTTATTGATACTGGCTTTTTTCTATAGATATCTGGGGCGGATTCAGGAAAATATTTCTCATTCACAGTCTCGGCTTAAGCAAGAAGTAAGTAAACATAGGCAGACAGAAGAAGAGCTTCAGGAAATTAACGCGGAATTAGAGTCCTATAGTTATTCTATAGCTCATGATCTGCGTGCTCCATTAAGGTCGATAGTGAGTTTTTCGCAGATCGTCAAAGAAGATGCGGATGACAGGCTTGACAATAGCGATAGAGACCACCTGAACCGGGTGATTTCGGCGGGTCAGTATATGTCAGAGTTGATTGATGACATTCTAGAATTATCAAGAGTAACGCGCAGTGAATTGAAGTTGTCTGATGTTGATGCAAGTAGTCTTGCTCAAGTTATATTGCAGCGGTTTATGGAATCTCACCCAGAAAGAAATATTAAATTGATACTAGCGAATGATATGGTTATTCATGCAGATCACTTATTATTGGAAAGATTGCTGGCAAATCTTTTAGGTAATGCATTTAAATACACAGCTATCCGTGAGCAAGCTATAATTGAAATGGGTAGGAAGGATGGTCCTGGAGGGGCTGTTTTTTACATCAGGGATAATGGCATTGGCTTAGATATGAAATATGTAAAAAATATTTTTAAACCATTTCAGCGCCTGAATTCAGAAGAAAGGTACAGCGGTAGCGGTGTTGGCTTGGCAATTGTGCACCGGATTGTCACGCGCCATAAGGGCAGAGTTTGGGTTGAGTCAGAACTGGATAAGGGCACAACAGTCTACTTTACTCTTACTGGCTGAAAGCAGCCTCTAGTATAGAGAAGTTGCAGGAATAGATAAATTGAGTAATGATGAAAGGAATGAGAATAAGAAAACTAAGGGACTAGTGGATCTGAGGCCATTATTTTTTTGTGGTTGGGTGTGAGTAGCACCATTAGTTTCCATGCGCAATTGAACTAAATCAAGGTGTATCGAAAATGTCAGATAAGTTTATTCTGTTGGTGGAAGATAATCCAGACGATGAGGCGTTAACGCTTCGGGCTCTGAAAAAAAATAATATTTCTAATGAAGTTCGCGTGGCTCGTGACGGGGTTGAGGCGCTTGACTTCTTGTTTTGTCGTGATGCTTATGTTGATCGTAATCCTGCAGATCAGCCACAATTAATCCTCTTAGATCTTAAATTGCCTCGCATGGATGGATTGGAGGTCTTGAAGGAAATCAGGGGAAATGCACACACAAAGTTGTTGCCAGTTGTAATCCTGACCACCTCTAATGAGGACCGCGACATCATAGGTAGCTATGAACGCGGCGCTAACAGCTTTATTCGTAAACCTGTGGACTTTGATCAATTCATGGATGCAGTTAGGCAATTGGGGTTATATTGGTTGGTGCTGAATGAATCTGCGAATAGGCGTTGATAAATGACACGGCTGCGTTTGCTACTTGTAGAAGACTCTGAAGATGATGCTATGTTGCTGAAGCGAGAGCTTACGCGGGGTGGGTATATGCCAGAGATACGTCGAGTAGATTGTCAACAGTCGTTGTTGGACGCGCTTGATGATGGTGACTGGGATCTGGTGATTACAGACCATAACTTGCCAGGTTTTAGTTCATCGAAAGCCATGGATATGGTTAACGATGTTAGTCAAGATATTCCAGTTATTATTGTTTCAGGTAGCATTGGTGAAGATGTTGCTGTTGCTGCCATGAAGACAGGTGCGCAAGATTATATTATGAAAGATAACCTGCATCGTCTTGTGCCCGCGATAGAACGAGAGTTGCGCGAAGCTGAGAATCGAAAAGCATCACGGATAGCACAAGAAACGATTAATCATATGGCATATCATGATGCATTGACCGGATTATCTAATCGTCATGAGTTTGAAAACCGTATTAATCATGCGATAGGCACAGCAGAAGCGGGTATTGATGCCCATGTTCTGATCTATCTGGATCTCGACCAATTTAAAATCATAAATGACACGTGTGGGCATCACGCAGGTGACGAATTATTACGTCAGTTGGCTGTATTATTGAAAGATACGATCCGTAAAGGTGATTGTCTTTCTCGGCTTGGAGGGGATGAATTTGGTATTTTATTGGAGAGCTGTACTTTAGAGCGTTCCGAGCTTGTTGCCAATAAAATATTGCAAATAATTAGTGATTTTCGTTTTATGTGGGAAGGGAAAGCGTTCACCATAGGTGCCAGTATGGGTATAGTGGCAATTGATACGCAAAGTAAAAATGTATCCGATGTTTTACGTAATGCCGATATAGCCTGTTATGTTGCCAAAGATCGTGGGCGGAATCGTTATCATTTATCCAGAGTTGATGATAGTGAGCTTGCTATGCGACATGGCGAAATGGAATGGGTCTCAAGACTGCAGACTGCCTTACAAGAAAATCTTTTTGAAATCTATAAGCAACGCATTGTCTCCATATCAGGAGATGATGGTGGCAGGTATTCCTGTGAGTTCTTGATTCGTTTGCGTGGTGAGGGTGATGAACTGATACTGCCCGGGGCATTTTTACCTGCTGCAGAGCGATATAACCTCATGCCTGCCATTGATCGTTGGGTGATCAAAACCGTGTTTGCTTTTCTCGTGAAAAAATTTGGTGATCAAGTTGGGGAAGATAATGGGCACCAGTTCTTTATTAATCTTTCCGGGGCATCATTAAGTGATAAAGATTTTTTTGAATACATAAAACAACAATTAAGTATATATAATTTGTACCCTGGAATGATCTGTTTTGAAATAACAGAGACCGTCGCTATTACCAATCTTCAGGAAACGGTTGGTTTTATCAAAGATATCAGGGCAGAAGGATGTAAAATTGCACTGGATGATTTTGGCGCGGGTTTGAGCTCATTTTCATACCTAAAAGCCATACCTGCAGATTATTTGAAAATAGATGGAAACTTTGTTCGTGATATAGTGGATGATCAGATGGATAGGGCAATAGTCGAGTCAATACATCAGATTGCCAAAGTAGCAGGACTGAAAACAATTGCTGAATTTGTTGAAGACAAATCGATATTGGAAGTAATAAATGATATTGGTGTTGATTATGCACAAGGTTATGGCATCGAAATGCCAGAATCAATTGAAAAAGAGTAGCAGAAGAACGAATATTGCATTCCCCATGATGGATCAAGGATGACCAATAGTTTATTTTTTGTCATGGCTTATTGTGAGTCCAGTCGCCAGAGCATAATTTAAGAGTCTGGGCATCTTTAATAGCAATCATTCATGTCTTGAAAATTCCATGGATCGGCTCTTGTAAGTAGTTGTTTTTCTAATCATAAATAAATAAGTTCATTTTTTTTCATTTAAGTGGTTGACGGGCACCGAGAAGGCCGTATAATGCGCGCCTCCAGACATGATGGTGACAGCGATATATCTGTTATCAGCAACGGAAATAAGTAGTGAGATAAAAAATATTTATTATTGACCTGCTAACTTTTCGATGTATAATAGTCTGCTCGGTCGGGCAAGCTCCTGACTTTGTTTCTTTAAAAATTTAGATTAGATAATTTGTGTGGGTACTTGCGATGAATGTTCGAATTACGAAAAACATTCGTTACAAGTAACCTTGAAATCAATTTCAAATTTACTACAGTAACGAGCCAGATTTGACTGTTAGATTAAACAGTCACCAGAAATTAAACTGAAGAGTTTGATCCTGGCTCAGATTGAACGCTGGTGGCATGCTTAACACATGCAAGTCGAACGGTAACAGCAGAG
>Ga0316204_10003593_pt1 | contig 30451 bp, 28 predicted proteins | sample 6monrhotite_MG_2_FD_205661 | JGI IMG/M metagenome (GOLD analysis project Ga0316204, IMG submission 205661) | Microbial mat bacterial communities from mineral coupon in-situ incubated in ocean water Damariscotta River, Maine, United States -... | ecosystem: Environmental > Aquatic > Marine >...
AACCTGAGGCTTATGTGCCTTCGTCGGACACCTTTATCGAAAAGGATGCCTCGCTCAACGAGCACGTGCAGCAGATGCGACTGTCGGCGACCAAGGCCTTGCTGGAGCGCCGCGATACCATCATTGTTGCGACGGTTTCATCCATTTATGGCTTAGGTGATCCACGGCAATACCTGAGCATGGTTCTACATTTGGTCCGCGGTGAGAGTATCGATCAGCGCAAATTGCTGCGCCGTTTGGCTGATCTGCAGTACACCCGTAATGATATGGAATTGCAGCGGGGTTCTTATCGGGTGCGTGGTGAGGTGATTGATATCTTCCCCGCCGAATCCGATGAAGAAGCGGTTCGGCTGGAGATGTTCGATGACGAGATTGAATCGATTGCCTTGTTCGATCCGCTGACTGGCGAGATAGCGCGTAAAGTACCGCGTTATACGGTCTATCCAAAATCGCACTATGTGACGCCACGCGAGAGAATTTTGCAGGCGATCGAGGATATAAAGGTTGAATTAAAGGATCGCCTTAATCACCTGAGAGAAGTTGATAAGCTCGTTGAGTTACAGCGCCTTGAGCAGCGTACCCGTTTTGATATCGAAATGATGCTTGAGCTGGGGTATTGCTCGGGTATTGAGAATTATTCTCGCTACTTGTCGGGGCGTGATCCGGGTGATGGGCCGCCTACCTTGTTTGATTACCTACCTGAGAATGCCTTGTTAGTGGTTGATGAGTCTCACGTGACCATTCCTCAGCTTGGTGCCATGTATAAGGGCGATCGTTCACGTAAGGAAACACTGGTTGAGTATGGTTTTCGTATGCCTTCGGCACTGGATAATCGCCCGTTAAAGTTTGAAGAGTTTGAGCAGCGCGCACCTCAGGCCATCTATGTCTCGGCAACCCCGCGTGCCTACGAGGCAGAGCATTCGGGAGCGGTACTTGAGCAGGTTGTTAGGCCAACCGGCCTGATCGATCCTGAAATTGAAGTGCGTCCAGCCAGTACTCAGGTGGATGACCTGCTTTCCGAGATCGGTCTTCGCGCAGCAATGGGCGATCGCATACTGGTCACGACGCTGACAAAACGTATGTCTGAAGATCTCACCGATTATTTGATGGAGCACGGTGTTGCGGTGCGATATCTGCATTCTGATATCGACACAGTAGAGCGTGTTGAGATTATCCGTGATCTAAGGCTGGGTGAATTTGATGTGCTGGTTGGTATCAACCTCTTACGAGAGGGTCTTGATATGCCTGAGGTTTCACTAGTGGCTATTCTTGATGCGGATAAAGAAGGATTCTTACGTTCTGAAAGCTCATTGATTCAGACGATTGGTCGGGCAGCCCGAAACGCACGCGGTAAGGCCATCTTGTATGCCGATAAGATTACCGGTTCAATGAAGCGGGCGATTGATGAGACTGATCGTCGTCGTGCCAAGCAGATCGCCTTTAATGAGGAACATGGCATTACGCCGCAGACCATCATGAAAAGCGTAACCGACATCATGGAAACTGCAGTGCCTGGTGGTGCAGCTTTCTCGCGTAAATTTAAAAATATCGCTGAAGATGCTGGTGAATACGAGCTAATGGATCCCAGAGCTCTGGTACGAGAGGTCAAGCGCCTTGAAAAGGAAATGTATGCCTGCGCACGCGATCTCAAGTTTGAGGAGGCTGCCAAAGTGCGTGATCAATTGCATCGTTTAAAAGAGAAAGGAATTCTTGCGAGCTAAGGCCGGTATGTGTATATTTCGCAGCCTGCAATCTGCAGGCGCGTAGCTCAGTTGGTTAGAGCACCACCTTGACATGGTGGGGGTCGGTGGTTCGAATCCACTCGCGCCTACCAAATATCACTCCTAGAGAGTACAGAAAAGCCCGACAGCCTAATAGCTACGGGCTTTTTTGTTGCCTGATTGTCCAGTCCACTGGAAACTTCGGCTATCAGATGGCATGGGGATATCTCATTGGCAACCCCATGCCAAACAAGGTGTTCATCGCTTGGCTCAATAGCTGTTCAGCGGGTGATGCTTGTGCTGATATCGAAATCATTGGGCTGGCCTGACGCCATGCTCGCCAGTGAGTAAACCTATAGGTAAAATACCTGGGCTAAGCTCTTCTTGGAAGCCATTATGACCGAACAAGCCTACGTCTTCGAACTGACCGAACAATCCTTCGGCACCTCTGCCGTGCTCAATTCTCACAAAATTCCTGTATTGGTTGAATTCATGGGGGTCTGGTCTGGCCCCTGCGTGGTGATGGCCGACAGACTGACCGCTCTGGCCACAGAATTCGCCGGACAATTCATCTTCGCCAAGGTCGACATTGAAGAGCAGCCGGGCCTGAAGGAGCAGTACAAGATCGAAAACGTTCCTACCCTGCTGCTTTTTAAGGATGGCGAGGTGATTCGCACCGAGATGGGCGAACTGCAGGATGCGGAGCTGCGAGCCTTGCTGAAGGATTACGGCATCTTCCGGGAGTCAGACGAAATGCGGGGACAGGCCCGCGAAAAGCATATGGCTGGTAACACTCAAGCAGCTATCATGCTGCTCACAGAGGCCATCAAGAAAGACCCTGCAAATATCCGCATAGCCTTAGACATGGTTCAGATCTTTATCGATCTCGGAGACCTGGATCAGGCGCGGGGGTTGTTTGCGCGTCTGCCAGAGGGGGTGCGTGAATCAGAAATAGGCAAGGCGCTTAGTGGTCAGGTGCGAATGTTGGACCTGGCATCTAAAACGGCGGGCATTGAGGTGTTAAAAGGCCAGATAGCCCAAGACAATGGTAATCATGATGCACGTTTTGATTTGGCTATTTGCCTGGTTGCGCAGCATGACTACCAGCAGGCCATGGATAACCTACTGATCATTATGGAACAATCACCCGATTACAAAGAGGGTGCTGCCCGAGAGTTGATTGCCACGCTGGTAAATACCTTGACGCCCAATGCACCGGAACTGGCGGTTGAGTATCGGCGTAAGCTGGCCAACATGGTGGCCGGATAAGGAGCGATTACAAAAGGGGAGAAAAGCAAAAGAGGGCGGAGCGTTGTGTAGCAATTGGAGATGATTCGCCTGTTGGTTGTGGATTCTCCGCCCTTAATGCCAAGGTCTTCATTATTTCGGAGTATAATCGGGAGCGATGCAGCTGTTTTGTAAGGTAGTTAGTTAAAAAGCGCAGTACCCAAAAGTCTCAAGAGATATGCAGTTTTTAAACAATGCGCTATATAGATGATAATCTATCGATTGTTCAATTAATATTTATTTGTATGTAAGTATGGGATTTCCTATTATTTTTTTCTAGGAAAGTATAGGCAACTATTGATGGCTTATTTTGAAGAAAGTAGTGAATAACAGATGGTAGAACTTAGAACCTATGTCTATATTGACTCTCTGCAGCCACAGCTTGCAGAGTATATAGCAGGCGTGTCACAGGGCTTTCCTCCTGTGCCTGGTAACGCCTGTCTGTGGGTCGAAGTAGCACCAGGTATGGCTATCCATCAGTACACAGATATCGCGTTAAAAGCGACACAGGTGCATCTTGCTCAGCAGGTTGTTGAGCGTGCGTTTGGTTCCATGGTTTTGCACCATCGGGATTCGAGTGACGTGATTGAAGCGGGTCATGCCGTGCTACGTAATCTGAATGCTCAGGCAAATCAACGGCAGCGCTGTGAAATTACCTGGCAGGAAATCATTCGCGGCATGACGGCCGACCATACGATGCTGGTGAACCGCTCGGATCGTAGGGGTTCGATGATGTTGCCCGGCGAGAGCATGTTTATTCTGGAAACCGAGCCAGCAGGGTACATAGTCTATGCAGCTAATCAGGCAGAAAAAGCAGCAAATATTAATCTGGTTGATGTAAAGGCGGTTGGTGCATACGGTCGTTTGACGATTTCAGGCCGCGAGGCTGATGTTGAAGAGGCTGCTGCTGCTGCAATTGCCGCAGTGCAAAATCCAGCGTCAACTTGAGGTATTACGATGCATCGCCAACAGTTGCTTGATCTGCTAACGAATTACCAAGTCCGTTTTATGGACGAAGCAGGGTATGTGCAGCGTGCGATAAGGTATATCGAAGAGCAAGAAGATTGTTTCTATCGTGAGCTATGGCCCATGCATGTTACTGGTTCAGCGTGGGTTGTCAGTCCAGATCGCAACAAAATTTTAATGATGCATCATAAGAAGCATGATCAATGGTTTCAGCCTGGTGGTCATGCGGATGGTGATGCAGATATTGTACGTGTCGCACTACGTGAAACATCAGAAGAAACGGGTATAGATTTATCGCAAGTTAAATTATTAGATTTAAATGTATTTGATATTGATATACATAGCATTCCAGCTATGAGGGGTGACCCACAGCATTATCATATAGATATCAGGTTCTTAGTGGAAATTGATGACGGCTTGCCGGTGCCTGGAAATGATGAATCACATCAGGTGTTATGGGTTAGCTTGCACGAGGTCACTCGTTATAATAACAACCGTTCAACCTATCGTATGCTGGAGAAGACTCGTCAGCTCCGCAATATGATGACGTCTTGAGGGGCGCTATGTTGGTTAATTACTGGGTAAGTGTTTATTCGCTATGCTCTTGAATTTTGCGGTGTTGTTTTCTATATCTATTGAGTTAATTTCTGCTAACATGATGCTGTTAACACATAGATTAGGGCCTATGGATTACCAGTGAAATATCAATTGGAGCCATGTGTGGTTCTCGCCCTATGATTTATCACGGTTAAGTATGTAACGAATATTTTTAGTAACTAAAACGAGACAGGAGTAGAATATGTCAGAGAATGCTTATAAAGCGGGTGTTAAGGAGTACCGCGAAAAATATTGGACACCAGATTATGCGCCACTTGATACCGATCTGTTGGCATGTTTCAAAGTAACTGGTCAGCCAGGGGTTCCTCGTGAAGAAGTTGCTGCTGCTGTAGCTGCAGAAAGCTCGACAGGAACTTGGAGTACTGTTTGGTCAGAGTTTTTGACCGATATGGAATTTTATAAAGGCCGGGCTTATCGCATCGAAGATGTACCAGGTGATTCTGAGTCGTTCTATACGTTTATCGCATACCCACTTGACCTTTTTGAAGAAGGTTCAATTGTAAACGTATTGACTTCGTTGGTCGGTAACGTCTTTGGCTTTAAAGCGCTTAAGCATCTGCGTTTAGAAGATATTCGTTTCCCTATGGCTTTCATCAAGACTTGTGGTGGTCCTCCAGCAGGTATCCAGGTTGAGCGTGATCGTCTAAACAAGTATGGCCGTCCATTGCTTGGTGCTACAATCAAACCAAAGCTAGGCTTGTCAGCTAAAAACTACGGACGTGCAGTATATGAATGTCTACGTGGTGGTTTGGACTTAACCAAAGATGACGAGAATGTAAACTCTCAGCCATTTATGCGCTGGCGTGATCGCTTCGAGTTTGTAGCTGAAGCAATCAGAAAAGCTGAAATGGAAACAGGCGAACGTAAAGGTCACTACCTTAACGTAACTGCTGCTACTCCTGAAGACATGTATGAGCGTGCTGAATTCGCTAAAGAATTAAACATGCCAATCATCATGCATGACTTCATTACAGGTGGTTTCACAGCAAATACAGGTTTGGCCAACTTCTGTCGTAAAAATGGCATGTTGTTACATATCCACCGTGCAATGCATGCGGTTATTGACCGTCATCCAAAGCATGGTATTCACTTCCGTGTACTCGCTAAATGTTTACGTCTGTCTGGTGGTGATCAACTTCACACTGGTACGGTTGTAGGTAAACTTGAAGGTGACCGTAATTCAACACTTGGTTTTGTAGATCAGCTACGTGAATCATTTGTTCCAGAAGATCGTTCACGCGGTGTGTTCTTTGATCAGGACTGGGGCTCAATGCCTGGTGTGTTCGCCGTTGCATCTGGTGGTATTCACGTTTGGCACATGCCTGCACTGCTTAACATCTTTGGTGATGACTCAGTACTTCAGTTTGGTGGTGGTACTCAAGGTCACCCATGGGGCAATGCTGCAGGTGCTGCTGCTAACCGTGTTTCATTGGAAGCTTGTGTTAAAGCACGTAACGAAGGTCGTGAACTTGAGCGTGAAGCACGTGACATTCTTTCAGAGGCTGCTCGTACCAGCCCTGAGCTAGCGATCGCAATGGAAACTTGGAAAGAAATCAAGTTTGAGTTTGAAACCGTTGACAAGCTAGACGTTTAAATTTGTTGGTGAATTGGGTTTGGCTTTAGAGCCGACCCAGATCATTGCAACGCGTTAACAAGATATTGAGAATGAGGATATAACAATGGCAAATTATACTGAGGGTGATTATCAAACTGCCCAGACACTGGAAACTTTTGGCTTTCTTCCAAAGTTTACCCAAGAAGAGATTCACGCGCAGATTGCTTACATTATTGGAAACAACTGGACGCCTGCGATCGAGCATGAGCATCCAGGTGCTTCAAGTAATCATTACTGGACTATGTGGAAACTGCCATTTTTTGGTGAGCGGGATCTGGGTCGAGTTGTTGCTGAGCTGGAAGAGTGTGGACGTGCTTATCCTGATCACCATATTCGTTTACTTGGTTACGACAACTATACCCAAAGTCAGGGTGCAGCCTTTGTGGTACGCGAAGGCCGCGTATAAGGCGTGATTTTCATGCCTGTGTTAACAGGCAATTAATGCTAATCACAAACAAGATGATGCGATGGGGTTAATAATGGCACAAACAGCAGCAAGTAAAAGTGCACGCGAAGCTTCTTTAGAGAGACGACGTGCTTTGACCACGAAGGGCAAAGCAGCGTTGACTGGCGGAAATGTCGCGGGTACTTCGCAAACTAAACAAATTACCACTGTTGTGGTGAATAGACCGGCACAAGCAGCTTCGTCAATGACGGGGCGGGCTGCTTCACGCGCACGTCGTGAGGCAATGTCAAGCAGCGGTAAAGCGGGACTTGCTGTAACAGATCGTATTCGTACGGCACCTGCCGCAAAAGCCTCATCTGCATCATCGCAAACTGATCAACAAGATTTAGCTGCAGTGGATGATAAGTCGACTGCAGATTGTGGTTGTGGATGTAATGGTACTAATCCTACATGTGGTGAAAAGCGTAGCGATTCAGTAGCAGCAAAAAAGAGCATGATTATTCCAAACAAACATAAGCAAACTGTTGCGCGTAGTGCAGCACGTATCGCCTCATTGGCTAGACGTGAAGCAACTTCGTCTCGCGGAAAGGCGGGTATTAACGCTAATGGTTTCTCAGCAGCACAAACAGCAAGGGCTACAAATCCTGGCTTATCAAGCCGTGAGCTTGCGCAAACGATACGTGAGTCGCGTAGCCGCAAAGGAAAGTCGGGTAAAAAATCTGAGCCTTGTGGTCGTAAGAGATCAAGTAAATCAGGTAGTGGTGCGGCGGAAGATGCGCCATGGAAAGTCGGTGTAAGTGAAACAGCACTTGGGCAAACGTTAACAGGCACCATGGTCGGTCGCAGTGAGAGTGTAACGGGTGATGAAGCAAGTACCTGTCGTGATGTTACTGGTACAGAATACATGGGGGCTGATGTCTTTCGTGAATTTTGTCAAACCGATGCCATTCCATCGGCTGTACAAAAAGTCAATGTAACGACGACATCTCACGGAAACGCGGTTAGTGGTGATCGCGTGGGTCGTGGAGATAATGTGACCGGTAATGAAGCAGGTACATGTAAACGTGTTACCGGTGACGAGTATGTCAGTGCTGAACAATCACAGGGTTACTGTGGTGAGTTCGCTAAAAAATCTCCTCGCAAAGTTTCTATGGTGGAAACAATGAAAGGCGAAGCGGTTACAGGTAGTAACGTTGGGCGATCAGAAAAAGTGACAGGTGATGAGTCTGGCATGAGTCGTTCATTAACCGGAACGCAATACACAAAACCAGAAGAGATCGGTAATGCGCCCGCTAAAGTCGGTACCAGTACGACACTACGTGGTGGCAGTGTTACTGGCACTACGGTTGGTCGACGTGAACGTATGACGGGTGATGAGGCAGGTAGTTGTCGAAATGTTACTGGTGACGATTATGTTGGACAGGAACAGTACAACGGTTTTTGCAGTGCAACTGCTGATGCGCCAACAGACCTGAAGGTGGGTGTTTCAACAACAGGTAAAGGTTTGTCTGTAACTGGCACCATGACCGGCCGCGCAGGTCAGGTGACTGGAAATGAGCCAGGCAGTTGTAAAGCTGTAACAGGGACACCTTACGGTGGTTCGGAGCAGACGGAAAATTTTTGCCAAGCTGAAGACGCAGCAATGGCTAGTATGCGCAATAGAGAATTAAGAAGTACCCCAGCGATGCCATTAACAGGTCTTCAACCCGGTGTTGGTGGCGTGATGACAGGTGCAGATAAAGGTGCCTGTGAGCAAGTGTCAGGTACACCTTATGTTGGTGCTGATCAGTTTGCTGATGCATGTCCGACAACGCCGGCAACGACTGCAAGTCCTGATTTTCCTCAAGCAATTGGTGGTGATCCAGTAGGTCAGCAATTCAGCGTTAATACGCCATCAGGTGGTGCTGCAGCTGCAACTGGTTCAACAGGTGTTACTGGTAAGCAAAATAGTCAGAGCCAAATAACCGGTCCATTCGGCATGGCAACAGGCAAAGTAACTGGTACTGAAGATGCACGCTTTGGCAAAGGAAATGTTAGCAGTGCTGGAATGCGACCTGAGCCTGTTGCTCAAGTTGATGGTAGAGAAAAAGCGCGTATATCAGGTGAAGGCCAGGATACTGGTTTAAATATTACTGGTGATGACTGGGGTCGAGGTAAAAATGTTACTGGTACTGAAGGTATGTCATCAATAAAGCGTAACCCTACTATACGAGCAAATAACTCTATGGATGCCATGAAGGAAATGGCCGCAATTGCGCAAAAACGTAATGAAGAAATAGCGTTACCTAATAGTAAAGTTACAGGTGGTAGTGGTAATACTGATAAAGGGTCTCTGATTACTTATTCAGGAGGGGCTCGCGGATAATCGAAGAGTAATCTGAGATTAATCACGAGATAGTAGCATCATGTTGAACGCACGTAACAGACATAAAGACTTACGTAACTTGAGCCAAAAGCCGACCCCACTGGGTCGTCCTGGTGATAGAGCAGTGAAGTCTTCGCGAGCAGTAGAGTCCAGTTACTCTACTGGTACGCAAGTGCCTGCTGCATCAATGCAAGTTTCGCATGTGCTAACCAATGCGCGGGAAAACGCTGAATTATATGCGTATGAGAATAGTGTAAGGGAGTCGTTTGACAGTATCGTTCCAACGCTGAAGAAAATTTCTGCATTGCAACATGAGAAAGATTTTGAACAACAGGCTCAGCATTTAGCTCAGACGCAACTTGGTTTTAAATTGCCTGATTTGTTATTAAGCAATGCCTGGGTTGGTCAGCTGGATATGCGCAGTTTGTTCGCGTGGAGTGTTTTTGAAACCTATCACCGCTTTTGCGATGAGGTGTTCACACAGGATCCACTCGGCCAGAATAATAATGATGTTGGTTTCCAGGAATTTATTCAGGAATGCGGCTTTCACATGGTAGATGTATCGCCTTGTGCGGATGGTCGTTTAGCACACGTTATTCGCTATGTATTGCGTATGCCGTACAAAGAGGTTCGACGCCGTTCTTACGCAGGCGCAATGTTTGACATTGAAGACAGTCTCGAAAAATGGGTTAAGACAGAATTGGTCCGTTTTCGTGAAGGCAGGCCAAACACCGCTGATGCATCGACACGCTATTTGAAAACAGTGGTTTATCACCACAGTTCTGTCGATCCAAGTCACCAAGGTTGTGCAGCGCACGGTTCAGATACAAAAAAAGCAGCGCAGGGTGGGTTAGAGCGTTTAATGGGTTTTAAGCAGGCAGTAGAAAACACACATTGCTGTGGTGCCTCTATCGATAGTTTATTAATCGGTATGGATACAGATACGGATGGTATTCGCATCCATATGCCAGATACAAATGGCAGTATAGATTTAGAAAACTATGTTGATAGTATAGAAGTGTTTAATGCCACAGCCAGCATGAGTGCAAGCGATGCAGAGCAGTGGATGGCTGATCAGATTAAACATAAAGGTGGTGGCGCACTGACAGAAGGTATGGCGCGTTTTATGTCGTATCTACTGAAAAATAATATGTCACAAGTAGAGTATGTGCGTAGTTACTACGGTGGTTGCTATAGCGACATAGGGCACGCAGAGCGTTTTATTGGCGCAGGTATTGGTTTTGAAGAAATACAGTTACGTAATCTGACATTCTTTTCTTATCTCAATACGGTCGAAGAAGCAGCTGCAGACCTGGATGTGGGTATTAGTATTTTTACGGGTTTAAATGTTTCACAAGGACTGCCAGTGCCGATAGTTGTTCGTTATGACTACCACGGTAATGTTCCAGGTGCGCGCGAGCGTGCTGAAGAACGATGTCAGCGTGTCTCGGGTGCTTTGCATAATCGCTACAGTGAACTCGCAGACCATGGTTTGTTGCATACATTGCAAGTCGTACGTGACATTAATGGTACCGGGCAAATCGAGATACTCGATTGTTCAGTAAAAACAAAAGCTTCAGGTGCTCACTAATGAAAATCTGTCAGGTCATGAAACCATTAGTTTCAACAAACCGTATACCGGGTATGGAACATAAGCATCTGCAAGTGGTTAAAGACGGTAGTGCAATTGCTGTCGCTGTTGATGCTGTTGGCTGTATACCAGGTGATTGGGTGATTTGTGTCGGTAGCTCAGCAGCTCGAGAAGCGGCTGGCAGTAAAGAATATCCGAGTGATTTGACGATTGTCGGGATTATTGATCATTGGGAACCTGGTACGGCATAGGCACTGACGATGGAGATTATGCGGGTTGAAAAACCATTGGTATGTACTCGTCGTGTCGATGGATTAAGAGATATTAGTTTGCGTGTGCTGAGAGATCTCGCAGGTAAACAAGTGGTAGCGGTAGACCCTGTAGGTGCCAGAGAGGGTAACTGGGTATTTACTTCAAGTGGATCTGCTGCAAGGCATGCAGCTTGTGATTTTCGGATTTTAACGGATCTGACTGTCGCCGGAATTATAGATTACTGGGATGCTGATTCCGATCAGCAAACCAAATAACAGCGACAACTGTTCTGGTTTTAGTGCCAGGCAAAAGTGGCTTAACTTTAATTTAATTTGAAACAACTTAAGTCTAAGACTTTAAAAATCAGGAGTGTATTAAGATGGCTAATGACAACTACGGTATCGCCTTAGGTATGATCGAAACTCGCGGCTTAGTGCCAGCAATTGAAGCGGCTGATGCAATGACTAAAGCGGCAGAAGTGCGCATGATCGGTCGTGAATTTGTTGGCGGTGGTTATGTGACAGTACTGGTTCGTGGTGAAACAGGTGCTGTTAACGCTGCAGTACGCGCTGGTGCTGATGCTTGTGAACGTGTTGGTGATGGCCTGGTTGCAGCGCACATCATTGCTCGTCCACACAAAGAAGTTGAGCCTGTTTTGCCTACTGGTGATGCAGCTTAAGACGGTTTACCGTCACATTAAATTTTAGGAGATACAGACCATGGCTAATGATAATTACGGCATTGCTCTAGGTATGATTGAAACGCGCGGACTGGTTCCTGCCATTGAAGCAGCTGATGCGATGACTAAAGCGGCAGAAGTGCGCATGATCGGTCGTGAATTTGTTGGTGGCGGTTATGTAACAGTACTGGTTCGTGGTGAAACAGGTGCGGTTAACGCAGCTGTTCGTGCTGGTGCTGATGCTTGTGAACGCGTTGGTGATGGCCTGGTTGCAGCGCACATCATTGCTCGTCCACACAAAGAAGTTGAGCCTGTTTTGCCTACTGGTGATGCAGCTTAAGACGGTTTACCGTCACATTAAATTTTAGGAGATACAGACCATGGCTAATGATAATTACGGCATTGCTCTAGGTATGATTGAAACGCGCGGACTGGTTCCTGCCATTGAAGCAGCTGATGCGATGACTAAAGCAGCAGAAGTACGCATGATCGGGCGTGAATTTGTTGGTGGCGGCTATGTAACAGTACTGGTTCGCGGTGAAACAGGTGCGGTTAATGCAGCTGTACGTGCTGGCGCTGATGCTTGTGAGCGCGTTGGTGATGGTCTGGTTGCCGCACACATTATCGCTCGTCCACACAAAGAAGTTGAACCTGTTTTACCCACAGGCGATGCAGCTTAAGACATTTTATTGTCTAATTAATTTTTTAGGAGAAACAGACCATGGCTAATGAAAAATACGGCATTGCTCTAGGTATGATTGAAACGCGCGGACTCGTTCCTGCCATTGAAGCAGCTGATGCGATGACTAAAGCAGCAGAAGTACACCTTATAGGGCGTGAATTTGTTGGCGGCGGTTATGTGACAGTATTGGTTCGTGGTGAAACAGGTGCGGTTAACGCAGCTGTACGCGCTGGCGCTGATGCTTGTGAACGCGTTGGTGATGGTCTGGTTGCGGCTCACATTATTGCTCGTCCACATAATGAAGTTGAAAGTGTGCTTGGCGAAACAGGTAGTGCTGCAACAGCTGGTTAATGATTGTTTGTTGATTAATTAGACGACGTAACCATGTTTCATATTAACAGTGATGAGCGTGTATTAGGTTATCTTGGTCGAGCTCTGAGTCTCGAGCTATCTGCAGTGCAGCTTTATAGTACGCAGTCAATGCTTGTTGCAACTTGGGGCTTGACTGATGTCGCCGATAAGTTTCGTGCAGAGTCTCGTGAAGAAATGGAGCATGCTGAACGTATAATTAGTCGGATGCTGGCACTCGGTGTGGCACCAAACGCTTCGCAATTACGTCCTGTTCGACTTGGACGAAATTTGCAAGAGTTATTACAGCATGACTATGCATTTGAGAATGAACTGATCAGTTTATATGATGATGCGACACGTTATTGTGCGAGTATTGCTGATCATGATGATCGAGTGTTTTTTGAAGCACTGCTTAATGAAGAAAAAGCGCATGCTGCGGATTTAACGCAGTGGCTTCAGGAAGTTAAAGGCACTGATGCACCATCATTCGCATGAAATGTGACTTATTAATTGAGATGTAAAATGAGCGATCCATGGAAAGAGCGTAATAAGCCTGCTCGTCTAGAGCAGCGTTATTTATTCCAGGATTACGACACACTTCGTGATTTTCTTGAACGTGCTGCTGAATTGTCTGAACGTGAAGATTTATTTCCGGATATGGGCTTTGGTAAAGACTATGTCAACATCACTATTTATGGTGATGGAGATAATGAAGAACTCAGTGATACTCATCATCGTTTTGCGCAAGAACTCGATAAATTGTTTAACGTAAAAGACTGAGGTGAGTAAAAATGCCTGTGATTGCGTTGGTAGGCAATAAAGGGGGAGCTGGCAAGACAACGCTGGCAGTAAACCTCGCTGCAGGTCTTGCAAAACAGACAAGTACTGTTGTTGTTGATGCTGACCCGCAAGGGTCTGCAAAACAGTGGAATGCATTCACAAATACGAGTGCTGCGATCTCTGTGCTTGAACTCAGTGATGATCTGAATGTTCAGTTAAGTGAGCTTTCCCAAGAATACGATTATGTCGTTGTGGATTGTCCTCCATCTGTGCATGCCTCAGAAACTATCGCAGTACTTGAACTCTGTGACTTGGCATTAATACCTGTGCAACCTTCCCCTGTGGATTTATGGGCGACAGTACATACTGAAAAGGCTGTGGAACAGGCTCGTCTATCAAATGCTAACTTAAGAGCTGTATTAGTTATTAATCAACTGGAAACACGTACGACATTGTCACGACTGGTTCGTGATGCACTCTCTGAAATTGGATTACCCGTTGCGAAGACAGCGTTGCGTAGAAGGGCAGTTTTTAGAAATAGTGCGCTTGAAGGCAAGAATGTTTTTGAAATGGGTCGTCGCGGTACTGATGCTGCTAGCGAAATAGATGAGCTTATCCATGAGGTAATTATGATATGAGTAGCAATGACAAGGCAAAAGAAAAATTAATGGAGTCCATGCGTATGACCAAAGCGAGTTCTGATAAAAGTACTGAGACAACTGGTACAGCGCAAAATGTCAAACCTCTTGATGACAAACCAGTTATGCCAAAAAAGAAGGCAGTTGCAAAGAAGGCAGTTGCAAAGAAGGCAGTTGCAAAGAAGGCTACTGTAACGAAAAAAGCGTCAACAAACGCTCAAAAGACAGGCGTTAATTTTTATCAAACTGTGCGACGTGTCTGGCCTGACTAAAGTGAATAATTCATTCGCGATTGTTAATAAATGGCGGCCAAATACTGATTGGAGATGATTTCAGCTTCATTAGAAATCCATATGATGAAATTTATGCTTATTAGGCATTAAAAAACCGTAACTTATGTTCCTTGTGCGTAGCAATGTTTGGGTTTGATAGCGGTGTGCACTTAGCATAGGTAATGATTTATGCTGTTGCGTCGAAATATTTTCTTCGATTGATGTGGTTTTGAGGCATACTTCTTTAAGTGGGTGTGAGTGACACCAACAATAATGTTGATTTTAGAGTTAGTTTTTCTTTATCTTTGAAATAAGTTTAGGGTTCTAGAACGTAATCAATTAGTAGATACAGTTAAAAGTATTCAAGCCTGCAAAGAAAGTCCCGACGTGCATGCTAAGTGCAAAAATATATTTTAACGATACCTTAAAATGAAAGATAAGACAGGTGAGCCTCAGCCTTATGTCAAGATACTCTGACAATAGTTATACCCCGCCGGCAGCAATACCAGAACATCTTATCCGTTACGCGACATTTCGCCAGTTCCAGGTTTTTGAAACTATTTACCGCCTGGGTAGTTTTACCCGTGCAGCAGAAGAACTCTTTCTTACTCAGCCTACGGTTTCAATGCAGATAAAAAAATTATCAGAAGCTATCGGCTTGCCATTATTTGAGCATGTCGGTCGTAACATTGAACCTACAGAAGCAGGCAAGGAGTTATATGTTGCCTGCCGTAGTATGTTTGAAACATTGGCTAACCTGGAAATGAAAGTTTCTGATATGAAAGGTTTGAAGCGTGGGCGTTTGCGTATGGGAGTTATTAGTACCGCAAAATATCTGGCTCCTGAAATGCTGGGTGAGTTCAGTCAGATTTATCAAGGTATAGATCTATCCTTAAAAGTGACTAACCGTGAAAGCATTATACGTCGCATACGCGCTAACGAAGATGATCTGTATATCATGGGGCAGGCACCAGAGGGAGAGCTTGAGGTTGAGTCATTTTCTTTTGCACCTAACCCACTCGTAGTGATGGCTCCGCGTAATCATCCGTTAGTCGGTAAGAAAAATATTGATTTGGAAGAGGTAGCCAAGGAACCATTCATCATTCGCGAACCAGGCTCAGGTATTCGTGATGCTATGTTTAAAGCGTTTGATGCAGCAGGTGTGCGTCCTAGGATACGCATGGAAATAGGTAATAGTGAGGCCATCAAGCATGCGGTTGCAGGTGGTCTAGGCTTGTCTGTCTTGTCACTTCATACATTATCACTTGAAGGTATTGATGGGCCTGTTGCTGTCCTTGACGTAGAAGGTTTTCCTATCTTACGTGACTGGTATATTGTTTATCCAAAAGGAAAAGAATTATCACTGGTTGCGCAAACGTTTCTAGATTTTGTTATTGACTCTGAAGAAACGATTCGTGGGCGTATGCAAAAGATGTGGCCTAAATTAGAAAGTATTTTGAACGAAAAACACCGGACTACATCAAAAAAGAAAAAAGTTAGTAAAAAAAAGACAGTTAAAAAATAAGGTTTAAGCTTCTTTTTTCAGGCAGCCTTCAATCAATCGGAAACTTATCGAAAGATCCTTTCTAATTATGAGGGAAAGTTCAGGCCTTGCTGTATAACCATCAGTGATTTGCTTAATGACCTTAATCTTGATTTCTTCTGTGTAACTCTTCCCACTCATATATGCCTCCTGAACGCTTCCAGGTCTCTACAAGATCGGTGCGATTCTTGTATTGGTAACTAACTATAGTAACCATTACCAATATTAATGAGTAATTACTTTTACTCGGACGCATAATGCTCAGTGGATTTACTCTCGTCTTCTCAGGACAAATCTTAATTTGTAGAGACTGTGAAATATGCAAGTTTTTAACGAAATAAACCTAAAATATAAGCGCGGCGATATTTTTGGTGGTATTACAGCGGCTGTGATTGCACTACCGATGGCGTTAGCTTTTGGTGTTGCATCAGGTGCTGGAGCTGAAGCAGGCCTGTATGGTGCAATCTTTGTTGGTTTATTTGCTGCATTATTCGGTGGTTCGCCCACATTGATCTCGGAACCAACCGGTCCTATGACGGTTGTGTTTACCGCAGTCATTGCAAAGTCTATTGCTTCAGATCCTGTCAATGGTATGGCAATGGCCTTTACGGTTGTCATTATGGCCGGCATGTTTCAAATTTTATTTGGTGTAATGAAATTAGGTAAATATGTAACCTTGATGCCTTATACCGTTGTATCAGGTTTTATGTCAGGCATTGGCATCATTCTTATTATTTTGCAGATTGGTCCTTTACTTGGGCAGCCTTCACCAAGTGGTGGTGTGATTGCCGTTATAGAAAGTTTACCAGTACTATTTTCTGGTATACAAGCCAATGAAACGATATTAGCTATCTTAACTGTATCCATCCTTTTTCTTATACCAAAGAAATTTAAACAACATCTTCCTCCTCCACTGGTGGCACTGGTTGTTTGTACCTTGATTTCAGTGATGTTTTTAAGTGAGGTAGACGTACGTCGCATTGGTGAAATACCTAGAGGCTTGCCTGATATACAGATGCCAGTGTTTAGCCCTGATCAGTGGCGAACAATGTTAATAGATGCCATTGTATTAGGTATGTTGGGATGTATTGATGCCTTACTCACATCTGTTGTTGCGGATAGCATTACTCGTAAAAGACATAATTCAGATAAGGAATTAGTAGGGCAGGGTATCGGCAATATTATGTCTGGATTATTTGGTGGTTTACCTGGTGCCGGTGCCACCATGGGGACAGTTGTTAGTATTCAGGCTGGAGCCCGGACTGCTTTAGCAGGCCTTGTAAGAGCAGGCATACTACTCATCGTGATTTTGTGGGCAGCAGATTTAACATCAGTAATTCCATTGGCTGTATTGGCCGGTATCGCGTTAAAAGTGGGTATTGATATTATTGACTGGGGCTTCCTTAAACGTGCTCACTATATTTCGGGAAAAGGCGCGCTTATTACATACGGCGTCATATTGCTCACAGTTTTTGTGGATTTGATTGCGGCTGTTGGTATTGGGTTATTTGTTGCCAATATTATGACAATTACGCGACTATCAGAGTTGCAGGCAAACGATGTTAAAGCGATATCAGATCCTGATGATACAGATTTAGAATTATCAACTCGGGAAAAAGAAATATTAAGAGATGCCAAAGGTAAAATTTTGTTGTTGTATTTACGTGGAACAATGATTTTTGGTAGTTCGAGAGCAATTACTCGTAAGAATTCACAAATTGGTGGTTGTCATACGCTTGTTGTCGATATTACAGATGTTAAACATCTTGGTGTTTCGGCCGCTTTAGCACTTGAAGAGTCCATCCTTGAAATGATTAATGCAGGACGTTCAGTTTATATCGTTACAACTAAAGAACAGGCTTTACAGCGACTGGGTAAGCTGGATGTTCTTAAAAATATACCTGAAGAGAATATTATTGTTGGTAGAGAGGTAGCGCTGGAACATATTAACGCAAAATAGTCTGATTTATTGTAAATATACAGTGCTGTGTAAATTCTATCCCGGTATCCAAAGTAATCATTTGGCATTCTTGACCTAGCAACATGCTTCTCATTGCTTTGGCTAGTGGTGTTGCTGTTGAGTGTTCAACTTTGTGAATTAATAGAGTTCCAATTTTCTTTCAAGCAGCGTAACTAAAACTAAACGGCCTTTACCTGGTTAGCCTTTTTCGTTTTTTACAGCTGCTTTTGCTTAAGCGCTTAGTCTGTCGTGCATCGAATTCGCAAAGCCCCCTGTTTCATCGTATTTCACGTCTAATGGTGTTTCCGCTACGGCCGAATTTTATTGCCATAGCTGTTTGTTTATACTCTGAATCATTGAGTGTAATAAACTGATATCTTTCATCCTAGAGTCAGTTACCTATAGTGTTTCATGATGTATGCCTGAAATCATTTCGTGAGAGTTAGTGTTTTGGTGGTAACTGGCTTAACAAATCACTTTAAGCTGTTGCACTTATTCTATGAATTCAGGGGACTATACATACCTATGTTCATGACAGTTTATGAATCTAGCCTAAAAATTAATAAAAGGTATAACTCTAGTGATCAAGTCTTTCTTGTATAAGCGTCTTTTCTTTAGCCTTCTATTTGGATTTTTTACCTTCTCGTCAAGCGCTGTTTTTGCAGTGGATGATGATCAACAGGATGTATTGGATCTGCTCGCTGAAGATAAAGCTCCGGATGGTGTGGTATTTGAGTTGATTGGCAATGAAGGTGATTACCTGTTAAATGCGCTTGAAAAGGTAAAAAGCTATAAAGAGCAATTGCAAAAGAAATTCCCGAAATTAGACATTGCTGTGGTTTCTCATGGCTCCGAACAATTTAATCTGACTAAAAATAATCAAGGTAAATCTAAAGAAGCGCATTCTCACGTGCAACGACTTGTAGCTTCTGATGTGCCTGTACATATTTGTGAAACACATGCCAGCTGGCGTGGTGTAACGTCTGACGACTTCCCCGATTATATTACCGTGTCGGCAACTGGTCCTGCACAGATTAGGCAATATCAGGAATTAGGTTATATCCTTGTTGTGATTGAATAGTTATAAAGAGATGACTCAGCTTTTTCATGGGTTTAGTCTGGCTTCACTCCGAGAGTTCTATTCCGCATAAGTACCGCTAGCCCTAAAAATAAGAGCAAGAAAGCCGAAGGGGTTGGCACCGAGGCGACAGGACCGAATTCCAGTGCGATGAATGGTCCGATGGAGTCTTCAGTTCCAACAGCTCCAGTGGAGGAGATCGATAGGTTTGGAATGATGAAGTGGCCGTCAGCATCCAGCAGGCTGGCTAGCTCCGCAATGCTGGTGGCCAGGTTGTCTGGATCGCTAAGAATTGGTACTGAGGTGAGATAGTCAGTATCCCCGAATAGTTCGAAAACATGGAGCTCCGGGCCGACAGCAATATTGCGTAAATCAAATTCGAAGACTGAATCGAGCTGGATGTTGACACCCTGTCGCATCTCAATTGTCGTACCAGAGGTGCCCCCGATCAAGGTAATGTAGCCATTTGGATCCTCGAATTCACCGCGTTGAGTAGCTGCGTCGAGGTCTGCTGTTGTGTCGTCTATAGTGAATGAGATCAGAACCGATTCACCCAGCTGGAAGCCTTGAAAGGTGGCGATTTCAGGATCGACCGGGCCGTTCTCTACGAAGGTGACTGGACCGGCGTTAAAGGTAAATCCTACCAGTCCAGCGTGAGCAAAGGGTGTAAGGACGGCCATGAGTAGTGCTGCAAAAGCTGATCTCATCTTGTTATTCCTTGGTGACCTGTGTGGATTGGAGCTGTGTGATCGAGAAACGGCAAACTGGGCCAGTGAATTTAGGGAATGCCGAACAGAGTATACTTAATTCCTATTGACCGAAAACGACAACAGATTTGTGGAAAACCAAAACAGTGAATGGGTGAATAAACTGTCTAGTGTTTGCGGCTCAGTCTGAATTTTATTGTAAGGACATTTTTTCTTCATTGTTTGTTAAGCCAATGTTTATATCGATTTTGTGGATCTTCGATTGCAGCTCTACAGCTATCTTTATATTTACTTAGCAATATTGAAATATTTGAAAAATCATTGTTTATCATTTTTTTCTGATTATCGACAGCCATAGCCACACGTGTCTGTAGAACTTCTTTACTGCTTATAAATTGAGATAGCCTGACTGCCATAGTTGCTGACTGAGCTAGCAAGATTGCTAAATCACTTGCACCGTTTTGTTTAACTACTTGTACACTCAGTAGGTAGAATGCAGTGCATTCTGCTAATTCCTGAGCCTGTTTGTCTTTTGCTCTTTCTGGCCCACTTGCATTTACTGTAGATGAAAGTGCAATACAAAATATAAGGCTGATCAGTTGTTTCATGCTTTTCCTTAACAGTAAAAGTAGCTAGCGGTAGCCTGTTCTGAACATAGGCTATGCGTCATATTTGATTTATTGTCCATTTTCTCATCATATAAGTGATGCTTAAAGAATAGAATAATTTTCCTAAATAGTGCTGTGTGTTCAGCTTAGCCGATATTTATACTCCTTCTTGTGAAAAAAACACACCAATGCCAGGGAAGTTGAAGACTCCATCATCTTTGTTAATGCCTGGTTTAATACAAGAATTCTGGCTAAAACCAAGTCAGTTAGTTGTTGTTAAATGTACTTTCTATTTGTAACTGTATTATCTTAAACGGAAATATTTAATTAGCTGTTTACTTGTACAATCTTCGTGCAGGTCTGGTGAGTCTGTCACTTGAATTAAAGTGACATTTGTTATCTCTTCACAAGAAAGGCCTTTAACGAATTTCTCTATGAGACCTAATGCGGATCATGAAATTTAAAAATCCTTCAATTGCATGTCTTATTCGCAATACTCTGTTGCTGTCTTTGCTTGTGTTGATTTCAGCCTGTACTGGCATGGCCAAATATCCAGAAAATATGCGTTTGGAGGCAGTCAGAGAGATGCCTTCGAAGCGTTTGACCAGTAGTTCTAATCAAGATATTTTTTTGCTCATGGCCTTTTCTGGTGGTGGGACACGCGCATCGGCAATGGCCTATGGTGTTCTTAAAGAATTTTCACGCATTCAGGTCGGGGAGGCTGGTTCACGGCATGCGCTTATTGATGAGATTGATGCTATTTCAGCGGTCTCGGGAGGCAGTATAACGGCTGCATACTTTGGACTCTTTGGAAAAAAAATCTTTGATGATTTTAGGGAAGGATATCTTGAAAAGGATGTTGAAAAAGAAATACAGAGGAACATATTTTCTGTTGATAATTTAGGCTGGTTGTTAGCCGATAGTTACGGTCGTGGTGATTTACTTGCTGAATATTTTAAGCAAGAGCTATTTGGTGAGTTACCGATTTCAGCTTTACTTGATAGAGACGGACCCTATGTACAGATTAATGCTACAGATCTTTTTCGCGGTATTCGTTTTAGTTTTTCCAAGAATCAGTTTGATTTAATATGTAGCGATGTTGAAGCATTTCCTGTTGCGCGTGCCGTTGCGGCATCAAGTGCGGTTCCTGTCATCTTTAATCCACTGACATTAAAGAATCATGCGGGAACCTGTGATTACAAGGTGCCTGAATGGCACATGGATGCTTTGCTAAGTCCTCAAAAAAATCCTAGGCGATATCGAGAGGCGCGAAGACAAGCAATTTATCTGCAGCAAAAGACTAAACCTTATATGCATCTGGTAGATGGTGGTTTGACTGACAATCTTGGGCTTCAGCCACTTAACGATCGACTGGTTACAGGAGAAGGTCTGTGGAGTTTAATGAAGCTTCTGGGGCAGCCTAAGGCAACAAAAGTTATATTGGTAGTGGTAGATTCTTCCGCTTATCTGCCTACGAAATGGGATATGTCTCCAGATATACCTTCTTTCTCCGCAGTTATTGATGCAACGACGAGTGCGCTTATTAACAATGCAAGCTTTGAAACACTAGAATACCTACGTGCTCATAAGGACGCTTGGGCGGAAGAGGCCAGAGTATCACGTTGTCGTGAAATGGAAGACTGTTTCCCGCTTGATTTTAAAATTGTCCTGTTTCGCCTTGATGATGACAACGACCTGCTTAGAAGAGAAAGGCTGCTATCTTTACCAACGGGTTTTACATTATCACCGCAGCAAATAAATGATGTCATTGAGGCTACCGGTGAGATAGTTCGCCGCCACCCAGATATGAAATTCTAGTTAATGCAGCCCCTGCTGGTTAACCATAGTTTGAGCTTATAAAGGCGGCTACAGCTCTCTTGGTTGCATCTTTAAGTGATTGCTCGAGATCATTTCTTGTTCCAACACCCATGACGCCAAAATCATAATCGTAAATTATTGCTGGTTTTGGTTTGATGCGCCCAAAGCCGGATCGTATTGAGTAAACGAGGTTAGCATCGCCTAGCGTTAGGCAGGAGATCTTCACATTTAAATAAACCCTTCCTTTAATAAAGATGTTTTCCTTTAAAGGCAGTATCCGTTTTTTACTGAGTTCAAAGTCAATAAGGTTATTGATTTCATCTTGGCTGTGAGGGCACACAGAGTCAATTTCAGCAAAATAAGCGAGTTGCTTGGGGTTCGCGACATTAATGGCGTTGTATAGCCATTTTGGTGTTTGAGAGGCGTATGTAGTTGATGTAAACAGTATCACTATCAAGACTGTTATATATGCTCGAATCAATTTATTCACCCGTATTTAATTTCATGTAATTCATTTATGAATCCGCGTGTCAGTGGTATCTATTTTATAAGGAATAGCAATAGTAGTGAAACTAATAAACCTGATCATTTTCTCTTTGGTATTACTATCAGTAGACTGACCTGTGGCTGTGGAATCTAAATCCTATGCTCGTTCTCTTTAAGTCTGCTTTAGTGTTCAGAAGTTTTGTATCGTTTAGTTGCCTATAGGCAGCTTATTTCAGGCTTAATTATCCGTGATACTCCATTGCGCAAATATGATGCAGTAGATAGGATCAAGAGTTATCTATAGTCACATTATTGAGCCTAATCTATGAAAATCGATACGCTATTTTATGACAAAAGTCAGTGGGACTTTGATTCTAGTCATATAGAGAATAAAGGAGAAACATCTATTGTCTTTATTTTTGGCGACTCTGATGTTCTAGCGTCAGGAAAGTGTTTTGATGGTATTAAGCAACAATATCCTAATGCACATATTGTTGGTGCTTCCACATCAGGAACTATTTTAGGCCCAGAAATCACCACTCACTCAATTGTCGCCACCGCGGTGCAATTTGAGAAAGGTGCTATAGCCATTAGCACAATTGATTTCTCTGTAGATGATGATATAGAAGCATTATCTAAAAGATTAGTTGATCAACTTCCGGTGGATGATCTCAAGCATATATTTGTGTTGTCAGATGGATTAAATATAAATGGCTCCGAGCTGGTTCGTGGCATAAACAAAGCAGGGCATGGTATTACTGTTTCCGGTGGTATGGCTGGTGATAGTGACCGATTTCAGGATACCTGGATTGTTGCTGATGAGCCTGCCAAGCAATTTCGAATCGTCGCAGTAGGTTTTTATGGTGGTGATTTTTCTATTACTACCGGCTGTCACTCAGGTTGGGCGTCGTTTGGTGCTAACCGGGTCGTCACTAAGTCAACGGCTAATGTGCTTTACGAGCTCGATCACCAGCCTGCACTGGATCTTTACAAAAAATATTTAGGCGAGTTTGCTAAAGATCTCCCTCATAGTGGCATGCGATTCCCACTCAGTATTAAAGAACATGATGAAGCCGGCGAGGTTATTAGAACTCTGCTGGGTATTGATGAAGAAAGTAAGAGTATTACCTTTGCTGGTGATATTCCTGAGGGTTATATTGCTTGCCTGATGAAACCGGATATCGATCTTTTAATCGATGGTGCTGGTGTTGCAGCAGAAGAAATAATTAATGTAAATTCAAATTCTGCACTCGGTCTTGTGGTCAGTTGTGTTGGGCGACGAGTGGTAATGCAGCAGATCGTTGAAGATGAACTGGAGGCAATAGAAGATATTTTAGGCAATAACGTTCAATTAACCGGTTTTTATTCTTATGGAGAAATAGCCCCTTTTCAAGATGATCTCCTTCAGTGTCAACTACATAATCAAACGATGACGCTCACGGCTATTTACGAGAAATAGAATGCATCGCCTGCTCAAACGCCAGCTAAAGCAAATATATGGAAAATCTGCTGATATTGACCAGTTGTCTGATCGTGAGAAACAGTTTTTTAAAGCTGTTTCGCAGTCTTATGAAGAGAATGATAAGGAGCGTAGATTTTATCAGCATACTGTAGAAGTCAATTCTAACGAACTGAATGAGAAAAATATCGCAATCAATAAGGCTCTGTCTTCACTGTCGAAAGCGCAGCGATTGGCACAAACGGGTAGTTGGTTGCTTGATCTAAATGACCACACTGTCGAGTGGTCAGATGAGCTATTCAGGATTTATGAGCTTGAGCCCAAAGCAATACAGCCTTCTAGAGTCTATATCGCCCCACTTATTCACCCCGATGATGAGGGCTTGGCTGATTGCGGTTTGCAGCTAACGCTTGAAAAAGGTTTTTTTGATAGTGTCTATCGCCTTCAATTTGAATCAGGAAAAATAAAGTACATTCATGAACATCGGGAAATCATCTTTAATTTCAAAAAACAACCTGTCGCTGTTCAGGGAAGCATTCAGGATGTGACCGCACAAAAAAAGGCAGAAGAGGAGTTATATCTCTATGCCAATGTATTTCATAACAGCGGTGAATCAATTCTTATAACAGATAAAGATCATAGAATTATCGCGGTTAATACGGCCTTTACGGAGGCGACGGGGTATAGTCTTGATGATCTTAAAGGGAAGAACCCAAATGTTCTTTCTGATGGTAATACGCCTGATTATGTTTATGACAACATGTGGTCAGAGCTTGACCAAAAAGGATTTTGGCAGGGAGAACTGAACGATAGAAAAAAGAATGGTGAGGTTTATCCCAAATGGATGTCTATTTCAGTCAGTTATAGCGATGAAGGTGAAATATTGCACTACATAGCGAGTTTTGCCGATATATCTGAGCGTAAAGCCGATCAAGAACGCATACATTACCTTGCTCATCATGATGCTCTTACTGGACTGGTAAATCGTTTTAGCTTGGAAGAGCGTTTATCTCAAGCGTTACACACGGCTCATCGTAAAAGTAGAAAGTTAGCATTAATGTTTATTGATATGGATCGTTTTAAACTTGTAAACGATACATTAGGTCATTCAGCTGGAGATACCCTGCTAGTTGAAGTGGCGCGTCGTTTAAATGAGTGTGTGCGAGAGAGTGATATTGTCGCCAGAATAGGCGGAGATGAATTCGTCATAGTCTTAACAGAAATTGGAGATGGCCTGTCGGCTGCTCCCATAGCACGCTTAATACTTGATAAGCTTGGAAGGCCTTACGATATCAACAGTCAGCAGGTCTTTTCCAGCCCGAGTATAGGTATCAGTATTTTTCCTTCTGATGGTGATGATGCCAATAGTTTGATGAAGAACGCCGATGGGGCCATGTATCATGCTAAAGATCAGGGGCGGAACAATTATCAGTTTTTTACTGAGTCATTAAATACCGATGCGAATGATCGTTTGACCCTGGAAAATGATCTGCGTTTCGCCATTGAGAATGGTCAGTTTGAACTTTTCTATCAGCCACAAGTGTGCGCCTGTAGCGGTGAATATTGTGGTGTAGAAGCTCTGCTGCGCTGGTTTCATCCTGAAAAGGGCCTTATTTCCCCAGAGATATTTATCCCAATAGCAGAAGAAACAAAGCTCATTGTTCCACTCGGACTCTGGGTTCTTGAAGAGGCGTGTCGTCAGCAGTTCGAGTGGCAAGAAAAGTACGATAAGAAGCTTAAAATGGCTGTTAATGTCTCGGCACAACAGTTGCAGGATCCAGATCTTGTTAGAAAGATTAAATTAGTCATGGAAAAATTCAATGTGGCTGAAAACAGCCTTGCATTGGAAATAACTGAATCAACGGTTATGGAAGACCCAGAGGCAGCAATCATGCTATTGCGTCAAATTCGTGATCTGGGCATTGAGCTTGCTATCGATGACTTTGGAACAGGGTATTCCTCATTGGCTTATTTGAAGCTACTGCCCATTCATACCTTAAAGCTTGATCAGACGTTTGTAAGTGATATTGAATTTGATAATAATGATGCTGAGATTAGTGCAGCGGCACTGGCACTTGCCCATAATCTTGGATTAACGGTTGTGGCTGAAGGTGTTGAAACTGCCGCACAGCGTGATTTTCTGGTCTCGCATAAATGCGAAACCCTGCAGGGCTTTTTCTATGGTAAGCCTCTTCCCGTTGATAAGGTTACAGAGATTATTTTCAATACATAGTAGTTGCCCTAAATAGCACTGGAAGGGTGCTGAAGTATTTTTACCCTGCAGAATCAAATGCCCCTGAATGAGTTCAAGTAATATGAACAATGAAACATTAGATCCAATTCTTATCAGTGAAATTCAGTTTGATAAAGCAAATTCCTATATCAGTCATCTGCAGCGTGGTTTGGTTGAGTTTCTCAAGCAGCCCAAGCGAATCAATATCGTAAATTTTCCTATTGAGCTGGATGACGGATCAGTAAAAACCTTTCGCGGCTACCGTATTATCCATAACCGTGTCTTTGGCCCTGGTAAAGGCGGAATTCGCTACCACCCCGATGTAAATGAGGCTGAAGTGGAATCATTGGCAAAATTGATGACATGGAAGTGTGCCCTGGTGAATATTCCTTTTGGTGGAGCAAAAGGAGGTGTTTCCTGTAATACAAAGGAATTAAGTACGAATGAGCTAAGGAAAATCACGCGTCGCTTTACCTCAGAAATGTTTGATGTGATTGGTCCTTATACTGACATTCCTGCACCAGATATGTATACCAATGAGCAGACCATGGCATGGATATACGACACCTATGAGGTCCTTAATCCCGGTGAAAATAATCGACCTATCGTTACAGGAAAACCAATTGACCTTGGTGGTTCATACGGTAGGCGTGATGCTACAGGTCAGGGTTGCCTGTTTGTTACAGAACGTTTTTTATCCAAGCGCTTAATCAAAGAAATTGCGGAAATTGCCGGTACACGTGTCGTGATTCAGGGCTTTGGCAACGTCGGACGTGTTGCTGCCAATGCCTTTTGTCGTCAAGGTGCAAAAATCATTGCCTTAAGTGATAGCAGTGGCTGTATCTATAATGATGAAGGACTAAATCTTGATGCTGTCGCTTCATTTAAAGATGAGCATGGTGTCTTGGTTGGTATGCCTGGTACGCTTACGATGACCAATGAGGAAATGCTCGAATTAGAGTGCGATATATTAATACCTGCCGCGATCAGCAACCAAATACATGCGGGTAATGCCAAGAATATAAAAGCAAAGCTAATCGTTGAGGCCGCAAATAATCCGACGACTCCTGTTGCTGACAGCATCCTTAATGAAAAAGGTATTTATGTATTACCCGACATTATCTCTAATGCCGGTGGTGTAACAGTGAGTTACTACGAGTGGGTGCAGAATCAGGCAAATGAACAATGGGATATCGATACGGTTAACAGTAAGCTCAAGAAAAAAATGTACGATTGCGTTGATGTTGTTTTCAAACGCTGGCAGTCTTTTGTCGTAGGTGAAGAAAGAGGGGTTGATAAAAAAACAGGCGAACAAATCGAATGCCCAGATTTTCGTACCGTCGCGCTGATAACAGCGATTGAACGTGTGGCCAATGCAACATTGACACGCGGAATCTGGCCATGATGCATCAGTGGTTTTTCTTATTAAAAATTAGATAGAGATTAACTTATGAGTGATAGACATTTTCATTTAAAACTCGAAGCCAGTTACCAGGGCGATAAAAATGAGATTGACGGTTTGCGTGTTGAGGTACTTAACAAGGATGTGTGGGAAACCCTGGATCTGAGTATACGTTCTCCGGGATTTTTACTGTTTATCAATGGGCTTTTTTCCTGTCAGCACCTGTATATGAGAACTAACAGCGCTGAGAGGGGGTTGTTACTGGATTCATCAGCAGGTGAAATGAAAGTGGTAGCTGGTGAGTTTTGGCGTATTAAAGAAGCCTACATCTCGTTTAACGTAAAGCTTAGGTCGGGCATCCCTAAAGAAGATGATTTGGCCTATATAAGGGATAGGATGACACATTGCCCTGTTTCAACGAATTTGCCCGACGATATACAAATAAATAACGCTGTTAATTTTGATTCGTAATAAATGATGTGCCTGTAGTGTCAGACTCTTTTACATAAAAAATCCATAAAAATTAAAGGTTATTTAATAACTTATTGATCCTTATAGAAATAAAGCTCTTGGCCTGAATTATGCTTAGATTAATCCAGGTTTACTATTTGGTATATATAAACATGAAAAATATTTTTACTTTTCTGATATTAAGTCTGAGTGTGATTTCGTCGACCGCATTTGCAGAGACAATCTTTGATTTTGAATATTCATCTAGTGAGCTTCCTCCTCGCCTTGATCCTCTAGAGTCTTCGACGGTCGTTTCCGCGCCGGCTACAGCACCAAGAGCATATGGCTATATTGTTTTTGGTGATGATCGTTATCTAACGGTAGTTGGACGTAGTATGCCCGCGGCAGCGTTAGGGATTACGGATTTTTCTATCACAGTGGTAGGGACGGGTATTGGTGATGGAACCTTCGGGCTGAGTGACTTTGGCGATTTTATTTGGAATTTTGATTTAACGCCTGGTGCGGTAGACTGGTTTGCTAATTTAGTGACGGATAGCGGATTCTTTGACTTTAATATGTTCAATTTATTGAGGGGTGGGCCATTGCCATTGTCTGGGGCTGGTTCAATTCTCGCTATTCCGCCTACTGGTGTTGATCCATTTACGATTCAATCTGGCGAGATGTTTTTACAGGCGACATCTCTGATTCAGCGAACAGTGCCCGTACCTGCCGTTTGGGTGCTAATGCTGGTCGGATTGTTTACTATGCGTAAACGATTGCGTTGAATGTTTGCTTAAGTTACTTAAAAGCCCGGTTTTACCGGGCTTTTTTGTGTATGTTTAATAATCCAACAGGGTTCATGCCGCAGCTAGGCTTTTATCACCATCACCGAACAGGGTGACTGTTCTACCACTTTGTTTGAGCAGGCTCCAAGTAGTTTTTGAGGCACACTCTTGGTGTGTGATGGAATAACGATCAGGTCGGCACCGACTTTTTTGGCTTGATCTAGAATATGCTCTGAAGGGTGTCCTTCCGCAATTCTTGCATGAACCTTGATGTTTTCCGGGAATGTATTTGCAATATATTTCTTCAGCTCTTTGGCTACCAGTCTAAGTGCTTTTTCTACTGTGTCGTCAGGAAAGAAGGAAGCAACCATAGGCATGCCAAAACCCGGTAATACTGTGAGTATGGTAATTTCTCCACCATTTTCCTGTGCCTGTTTAATGGCGAAAGCGACGGCTTTTTTTGCCAGCTCAGTTTCCTGAAGATTCAGGGGCAAGAGGATTTTCTTAAACATGGTGTATTCCTCGTAAATCAGGCGGCTAGTGGAGAGGTTGAGGTGGGTTTTCTGCGTCTTTGTATAAACGCTATCAGGCCAAGTAAAAGTAGGGCCGGTATGAATAATAGTTGCTTGGGTGGGCGTTCCGCGTCTACCTGCAGGTAGTGAATCTGCCAGTCAAAATCGAGCCCAGCTTCCTGTGCCGGAGTCATAAAGGTAACGTTATCGACAAAGATATTGCCATTTTCCTCGCGTACGGCAAGGCCAGCATTTTCAAGGCGTGCCTCGCCATTTTCAGCTTGCGAATTCAAGGGTAGTTGCACCAGTTTTTTAATGAACTTGCCGTCTATATTTTCACCTGAAACCATCATGCGCAGTTTTTCCTCTGCAGGCATATTTTTCGCCATCTCAATAATTTCATTTGCATTGACCTGAGTGGTTGATGGATATGCCATATCCCACCAGTAGCCAGGACGGAAGAGAGTAAAGGCAATCAGGAGTAATGCGAGTGTTTCCCAGGTGCGGCTTTTTACCAGCCAATAGCCCTGTGTTGCTGCTGCAAAGATCAGCATGGCAGCTGTGGCGCTTAAGATAGTGAGTAATAATATTACCCAGTTATCGATACCGATCATCAGTAACTGCGTGTTAAAGATAAACATAAAAGGCAAGATGGCTGTTCGAATGTCGTAGGTAAAACCTTGAATGCCCGTTTTAATCGGATCACTCTTGGCAATAGCTGCAGCAGCAAAGGCTGCCAAGCCAACGGGTGGTGTGTCGTCAGCCAGAATGCCGAAATAAAATACGAACATATGCACGGCAATTAGGGGGACGAGTACGCCGTTACTGGAGGCTAGTGCAACGACGACCGGTGCCATCAGGCTAGAGACGACGATGTAGTTCGCTGTGGTGGGTAAGCCCATGCCAAGAATGATACAAATGACTGCAGTAAAGAGCAGAGCCAAAATCAAACTACCACCAGAAATTAATTCGACAAATTCGACCATGACCTGACCAATGCCCGTTAGGGTTATGGTGCCAACTATGATGCCTGCAGCGGCTGTTGCCACACCGATGCCGATCATGTTGCGCGCACCATGAATAAGGCCTCGTACGCATTCGTCAAAGCCCTGTCTCCATGCAGTGGCGGAGGGTAGATTATGTTGACGAAAATATGCAGAAATAGGACGTTGTGTGAGTACGATAAA
>Ga0316204_10003594_pt1 | contig 30448 bp, 26 predicted proteins | sample 6monrhotite_MG_2_FD_205661 | JGI IMG/M metagenome (GOLD analysis project Ga0316204, IMG submission 205661) | Microbial mat bacterial communities from mineral coupon in-situ incubated in ocean water Damariscotta River, Maine, United States -... | ecosystem: Environmental > Aquatic > Marine >...
ACGCTGCGTGGCCCGGTGTATCCAGGAAGCTAATAACACCTTTGTCGGTTTCTACGTGATATGCACCGATGTGCTGAGTAATACCGCCGGCTTCGCCAGAGGCAACTTTTGCTTCTCGAATGTAATCAAGTAATGATGTTTTACCGTGGTCAACGTGCCCCATAATGGTGACTACTGGAGGACGTGGTTGCTCATTACTAAGCTCACCGCCAGCGGTTGCCAGCACGGTATTTTCACGATCATTCATTGAAGATGCGATGGCTTTATGACCACACTCTTCAACAATAAGTATCGCAGTATCCTGATCAATCACCTGATTGATAGTGGCCATAACCCCCATCTTCATCATAATCTTAATCAGCTCACCAGCCTTCATAGACATCTTAATGGCCAGATCAGATACTTTAATCGTTTCCGGAACATCTACATCATAAGTCATAGCCGCTGCTGGTTTCTCAAACCCATGTTTACCAGCTGCATCCTGAGCAGCAGCAACCTTTCGGCCCTGCTTCTTGGGGCGACCGCCACTTTTGCCTGAGGCTACATGTAATTCTTTACGACCGTAACGAGTATCACCTTTTTTCTTATCGGCTTCGTCTTTACGTGATTTTTTCTTACGCCCCTTAGCATCTGATTTTTCTTCTACTACAGGTTCAGCGACTACTGGCGCTTTAGCAGCTGCAGTTTTTTCCTTAGCCACTTTAGTTTCTGAGGCTACTCGGGCCTGCTCCTGTGCATCTATACGAGCCTGTTCTTCAGCCTGTTTTTGCGCCTCAGCGTCACTTTCTCGTTGCCTGGCGGCTTCTTTAGACTTTTTAATCGCCTCTTCTTCCGCTTTTTCACGCTCTGCTTCACGTGCTTCTTTTTCAGCAATTAGACGCTGGATTTCTTCTTTTTCTTTTTCCTTTGCATCATCACCTTCAGCGACTTTAGTAATACTGCGTTTTTTGCGCACTTCAACATTAACCGTCTTACTGCCACCGGACTTCAGCTCAGACGTTGTTTTACGCTTCAGCGTAATTTTGCCTTTACCAGTAGATGCTGTTTTTTTGCCGTGACTATTTCGCAGGTGATCAAGCAGTTTTACTTTTTGCTCATCTGTAATTTCTGCATCAGCACTGACAGCTTCGATACCCGCTTCTTTTAACTGTTCTAACAACCGCTCAACTGGTGCGCCTACTACCTCAGAGAGCTGTTTGACTGTAACTTTTGACATATGTATCGTCTCCCCCAGTTTTACTGGTTTGCTTCATCTTGATTTTCAAACCAGGGTGCACGTGCTGTCATAATCAATGCACTGGCACGCTCTTCTGTCATTTCTTCTACTTCCTGTAACTCATCAACTGCCATTTCTGCCAGGTCTTCCATGGTGCAAGCTCCTGCTTTGGCCAGCTTTTTAGCTAGTTCGATATCCATACCTTCAATTTCTAACAAATCTTTCTGCGGCTCATTTTCACTCTCTTCCTGAGATATCGCCTTCATTAACAGCGCATCACGTGCACGGCCACGAAGCTCTGCCACAATATCTTCATCAAACTCATCAATGCTCAGGAATTCATTTTCCGGCACATAAGCGACTTCCTCAATACTGGAGAAACCTTCAGCCGCAAGAATAACCGCAACCTCTTCATCTACATCCAGCTGTTCCATAAATTGCTCAACCAGAACACGATTCTCTGATTCCGCTTTTTCTTCCAGGTCGTTGGTTGACATAATATTCAGATCCCAGCCCGTTAACTGGCTAGCCATGCGAATATTCTGTCCACCTTTACCAATCGCTAATGAAAGCTTTTCATCTTCAACGGCTACATCCATTGAGTGAGCATCTTCATCAACAACAATGGAAACAACTTCTGCCGGTGACATTGCATTAATCACGTACTGCGCCGGATTATCATCCCACAGAATAATATCAACCCGCTCACCCGCCAGTTCATTCGAAACCGCCTGAACACGTGAGCCACGCATACCTACACAGGCACCCACAGGGTCCATGCGAGGGTCATTAGATTTCACAGCGATTTTCGCACGTGAACCCGGGTCACGGGCTCCGGAAATAATTTCAATTAAATCCTGACCAACTTCAGGCACTTCAAGCTTAAACAGCTCAACCAGAAACTCAGGTGCAGTTCGGCTGATAAACAGTTGTGGACCACGGGCTTCTGAACGAACTTCTTTTAAATAACCACGCAGACGATCACCCGGGCGAATTGCCTCACGGGGGATGACATCTTCACGGGGTACAAATGCCTCAACACCGTCACCCAGATCCAGGTAAATATTACCACGTTCAACACGCTTAACCGTACCCATCACCAGCTCGCCAACTCTATCCTGGAAAGCTTCAACAACACGTGCGCGTTCTGCTTCGCGTACTTTTTGCACAATAACCTGTTTAGCGGTTTGTGCCGCGATTCGCCCAAACTCTACAGATTCAATTTCTTCTTCAACAAAATCACCCAGCTCTATTTCTGGCTCATCAACCTGTGCTGCCTCAATCGTGATTTGCTTTAATGGAAACTCCAGGCCACCTTCTTCCAGCTCTTCAGCAACTTCCCATCGACGGAATGTTTCATAATTACCAGATTCCCGGTCTATATGAACTCGAACATCAATGTCTTTACCCTGCTTTTTACGGCTGGCAGTCGCAAGGGCCGCTTCAATGGCTTCGAAGATAATTTCCTTCTCAACGGCTTTCTCATTTGAGACAGCATCCACCACATATAGAATTTCTTTATTCATGTCTGGCTCCAAAAACCAACTAAAATTGCGGCACTATGCGCGCTTTATCGATTGTATCTAACGGCAAATAATGTGTTTCGCCATCCATTTCCAAAATTACTTCTTCGTTCTTTATACCCATTAAGGTACCGGTAAAGTTTCTTTGGCCTTCCAGTGTCGGAACCGTCAACTTCACTTTTACGACTTCACCCGTAAAACGCTCAAAATCTGCCACCTTGCGTAAAGGCCTATCCATACCCGGTGAAGAAATCTCTAAATTGAACTGTCCGGGAATTGGGTCTTCAACATCAAGCAAACTACTTATCTGGTGACTTACCGTCTGGCAGTCTTCAAGCTGGATGCCATTGGGCCCATCAATATAAATGCGTAACAATCCGTTAGTCGGGTGAGGTCGGTATTCAATATCAACCACCTCGTAACCCAGGCCTTCAACGACTGGTTCAACTAATGACCAAATGTCACTCACTTTTGATAAACACCTTTTGCTATTGAGCAAGTAGATAAATTTGTAAATTATATAACAACCCGCTGCTTCTGCCTGCCGATTTTGACCACAAAAAAGGCCCCGTTGTACGGGGCCTTTCTTATAATAACTGGTAGCTGAAGCGGGTATATATGCTTCGTACTATCCAACAGGTCCATAATCCAAAGCCCTTCGCGGAACTAACAGCCTATGAACCTGATATAAATTTTGGTAGCGGGGGCAGGATTTGAACCTACGACCTTCGGGTTATGAGCCCGACGAGCTGCCAGACTGCTCCACCCCGCATCAACTTGGAGCGAATAGTACAGATTAAGCCGGTTCAATGCAAGTCAGAATTCGAATTTCCCTGAAAACTCTTTGTTTTTATTCAGAATTCAGGCGAACGCTGCAATGCAAAGTGACATTAGCGCAGCTGGATAAACACCGAGAAACAATATAGACAAACCATTAGCACTTAGCGCCATTTGCATATCACGGCTGCAGCTAATTTCAGTGGTATCTTCCGGCTCATCAAAATACATTAATTTAATCACACGCAAATAATAGAAAATACCAATAATTGAGAAGAACACAGCCACCAGAGCAAGCCATAACATATCAATATTAACCACAGCCTTAAGCACTGCCAACTTAGCCCAGAAACCTACGGTTGGGGGAACACCTGCCATGGAGAAAATGACAATTAACATCATAAAGGCATACCATGGACTGCGCTGATTCAGGCCTTTTAAATCATTCAGTTCATCCGCCTCATAACCTTTACGTGCTAGCAGCATTATCACCCCAAAGCCACCCAGTGACATAAGTGCATACACCAGGGTATAAAACATGGCCGCGGAATATCCTTCAGGGTTTCCGGCGAGTATACCCAGCAAAATAAAACCAACATGGGAAATGGTTGAGTAAGCCAACATACGTTTTAAATTGGTCTGCGCAATAGCAATCACATTACCAATAATCATGGATAACACAGCAAGAATAATCAGCATACCTTGCCAGTCGGTTTGTAAACTACCCATGCCTTCAACTAAAAGACGTATGATCATTGCAAAACCAGCAACTTTTGGCGCTGAAGCAATATAACTGGTTACGGTTGTCGGGGAGCCATGATAGACATCTGGAATCCACATATGAAACGGAACCGCACCTAATTTAAAAGCCAGGCCTATCACGATAAACACCAGACCAAACACCAGCACTATATTATTACCCTGCATGCTGTCTGCTGATAACTTATCAAGGGCAACTCCAATTTCTACAATATTCAGGGAGCCGGTCATTCCGTAAACCATCGACATACCGTACAACAACATGCCCGATGCAATTGCACCCAGCACAAAATATTTCATGGCTGCTTCTGAAGCATTTTTATTTTCTCTATCAAATGCCACCATGGCATATAAAGACAGTGACAATAGTTCAAGCCCCAGATACATAGACAACAAATGATTCGCTGAAATCATTACCATCATACCCAGCAAGCCAAAAAGACCGAGCACATAAAACTCGCCTTTAAAGATATTACGATCCTGCAGGTAACGTCGCGAATACACAAATACCATTGCCACCAGCAATACCACACTGTATTTCAGCACACTGGATAACATGTCACCAACAAACAAACCATTAAACGCAATTTCACGTGACTGCGGTGTGTACTGCGAAATTATTATCAGAGTAACAATCAGCCCTGTTTGAGAAAGCATATATGTCACATGACGACTCGTATCTTTTAAATAAACATCAACCACCAGCACAGTACAGGCCAGTGCCAGTAAAAACAGCTCTGGCAGTGCGATTGATAGATTGAGCATTTCTAATGTCATTATAATTTCTCTATAAAACGTCTTGTCTAAAATAAGTTAAGTGCGCAGGTAGATTTCAGCACACTTAACATTCACACACTATGGCAATTTAGAATTTGCCACATGCTGCAACAGGTTATCTACACTCACATGCATTACATCAACCAGTGGTGCCGGATACAGGCCTAAAGCCAGTACCGCAATTGCCAATACCGACATAATAAATAATTCGCGATGATTTAAGTCCTGCAAAACCTTTACATTATCGTTTTTGATCTCTCCGTAGAAAACTCGCTTCACCATCCACAAACTATATGCTGCACCAAGAATCAGTGTGGTAGCAGCCAGAAAGGCATACCAGAAGTTTGCTTTAAACGACGCAATAATTACCATGAACTCACCAACAAAACCGGAGGTTCCTGGCAAACCTGAATTAGCCATAGCAAAGAACACAGCAAAGGCGGCAAATACCGGCATAGTATTCACAACCCCGCCATAATCGCCAATTTCACGACTGTGCATACGGTCATACAATACGCCTATCATCAGGAACATCGCTGCAGAAATAAAACCGTGGGAAACCATCTGTACCATCGCGCCTTCAATTGCCAGGCTCGCACCGGTAATGTCAGAGTTAGCCGAGTTATTCCAGATGCCGAAAATAACAAACATACCTAAGGTTGCAAAACCCATATGTGCGATGGATGAATACGCTACCAGTTTTTTCATATCGGTTTGCACAAGAGCAACAAAACCAATATAAACAACCGCGATTAACGACATGGCAATAATTAACCAGTCGAATTCGGAACTTGCGTCAGGAGTTATCGGCAAAGTAAAACGTAAAAAACCATACCCCCCAATCTTTAACATTATTGCAGCCAGAATAACTGAACCGCCAGTGGGTGCTTCAACGTGTGCATCAGGTAACCAGGTATGCACCGGCCACATCGGGACCTTTACTGCAAATGCGGCAAGAAAAGCAAAGAAGATCAAAGTCTGCTCAGTCATGTTCAATGGCAGTTTATGCATTTCAAGAATTGAAAAACTGCCTGCACCGATTTCAGCGCTCTGATAATACATATAAATCATTGCAACCAGCATAAACACCGAACCAAAGAAGGTGTAAATAAAGAATTTAATGGTTGCGTAAACTCTGCGTGGGCCTCCCCATACACCGATAATAATAAACATCGGTATTAACATGGCTTCCCAGAACACATAGAAAAATATTGAATCAAGTGCCGCAAACACACCATTCATCAAACCTTCCATAATCAGGAATGCAGCAAGATATTGAGATGCCTTATTTTTAATCACTTCCCAACTGGAGAGAATTACCAGTATGGTGATAAAAGTTGTGAGCACTATCAACGGCATAGACAGACCATCTACTCCAAGATGGTAATAAATAGCAAAATCGCCAATCCATTCGAAACGTTCTTCAAATTGCATGGCTGCAGTAGTGCTATCAAAGTTTGTATATAAACCCAGGCTTAAAATAAAAGTAGCAACTGAAAAAAGTAAAGCCAGACGACGTGAACCTTCTGAGCCGCCTTTATCTCCAGACAACAAGACCGTGATGCCACCAATAATTGGCAACCAGACGACCAGGCTAAGTAGGGGCCAATCCGCAAACATTATAATTTAATCCTGTTGTTATTATTCATTCTAAATTTCTTTTTATATAAGACTTTATTTTCTAGCAGCCAGTTAATTTAAATTTGTGTTTATTTATTTACAAACAAGTACAGCAAACCAACCAGACCTAATATCATCGCAAATGCATAGTGATACAGCATACCTGTCTGAATTTGACGTATCACTCCGGCAAACCAGCCGACCATTTTTGCAGAACCATTAATTAAGACACCATCTATAACAGCCACATCCCCTGCTTTCCAGAAACCTTTACCAAGGGCGCGACTACCATCACTAAAAACTTTTACATACAGTTCATCAATCCAGTATTTTTTGTCCAGCATTTTATAAATAAAGGAAAACTTTTGGCTGGCTGTTTCTGCAATTTGTGGATTCTTTAAATAGATATACCAGGCCGCGCCGACACCTGACATTGCCAGGACAAATGGTAGTGAGAATATACCGTGCTCTACCATGGCCCATTGACCATGGAAATTTTCTGCAAGTTTTGCCAACACATCATGTGAGGCATTCACACTAATTGCACTGTTGAAATAATCACCAAACAACATGGGTTCAATAGTTAGCCAGCCGATAACAACAGAGAAAAATGCCAGCACGATTAAAGGTAGCGTCACCACCCAGGGTGTTTCATGCAAATGCTCTTTCGTATGAGCATCCATACGCTCTTCACCGTGAAACACCATAAAGTACATACGGAATGAATAAAACGCGGTAATGAACACACCCGCCATTACCATCCAGTAAACGATGTCTGCACCGGGTAGCTGTGATTGTCCAACCGCTAAAATAATAGAATCTTTCGAGAAGAAACCTGAAAACCCAGGAAAACCTATCAACGCCAATGAACCAATTAACGAAGTAATCCAGGTGATAGGCATATACTTTCTTAAGCCGCCCATATTGCGCATATCCTGCTCATGATGCATGGCAATAATCACTGAACCCGCGCCCAGGAATAAAAGCGCTTTAAAAAATGCGTGTGTCATTAGATGAAACACACCAGCAGAATATGCCGACACACCTAAAGCCACAGTCATATAACCTAATTGCGATAAAGTAGAGTATGCAACTACGCGTTTAATATCATTTTGTACAATACCAATCAGCCCCATAAACAGAGCTGTAATTGCGCCAATAATCATCACGGTCATCAGCGCCGTTTCAGAGTACTCAAATAATGGTGACATACGTGCCACCATGAAAATACCTGCTGTCACCATAGTCGCAGCATGTATTAATGCAGAAATAGGTGTCGGGCCTTCCATTGAATCAGGTAACCAGACATGCAAAGGCACTTGTGCAGACTTACCCATTGCACCGATAAATAATAAGATACAAATCACGGTCATCAATGACCACTGTTCATCACCAAGTATACTTATCGTTTGATTTGCCATTTGCGGAGCCGCGGCAAACACTTCTTTATAATCCAGGCTTCCCGCATACATAACAATGGCTGCAATACCTAGAAGAAAACCAAAGTCACCTACCCGGTTTACCAGAAACGCTTTTAGGTTTGCATAGATTGCGGTATCTTTTTTATACCAGAAGCCAATCAACAAATAAGAAACCAGCCCCACTGCTTCCCAACCAAAAAACAGTTGCATAAAGTTATTGGCCATAACCAGCATTAGCATTGAAAAGGTAAACAGGGAGATGTAACTAAAAAAACGCTGATAACCTGGATCATCATGCATATAACCGATGGTATAAATATGCACCATTAACGATACACCTGTTACCACACACATCATCATTACGGTTAACTGATCAATTAAAAAACCAACTTCAAACCTGAGCCCATCACTCACCATCCAGGTATAGACTGTCTGGTTATAAATATCACCTCCATTAAACACCAGGTGATTAAACGCCATTAGCGACAGAATAAATGAAGTAGCAACACCGGCAATGGTTACAGAATGCGCACCACTGCGACCAATTATTTTCCCAAAAAATCCCGCCAGAACTGCACCAAAGAGAGAGGCTAAGGGAATCGCTAAATATACCAGTTCCATATCCATCCCCTACCCCTTCATCGTATTCAGTTCTGACACATTAATAGTCTGTCGATTACGGAACAGAACCACCAGAATAGCCAGACCAATTGCTGCTTCTGCTGCGGCTACGGTCAAAATAAAGAATACAAACACCTGCCCCGCGCTATCGCCCAGAAAGTGTGAGAAAGCGATAAAATTAATATTCACCGCCAACAGCATTAACTCGATGCACATCAACAACACGATAACATTTTTACGATTAATAAAAATGCCTGCGATACTGATTGAAAACATAATCGCAGCAAGAATTAAGTAACTGGACAAAGGTATCATTGTTTTTCTTCCGCCTTCATTTTCACTACTCGCAAGCGATCTTCTTTCATAACCTGCATTTGTTTACCGGGAGACTGATAACGAGTATTAGGTCGACGACGCATGGTTAATGCAATGGCAGCAATAATAGCTACCAGCAAAATAACCGAAGCCAGCTCAAACGCATACACATAATCGGTATATAAAATTCTGCCAAGCTCTTTAGTGTTACTGTAATCAGCGGCATGTTTTTCAGGCACAGCAAACGACTCAAGACCAAACTGTTCAGGGCCAACCACCATTATCATTTGCACAATCAACAAAATAGCAATCGCAATTCCAAAAGGTGCATATCGCATTACACCTTCGCGCATACGCGTAATATTAATATCCAGCATCATCACTACAAACAGGAACAGCACCATGACCGCACCAACATAAACCAGCACCAGAGTTATTGCTAAAAATTCAGCTTCCAGCAATAACCAGATGGCCGAAGTTGCAAAAAACGTAAGCACAAGAAAAAGTGCCGAGTGCACTGGATTACGTGCGCCAACTACGCCCAATGCAGACACTACCATTAAGGTAGAAAAAGCATAAAAGACGACTTCAAAAAAGCTCATGTGTTAGTCCCAATTCTCTGGTTCACGTTAAAATTTCCGCCTGTTGCGTAAAGGGGATAGAGAGAGATTCGCATGGTTTGCTGAATCTCCCCCAGCCCCTCTTTTTCTAAGAGGGGAGCTTGTTCATACTTCATTTAGTTTTTATGGTGCACTGCCGAACTCACCCAAGCATTTTCTAAGCCATACCTCCCCCTTTGCAAAAGGGGGATCAAGGGGGATTCTATCTATACGGCGCATCCGCTTCGCGAGCAGCGGCAATCTGCTCTTCGTATTTATCACCCACCGCCAGCAATTTACTTTTGGTCATTATATTCTCACCGCGGTTTTCAAAGTGATATTCAAAAATTTCAGTTTCTACAATGGCATCTACTGGGCAGGCCTCTTCACAAAACCCACAGTAAATGCATTTAAACAAATCAATATCATAACGTGATGTGCGTCGCGTACCATCTTCTCGCTCTTCCGCATCAATGGTGATTGCCAGCGCAGGACAAACTGCTTCGCATAATTTACAGGCTATACAACGCTCTTCACCATTTGCATATCTGCGCAGTGCATGCAATCCTCTGAATCTTGGTGAAATAGGTGTTTTTTGCTCAGGGTACTGCAAAGTAATTTTACGTTTAAATAAATATCCACCGGTTACCATCAAACCTTTAATTAACTCAAGGAACAGAAAGCTTTTTAAATAATATTTTAACATTCTCATATCTTATGCCCCTAAACCCCTGTTGCAGTAACAGACCATGGCCCTACTTTCATAACCACCATCACCGCCTCAACAAACAACCAGACAATAGTCACGGGAATAAACACCTTCCAGCCAAGACGCATAATCTGGTCATAACGATAACGAGGAAATGTTGCTCTAAACCAGAGGAACACATAAATAAAGAACATGGTTTTTAAAATAAACCAGTGAATTCCATTGCCTAAGATCATGTGATCCGCCAGTGAAGCAAATGGTGACATCCATCCACCAAAAAACATTAACGAAGTCAGTGCTGAAATTAGAATAATGTTGGCGTATTCAGCAAGGAAGAAAACCGCAAAAGCCATACCCGAGTAATCTACATGGAAACCCGCGACAATTTCTGACTCACCTTCTGCAACATCAAATGGTGCGCGGTTAGTTTCTGCCACACCGGAAATAAAATATACTGCGAGTAGTGGCAATAAAGGCAACCAGAACCAGTTAAAAAATCCGCCGGACTGTTTTGCAATAATGTCACCTAGATTTAAACTTCCTGATGCCATCAATACACCAACCAGTGCAAAACCCATGGCTATTTCATAAGCGACTACCTGCGCAGCAGATCGTAAACCACCCATAATTGCGTATTTAGAGTTTGAAGACCATCCGGCAATAATAACTCCATAAACACCCATTGATGTCAGAGCCAGTATATACAGCAAGCCAGCATTTACATTTGCTAACTGCACACCTTCAAAGAAAGGGATCACGGCCCAGGCAGCCAGTGCGGGACCCAGAGTTAATATCGGCGCTATTAAAAACAGAAAACGATTTGAATTGGTTGGCACAATCACTTCTTTGAACATAAGTTTCAAAGCATCAGCAATTGGCTGTAACCAGCCTTTTGGCCCTACTCGGTTTGGCCCGAGACGAACCTGCATATAACCAATAATTTTTCTTTCTGCATAGGTCACGTAGGCCACTGATAACATGAGTGGAACCATTACAATGACAATATAAAACAGATTTTCAATCAACACCTGCAACCAGCTGGGAAAACTGTTCCAGAAAGAAACCATGAAGTCCGGCGCTAATGCAAACAACCAATCCATCACGCTTTCTCCAACTCAATAGATGCGAAGCCTGCACCCATATTAATGCTAATATCCTGTGCTGCAGGAAGCCATACACAATCATCTGCGATAGTGTTATCAATTACCAAACTTGCAAAATCACTTTTACCATTTTGCGTAAACTTAACCTTATCACCTTCTTCCAGCTTTAACTTGTTAGCGAGAGTTTCGTTAATACTGACGTGATTATGATCCGCATCTTTAGTTTTCTGCAACTGGGTCGCTCTACGCACCAATGAGTCAGCTGCATACATGGGCGCCTCACTCACTCTCTGCAAACCCGTTTCGCCGTTCAAACTTGCCATGTTTGTATCCGCTGACAAATTATTGCTCAACTCTATATCTCTACACTGCTGTTTAACTTCATCGCGCACCTGCTCAGATGACATATAATTAAAATCATCTATTCCTGACAAGTTTGCCATTACACGAAGAATTTTCCAGCCAGGCCGAGACTCGCCTAACGGAGCCGTTGCACCCGAAAAGCTTTGCCAGAACCCTTCAGCATTTACATAGGTTCCTGAGGTTTCAGAAAAACAGGCAAGCGGTAATATCACATCCGCATAATCTTTCATTGCCTGAGTCATATAAGGGCTAATAGCTACACAAAAATCTGAATCTTTTGCGGCTCGTGTTGCATCAGCCGGGTTTTGCACATCAAACTCTGGTTCAACATTAAATGTGATCAAAGCTTTCCTGGGATTTTCGAGCATTTCAACGATATTTGCTCCCGGCGCATTACATTTGTCACCACCGGCGAGCCTATGTGGCACACTACCCGCCAACCATGCACCTGCGGTATTTGCTGCTTCAGGCAGATAAGCCAGTGTAGCCCCAGTCTGTTTAGCTATGGCATGACTTAATGCTCGTAAAATCGAAAACTGCGGGTGTTGTGTGGCTATATTGCCGAGAAAGATAGCGGCCTTCTCACCAGCTGTGCTCAGCTCTTCTGCTACCGCTTTATGCTCATCGGTTACTTCAGCATTATTAATTATTTTAGCCAGGTTTGATTGCTCAATTCCACCAACCGCTTTGGCAATTGCAGCCAGGTTAAACACCATAGCTTCAGCGCTTGAAATCAGTTCATGACTGGTTTTAAAACGCCAGTTAAATTTACGCGGATTAACCGCAGAAATTTTTACCTTATGGTGACGAAATGCTTTTCTGAAACGATGCGCAATCAGCGGCTGATCTTTTCGAACATGGGAGCCAACAAGCAATATTGCCTGCAAACGTTCCATTGAAACGATGTCTTTACCAATCCAGGGCATTATCGGCGCATCATCCTGATCTGAAAAATCAACCTGTCTTAATCGAAAATCAATATTATTACTGCCCAGTTTTCGGCACAGTTTCTGCGCAAGATAGTGCTCTTCCAGTGTGGCATTAGGAGACATCCAGCACGCCAGTTCATCAGCAGAGTTTTCTTTAATGACTAATTGAATACCATCCACTGCATATTGCAGTGCAGTGTTCCAGTCAGTTTCTACCCACTCACCTTTGAGCTTAATTTTCGGTTTAGTTGCACGATCATCAGCATAGATACCCTGATAACTAAATCGATCACGATCAGAAATCCAGACTTCATTAATCGCTTCATTAGCACGGGGTACAGAACGGTTTACTTTGCCATCAAGTGTATGCAGAAATAAATTTGAGCCAACTGAATCATGTGGCGATACCGAAGCATGCTGCTGCATTTCCCAGGCACGCCCAGAAAAACGCGATGGCTTTGCGGTTAAAGCCCCAACCGGGCAAATATCAATCACATTGCCGGACATTTCTGAATCAACACTCTTTTCTATAAAGGTGCCAATGACTGCACGGTCCCCTCGATCGGTCATACCCAGCTCGCGCATGCCAGCAATTTCTTCACCAAAACGAACACAACGTGTACATTGAATACAGCGAGTTAATTCTGTTGAAATTAATGGGCCAATATCTTTATCAAAAACGACACGCTTCACATCAGTATATTGAGATGAATCTCCGCCATATCCTATCGATAAATCCTGTAACTCACACTCACCGCCCTGATCACAAATAGGACAGTCAAGGGGGTGGTTAATGAGCAAAAATTCCATAATGGCTTTTTGTGCTTCAGCCGCTTTCGCTGATCGGGTATGCACAACCATACCTTCCATAACCGGTGTTGCACAGGCAGGCATGGGTTTAGGTGCTTTTTCAACCTCAACCAGACACATACGACAGTTCGCAGCAACGGATAATTTTTCGTGATAACAGAAACGCGGAATATGTATCCCCGCTTTATCTGTTGCTTTGATTAAGGTTGAGCCTTTGGGTGCCTCAAGCTCAATATCATCAACAAAAAATGTGACTATGTCTTCAGACATTATGCGCCTTCCACCATGCTACGTTTATGTTCTATGTAATATTCAAATTCTTCACGGTAATGTTTTACAAAACTTCTTACCGGCATTGCTGCCGCATCACCCAGGGCACAAATGGTACGACCTTCAATTTTCGAAGCCACGTCATCGAGCTTATCCAGGTCTTCAGGCATACCTTTACCTTCAACAATGCGCGTTAACATGCGATATAACCAGCCGGTTCCTTCACGGCAAGGTGTACATTGTCCACAGGATTCTGAAAAATAGAATCTGGAAATACGTTGTAAAATCTTAACCATATCCGTGGTTTCATCCATTACAATCACGGCACCAGAACCCAGCATTGAACCGCCTTTAGATATAGAGTCATAATCCATATTCAGATCAAGCATAATTTCAGCAGGCACCACGGGAACTGATGAGCCACCGGGAATAACCGCTTTGAGTTTTCGACCATCTTTAACACCGCCAGCCAACGCTAATAACTCTTTAAATGGCATGCCCATATTGACTTCGAAGTTACCAGGATTATTAACATGCCCTGACACTGAAAAACATTTCACACCACCGGAATTTTCAACTCCAAAGTTTTTAAACCAGTCGGCACCCTCGCGAATAATACTGGGCACTGATGAAAGAGACTCAGTATTGTTAATGGTGGTTGGCATTCCATATAAACCCACGTTAGCGGGAAACGGTGGTTTAAATCTTGGCTGGCCTTTTTTACCTTCCAGTGATTCCAGCAGTGCAGTTTCTTCACCACAAATATATGCGCCTGCGCCCAGTGTTGGGTACAGATCAAAATCTACACCACTGCCTTTTATATTTTTACCCAGGTAACCATTTGCATAAGCTTCTTTAACTGCCTGTTCAAAATGTTCATAAGGCTCATCTAAAAACTCACCACGCATATAGTTATAACCAACCGTTGCACCAATGCAATAACCGGCGATTACCATACCTTCAACCAGTGCGTGTGGATTAAAACGTAAGATGTCACGATCTTTACAGGTACCTGGCTCAGATTCATCTGAGTTACACACAATATATTTTTGCACCGGCGCATTGCGTGGCATAAAACTCCACTTCAAACCGGTTGGAAAACCCGCACCGCCACGACCACGCAAACCAGAGGCTTTAACGATTTCAATCACATCTTCAGGCGTGAGTTTTTCTTCTAGAATTTTATTCCACGCCTGGTACCCGCCTACCTTGAGGTAGTTTTCATATGACCATTGCTGATCATCAAATTGCAGGGTTGCGTAGCAAACTTCGTTGGCCATGCTTACTCCAGCGCGTCTATAATCTCATCCACTTTTTCAGGGGTGAGATTAGTGTAGTATTTATGATCAACCTGCATCATTGGGCCACCGGCACATGCTGCAAGACATTCTTCTTCAACTTTTAAATACACTCGGCCATCAGCTGTGCTTTCGCCGAGTTTTATATCGAGTTTTTTCTGTAGGTGATCGACAATTGTGTCGGACCCCATTAACATGCAACACACGTTGGTGTACACCGCCACATTATGACGCGCAACCGGGTTTAATTCATACATAGAATAAAAACTGGCAACTTCATAAACTTCAATTTTTGAAAGCTCAAGATATTCAGCAACCGCATCCATTAATGGCACCGTTAAAAAACCATTATTTTGATGTTGCACGGCACGTAATGCTGCCAATAGCGCAGACTTTTTACGCTCAGGTGGATAACGCGATGCCCACTCATCAATTTCTTCGATGGTATGAGCTGATAAAATATTTTCATTTGTAGTCATCAGCCTAAACTCCGCAGTTGGACAGCGTGCAGAGTGACTCTGCTTGTGTGACTGGCGTAATAAAAAAATGAGTTAATGGTGACTCCTTGACGAGTTTTTTTATATAGTCAGACGCGCAAGCAGGGGCGCTATGTATGCTGTAGCGATAACTTTTCTTGCGAGAATTCTGATCTAGTATTTTATTCATAATCTTCTATTTTTCATCTATTGCTCGTAGCGGTCAACTGTGGAGTTTAGGCTTACTTACCTGTCTATTTCGCCAAAAACAATATCCTGTGTGCCAATTACAGCAACCACATCAGATAACATATGTCCGCGAGTCATTTCATCTAACGCAGATAAATGCGCAAAGCCCGGTGCACGTATTTTTAATCGATAAGGTTTGTTGGCACCATCCGAAACAATATAAACACCAAACTCACCCTTGGGATGCTCAACCGCACCATAAGCTTCACCTTCTGGCAAACAGAAACCTTCCGTAAATAATTTAAAATGATGAATCAAAGATTCCATATCACCTTTCATTTCTTCACGCTTTGGAGGAGTCACTTTATGATCCGCCGCCATTACTGGGCCCGGATTTATCCTTAACCACTCAATGCACTGTTTTATAATTCGGTTGGACTGACGCATTTCTTCCATACGCACTAAATAACGATCATAGGAATCACCATTTGTACCCACGGGAATATCAAAGTCCATGCGATCATAAACTTCGTAGGGCTGCTTCTTGCGCAAATCCCATTCAACACCAGAGCCGCGTAACATAGGCCCGGTAAAACCTAACTGCAAAGCTCGCTCAGGCGACACTATTGCAATATCAACCAGGCGCTGTTTCCAGATACGGTTATCTGTAAGCAGGGTTTCATACTCATCAACATACGTTGGAAAACGATTGGTAAAGTCTTCAATAAAATCTAATAATGAACCACTGCGATTTTCATTAAGTCGGTTCACCTCTTTCTGACTATGCCATTTTGAAGCTTTATACTGAGGCATAGTGCCGGGTAAATCTCTTGCTACTCCGCCCGGGCGATAATAGGTGGCATGTAAACGCGCACCGGATACGGCCTCATACACATCCATTAAATCTTCACGCTCACGGAACGCATAAAGAAACATAGTCATTGCACCCACATCAAGACCGTGGGCACCAATCCATAACAGGTGATTTAATAAACGGGTGATCTCATCGAACATTACGCGGATATACTGCGCGCGTTCTGGTACTTCAATACCGAGTAATTTTTCCAGCGCCAGAATATAACCATGCTCATTACTCATCATGGAAACATAATCAAGACGATCCATATAACCAATGCTTTGATTATAGGGTTTTGACTCTGCCAGCTTTTCAGTAGCTCGATGCAACAAACCAATATGTGGATCTGCACGCTGAATAACTTCGCCATCCATTTCCAGAATTAAACGCAGCACACCATGCGCCGCGGGATGCTGTGGACCAAAATTCAAGGTGTAATTACGAATCTCAGGCATAACTTACTCTTCACCTTCCGGTAATGTATATCGGTTATCTTCACGAATAACCCTGGGCACTAGCACACGCGGCTCAATGCTTACCGGTTCATAAATAACACGTTTCTTTTCTTCGTCGTAACGCATTTCTACATTACCGGATAGAGGAAAGTCTTTTCTGAATGGATGACCGACAAAACCGTAATCGGTCAAAATTCGACGCAGATCGGGATGGCCATCAAAATGAATGCCGTATAAATCAAATGCTTCACGCTCAAACCAGTTAACACCATTCCAGATATCCACCACCGATTTTACAATCGGCATAGTATCGTCTTCGGCAAAGACTCGAACACGCAAACGATGGTTGTTTTTTATCGATAATAAATGAAGCACAACTGCAAAACGTTTTCGAGAGGAATTTGACTCGGGGATTTCATCACCAAAACGTAAGCGACCGCTACTTGCATTTTCTACACCACGGCTAAAACCATTTGCTGAGGCATCGGTTTTCCACTCATCTTGACCATAGGCGGAGTAATCTACTCCACACAAATCAATTAATATTTCAAAAGCAAAAGCTTTTTCGTCACGTAGTTTCTGGCAAACATCAATATAGTCTGCTGCCCCCACCTCAATGGTTACTTCGCCCTGTTCCAGTTTATTACTAAGCAACTGGTCAGCAAACGTTTGAGTTAACTGTTGAGATAAGTTTTCAGCTTGAGTCATATATAATTTTTTCTTGTTAGTTTCTAGCCAGTATTATTTGTATTTAGTTTAACTAAACACTTTGCCGTGCAATCGTACTGGTTCGTTTAATCTTATTCTGTAATTGAATGATCCCGTAAATCAGCGCTTCTGCGGTAGGCGGACAACCCGGGACATAAATATCCACCGGCACAATCCGATCACAACCTCGCACCACTGAATAGGAGTAATGATAATAGCCACCACCATTCGCGCATGAGCCCATTGAGATTACCCAACGAGGCTCAGCCATCTGGTCGTATACCTTACGCAGTGCCGGTGCCATTTTATTAGTTAATGTGCCCGCAACAATCATCACATCAGATTGACGAGGAGATCCACGAAAGATAATGCCGAAACGATCAAGATCATAACGCGATGCACCTGCCTGCATCATTTCAACTGCACAACAGGCCAGACCAAAGGTCATAGGCCACATTGAGCCTGTTCGTGCCCAGTTCACTACAGAATCAACCGAAGTGGTTACAAAACCTTTCTCAAGAACACCTTCTATTCCCATTCCAGTGCTCCTTTTTTCCACTCATATATAAAACCGATCACCAGAATGCCCAGGAACAATCCCATCGCCAGAATACCAAACAGACCGATGTCTTCCAGCACAATTGCCCAGGGGAATAAAAAAGCAATTTCTAAATCAAAAATAATGAAGAGGATGGCCACCAGGTAAAAGCGCACATCAAATTTCAATCGAGCATCCTCAAACGCGGAGAAGCCACACTCATAGGGAGAATTTTTTACAGGATCAGGTTTTCGTGGCGCAAGCACAAAGCCACCTAAAGTAATCATTAGCAAGCCAACGAAAACACCAACACAGATAAAGATTAAAACAGGAATATAATTTTCGAGCATTTTTTATTTATCTCCCAAGTCTAACGACATGGCAAGCTCTTGTAGTTATTGCATGAACGACTTTATTAAAAAAGCCTTCACATGTCATCACATATTATGTGTATCACATGATAAGTGCGGTTTATTAGTCTAATTAATGAGACACTTCATGACGTTAATCTTACTGAAATAATTATTAAAACCCATACCTACTTTAGAGTATTAACATTTAGTTAATTAACATCAAATGAATAACAATTAATTTAAAGCAAACACTTAAAGCCATCTACAGTAATGCTTTAATGTCGAACCACAGCTGAAATACTAATAAGAAATATAATGAATGTTGAGACTTTGAACGCTAAGTAGCAGTCTTCTGTTTATAATTTTTAATATAATGTAAAAAACGTAAAACTTTATTATTGCGGCTTCGCCGCCTGTTAATTTTATTATGTTTTTTTGTATATGGTGCCGATGGCCGGAGTCGAACCGGCACAGCTTGCGCCACTACCCCCTCAAGATAGCGTGTCTACCAATTCCACCACATCGGCAATATTCATATAACTTTTACTACTAATGCCATCCATGGCGAGAGTTCATCACTCTTTTAACTACCGGCTCAGGCATCCCTGCATGAGCGTGCGCGGTGCTGCGTTTGTACATTAAGTACAAACGGTCACCGCTTACCCACATCGGCAATTATTCATATAATTTTACTACTATTGCCATCCATGGCGTGAGTTCATCACTCTTTTAACTACCGGCTAGAGATACAGCCGCCTGAAACTCTCCTGCAGGTAGATTGCAGGAGTGAGTCTCAGGTTATGATTTTACTTATCTGAACCAGATGAAGGCGCATCCGTCACGGGTGCATCTGCCGCCGTCGGTATATCAGACGGGGCTTCAATAGCCGCTGGCACATCAGTTGTCTGCTCTAAAACAGACCCTGTTTCCAGACTGCTGGTTACCTGCTGGTTAGATGAAAGATAAGCCAGACCTAGACTGGTTATAAAAAAAGATGTCGCTAAGATCGCTGTTGTACGACTTAGGAAATTAGCCGCACCCTGGGCGCCAAATACTGAACCAGAAGCCCCACCACCTAAAGCAGCACCGGCTTCAGCACCTTTACCGCGTTGTAGTAAAACCAGCCCGATAATAGACAGGGACAGTAATACATGAATAACTAGTAGAATTGAAATTGTCACTTATTTACCCTTAACCTGCTGCCTGGCAGATTGTCAGAAAATCATTGGCTTTTAAAGAAGCACCACCAATTAGACCACCATCGATATCTGGCTGTCCAATCAGATCCTTTGCATTAGATGGATTCATAGAGCCGCCATATAAAATTCGCAGACCATCCGCAACATCAGCACTCAGAGCTGCAATTTTACCACGAATAAACGCATGAACTTCCTGAGCCTGTTCAGGTGAAGCTGTTTTACCTGTACCGATTGCCCAAACTGGCTCATATGCGATAACGCCATCTGCCAGTGCTTCAACACCTTCCAGCGCAATAACCGCATCAATCTGACGTGAACATACATCATTAGTCACACCAGACTCACGCTCTTCCAGGGTTTCACCAATACAGAAAATTGGCTTAATACCATTACGACGTGCTGCGGCAAAACGCTTTGCAACGAGCTCATCGCTCTCTCCATAAAGCGCACGGCGCTCAGAGTGACCAATAATGGCATATTCACAACCCGTGTCTTTCAGCATAGCGCCTGAAATTTCACCGGTAAACGCACCACCATCTGCATCACAGATGTTCTGTGAGCCCACTTTAATATCAGAGCCGTCTGCTGCGCCAGATACTCGTGGAATATAAACTGCAGGCGGGCAAACCACCACTTCAGCATTATTCACCGAGCTCATGCCTTCTTTGATACCTGCGATAAGTTCTTTTACTGACTCACTGGAACCATTCATTTTCCAGTTGCCGGCTACCATTGGCTGACGCATAGATTTCTGCCCCGAATTCAAATTTTAAAGGTCGCACAGTTTAATGGGACTGGGGGATGGATGCAAGGTGGAAAAGACCTCGCAAGCCTTAAAAGACGTCGTAGGTCTTTAAATGATTAAAAGACGTCGTAGGTCGTAAGTCATAGGCCAAAAGATAAAGAACAAAGTAAAAAAACTAGCAAAGCTAGTTTTTTACGACCTACGACTATTCCTATTCACCCACAGATAAAGCAACCACATCAGCAATCCGCTGAGCATAATCCGTAACCTGCTTCTCATCCTCCCCCTCAACCATCACTCTAATCAGCGGTTCGGTGCCTGAAGGGCGCAGCAAGACCCGCCCATTACCATTAAGCTCTTTTTCAACATCAACCACAACCTGTTGAACCTGCGGCTCATCAACGGGGTTTGTTTTCACCGGTAGGGGCACATTAATCAGCACCTGCGGCATCATGACCATATCAGCCAGTGCCTCAACAAGTGTTTCACCCGACTCAGCCAGGTATTCCATAACCTGAAGCGCTGAAACAATACCATCACCGGTGGTTGTTCGATCCAGACAAATGATATGGCCTGAGTTTTCACCCCCAAGTGACCAACCCTTTTCACTCAGGCACTGCATAACATATCGATCACCCACCGCGGTCCGTGCAAACTCCAAACCCAGCTTTTTGATTGCCAGCTCGAGCCCCATATTACTCATTAGTGTTCCAACTACACCTTGCTGTGACTCTCCAGCAGCCAGACGCGCTTTTGTGATGATATAAAGAATCTCATCACCATCGATGACTCGCCCTTTGCTATTTACCATCATTACCCGGTCACCGTCACCATCGAAGGCAATGCCGATATCCGCCTGATTCTTTAGCACTGCATCAACCAGCGCTTTGGGGTGAGTAGAACCACACTCTGCATTTATATTTAAACCATCTGGATGATCACCAATGCTTATCACCTCGGCACCTAATTCGGTAAACACATTGGGTGCAATGTGGTAAGTCGCGCCATTGGCACAATCCAGAACGACTTTAATTCCCTTAAAGGATGTGCCAATTGGAATAGTCGCCTTACAGGCCTCTATGTAACGCCCCTGAGCATCATCAATTCGCTCAGCCTTACCTAAAGATGCGGAATCGACGATTTCCATCTCGGCTTCAAACATCGTCTCGATTTCATTTTCAATATAATCTGGCAACTTGCTGCCGCTGTTTGAGAAAAATTTCAGACCATTATCGTAAAATGGATTATGTGATGCTGAAATCACAATACCCGCTGAAGCCCGAAGAGTACGTGTCAGATAGGCAATACCCGGTGTTGGCATAGGCCCTAAAACTCGTATATCAACACCCGCAGCAGACAACCCAGCCTCCAGCGCAGACTCAAACATATAACCTGAAATACGCGTGTCTTTACCAATCAGCACCAGGTTACAGCCATGACTCGCCAACACCTTACCCACAGCCCAACCCAGCTTCATCACTGCCTGAGGGGTCATTTGCCCCGTACCTACCCGACCTCTAATGCCATCTGTTCCAAAATACTTTTTTGTCATTACCTAATTTCACTTTTTATCTACTTGCCTGAAGTTTGACCTATTAAGCCATAAACCCACTTTAAACAAAGTCAGAAGAAAAAGAAAACGCAAATGTTTTTTTGCTTGTGCGCCTGCGGCGCACTCCACAATAACGCTTTTGACTTTAATTTGCGTGCACTAGCGTGCATTTGCGTTTTCTTTTAGTCTTTTTTACAACCCATTAGCACCATCCATAGCCATACAAACTTTCAAAGCATCCGCAGTCGGTTTTACATCATGCACACGGAATATTTTTGCACCTCGTGTCCAGGCAAGCACTGCTGCTGCAACACTAGCATGCAATCTTTTCTCTGCATCTGATTCTCCCAAAATCGTACCCAACATCGACTTACGTGACATACCCACAAGCACAGGTACAGCTAATTTCTGAAACTCATCCAGCCTGTCCAGTAATTGCAAATTATGCACGAGTGTTTTCCCGAAGCCAAAACCTGGGTCAACAATAATATTTTTACGTTCAACCCCTGCTTTAACACAATCTTCAATACGACCCGCTAAAAACGCAATAATATCTTCAACCACATCTTTATACTGCGGGTCTGTTTGCATTGTGCGCGGCTCGCCTTGCATATGCATAATACACACTGGTACCGACAACTCAGCACAAAGCTCTACAGCACCCCGTGCGCGCAAGCCATTTACATCGTTGACCAGATTCGCCCCTGCATTCACCGCCGCCCGCATCACTTCCGGCTTGCTGGTATCAATAGAAATACTCACGTCACTTTGTTGACGAATTGCACTAATAATTGGCACAACGCGCTGAATTTCATCTTCAACTGAAACCTCCTGAGCCCCTGGGCGAGTTGACTCACCACCCACATCAATAATTTCAGCACCATCACTCACCATAGCCTTGGCATGACTCACGGCAGCTTCTGCAAGCGTAAATTTACCACCATCCGAGAATGAGTCAGGTGTGATATTGAGTATGCCCATAATAATGGGCCGATTTTGACTTAAAAGATCTAACACAGGTAGCCTGCTTATAATTAAATTAGTATTTATATTACTAATGTCATAAGTTTAAAAGATTAAAAGCTATTTTCCGCTAATGAACACAAATAAACGAGAATATTTATGTAGTTCACCTGCTGCGTACTACACAATAATAATTTTGATTTTATTTGCGTCTATCCGCGTTCATTAGGGGAAAACAGCTTTTGACTTTAACCCCATAAAACCAAAAACCCCGCCATAAGACGGGGTTTAGATACTACATTAAATAAAGACGATATTAGTGAAGACTTGCAGGCCCACCAATTGAGCCATCACCTTTATCATCTTTTTTCTCTTTTTCATCAGTTGACGATTTTGCAGATGAAGCGCCATCATCACCATCATCATTCCAGTCTTTTGGTGCGCTGACCTCTTTTCGCTCCATTAACTGATCAATCTGGCTTGCATCAATTGTCTCGTACTTAATTAATGCGTCTGACATAGAATGCAAAATATCCATATTGTCTTTCAGGATCTGTTCTGCACGCTTGTAGTTACGATCAATCACATCACGTATCTCTTCATCAATCACGCGCGCGGTATCGTCAGCAACATTTTTATGCTGAGTCACAGAACGACCAAGGAACACTTCACCTTCATCTTCCGAATAAGCCAATGGACCCAATTTTTCAGACAATCCCCACTTGGTCACCATATTACGTGCGATATCGGTAGCGCGCTCAATGTCATTGGAAGCACCGGTTGTGACACTATCCAGGCCAAAAATTAATTCTTCAGCCAGGCGCCCACCAAACAGGCTGGAAACCGAACTTTCCAGGCGACGCTTGCTATAACTATATCGATCTTCTTCTGGCAGGAACATAGTCACACCTAACGCTCTGCCACGAGGAATAATACTGACTTTATAAACCGGATCGTGATCTGGCACCAGGCGACCAACAATTGCGTGGCCTGCCTCATGGTAAGCGGTGAGTTTTTTCTCATCATCTGACATCACCATAGATTTACGCTCAGCGCCCATCATGATTTTATCTTTCGCTCGCTCAAAATGCCCCATAAAGACTTCTGTGCTATTCTCTCGTGCTGCAAACAAGGCTGCCTCATTAACAAGATTAGCCAGATCAGCACCTGAAAACCCAGGTGTTCCACGGGCAATCAATGATGGCTTAACATCATCAGCCGCTGGCACTTTACGCATATGCACTTTAAGAATTTGTTCACGACCACGTACATCCGGTAATGGAACCACGACCTGACGGTCAAAGCGACCTGGGCGTAGCAATGCAGGATCAAGTACATCAGGGCGGTTAGTTGCAGCAATTACAATAACGCCTTCATTACCCTCAAAACCATCCATTTCAACTAACAGCTGGTTTAATGTTTGCTCACGCTCATCATGACCACCACCTACACCGGCACCACGATGACGGCCTACCGCATCAATTTCATCAATAAAGATAATGCATGGCGCATGTTTTTTGCCCTGCTCAAACATATCTCGCACACGTGAAGCACCAACACCGACAAACATTTCTACGAAGTCAGAACCAGAAATCGTAAAGAATGGCACCTTGGCTTCACCCGCTATGGCCTTGGCTAATAGCGTTTTACCCGTACCTGGTGAACCTACCATTAAAACACCACGTGGAATCTGACCACCCAGTTTCTGGAATTTACCCGGGTCGCGTAAAAACTCAACCAGCTCTCCGACTTCTTCTTTAGCTTCTTCAACACCTGCTACATCAGCAAAGGTCACCTTAATCTGATCTTCACCCATCATACGGGCCTTGCTCTTACCAAACGACATGGCGCCACGACCACCGCCGCCGCCCTGCATCTGACGCATAAAGAAGATCCAGATTCCGATCAGCAATAAGAATGGGAACCATGAAATAAAAATATTCATTAATAATGAAGGCTGCTCTGGTGCCTTGGCATTAATGCGCACATTGTTTTCCAGCAGATCACCAATCATTGAGCGATTGTCTGTTTCAGGGCTATACGATGTGAAAGACTTCATATCACGGGTTTTACCCTTGATTTCACGCCCAGACAGATCGACTTCCGCCACATTGCCATTTTTGACCTGACCAATAAAGTCAGAATACGCGAGCTCTGAGCCCATAGTAGCTCGCTGAGAGAAGTTGCTAAACACTGATAGCAGAATAAGCGCAATCACGCCCCACAGAATAAGGTTTTTAACCAGGTCGTTCAAAACAACACCTCGTGCTGGATTATGAGAACTCTATATATCCAGAGTTTTCGTGAAATTAGATATGTCTTTATTTTCAATAACTTGGAAGTTTTAGAAAACAAATTGCCAGACAAGTTCATATTTTATCTGGCTTAGGCACTAATAATGATTTTAGCACCGATAAGCAGACTAAGCATTATCAGCGCCACACATATATAAAAAATTACTACATGGGTCGCATAATGGCCAGAGCTAATCCCCCTCGACCCCCCTTTTTCTAAGGGGGAGGTCCTCTTCGTTTATTTATTGCGTTTTATTGAATCTTGAATCGCAAATTAAACGAAGAAAACTCCCTCTTTAACAAAGAGGGGCCGGGGGAGATTCAGCCCTTAAACCCAGTCGCAAGACCATAAACTTCCTTACTTCTTGCTCTAGAAGCCTTAGGCTTTCGAATCACTACGCGACTGAAATGCTCGCGCATCTGCTTCATGTACTCATCAAAACCCGCGCCCTGAAATAACTTTATCAGTAATCCACCGCCGGGTTTTAACACCTGCTGAGATAAATCCAGAGCCAGCTCAGCCATATACATCGCCCTTGGAATATCAACAGCCTGCTGTCCACTCATATTGGGGGCCATATCGCAAATTACAAGGTCTGGGCGATCTTCACCTAAAGTATTTAACAAATGCTCAAAAACCTCGTCTTCGAGAAAATCACCGGTAATGATCTCAACACCCTCCATTGGCACCATTGGTAATATATCCAGCGCAATTAACCGCCCTTTTCCCTTAAGCTTACGCACCACATATTCACACCAGCTACCGGGAGCCGCACCCAGATCAATCACCACAGTCCCGGGCTTTAACAGGCGGTCTTTCTCATCGATTTCTTTTAATTTGTAAACAGCACGGGAGCGATAGCCGTCTTTTTGGGACTGTTTGACGTACTCATCATCGAAATGTTCTTTTAGCCAGTTACCGCTGGATTTACTTCGGGACATAAATACGAACTAGGCCTGCTGCTCTTTTTCTTTAACTTTAGAAAGAAACTCAAGAAAAAAGGCAACAAATACCCCCACAAATAAACCAACGAAAAGAGACAATATAACAATCAGCTTTTTCTTAGAACTTACAGGCTCGAAAGACTGCATAGGATCTGTCAGGGTTTGTGTGTCGCTGATGCCATTTAGCTTATATGAGAGATCATCAATTTTTTGCTGCTGATTCAATATTTCATTTTCATGCGCCAGCTGAAGCTTTTCTAACTTTAATTTCAAACTAGATACCTCAGCCGCAATGGTTTGTTGCTTATTTCCATTATCGATATCCAGCTTGGCAAGCTGTCGGTTTGTATCGGCAATTAATGTTTTGTAATATTCCGCCTGTCTTTTATTTTCTTTACTTTGGTTGTCCAGCTTCTCACGCAAACTTTGCTGACCAATATTAAGTCGCTCTTCAAGCTTAGCCAAACGATTCCGGTTTCCCTGGACCTGATTATCGATTAACAGCAGCGTCATAGCGCCTTCACCGGAGCTAACATTATTCTCTGATATGTTTCGATTTTTTAACTCATTGTTTAATGTGGCCGATAGCTCTGCAATCTGTTTTTCCAGCAATCGATCCACATCATCCAGGCGTTTTCGCTCTGACAATAACATTTCCGCCTCATCACCCAGGGCACTTAATTTATTCTGCTGACTCTTTTTTTGCGTTTCCAGCTCCTGTTTAACTACCCGAGTTAAGCGCACATCCTTTAAATTATCCAGGGCAATTTGAGCTTTCAACAAATCCATTTCCAACGATTTTTGCTTTTCTTTTAAGGTAACCGGGTTTTGTAATTCTGATAATCGAAGCTTTTCCTGCTTCAAGGAAAATTCAAACTGGCTCCTGGTCATATCCATCTGAGGCTGGTGGTCTTTTTTTACCTGAGCAACAACCTGGGAAATCAGACTTAAATGAACCGCCGAGTCTTCATCGGTACCTTTAGACTCGATCACGATCAGATCACTTTTCTTGGGCACCCGCGCTTTAATCCCTGGCGCTGACTTAACTTCCGGGTTTTCTTTCAGGTATTCGTACAATACAAATGGGATATAACCTTCAGTTAACTTTGCCAGAAGGTTTTCAGTGGTCTCTATGTGTTTTTTTTCAGTTCCGGCGCCCGCACTCATGGAACCGATCTGCAGGGCAGCACCATATTCATATAAAACCGGTCGAGTCATGGCGTAGCCGCCACCCAATATTAAACAGGCCAAAGCCACTATCAATATGACATATCGATGTTTAGACAAAACCAGCCACAGATCAAGCAGATTAATCTCATCCTCATAACCGGCATCAACCATGACATGCCGGGCAGACGGATCTGCACCGCCTTCCATATTAAGTATTGTTGCTTTTTCCATTTCGTCTTTGCTTTTCATCTGTTCGATCCAACATTTAACTGATATATGAATATTAACATAAAAATAAGGCTATTTTATTTAGGCACGTTCAAGCGGTTATAGGGTAAAATATCAAGCCTGTTCAATAAAGCTATCTGGTTCACTTAATGTCTCTTTCCAAGCAACAACTAAAACACCTGGTTTCCCTCACTCACAACCTCAAACCTGTGATTATGATTGGCCAGAACGGCATTACTGACAACCTGTTAAACGAGCTCAATATCGCCCTGAATCACCATGAGCTAGTAAAGATTAAAATTGCTGGTGAAGACAGAGACAGTCGAAATGAGATGATCCATCAGTTATGCCAAAGCACTGATGCTGTTAAGGTTCAGGCTATTGGGAAGACGCTGACGTTGTTTCGACGGAATTTGAAGAAACCTAAGATTGAGTTTTAGTCGTATGTCGTATGTCGTATGTCGTATGTCGTATGTCGTATGTCGTATGTCAAAAGCGTAAATATTTCATTAGGCCTGTCAACATAGACGATATATTTTTTGTTTCTTTTATCCATTCTTTTCCAACTTCGCTGGAAATATAGCCGATTTCTATACCAATATAAATTTGAGTTCTTAGCTCTGCACAAGAGCCTTTGGCATAGTTTAGAAAATTGCGCTTATCTTTATCGGTAGCCCGCCCAAAACCTTCAGCGATATTACTTGGAATAGATAACCCTGAACGGGTTATCTGATCTTTAAATCCATAATCTCTCAAATCGACAAGATGCCGATAAATATCTACAGACAATCTCGAAGACTTCTTCCATACTTCCATATCTTCAAACCTCATAATCAACTCCCTTGATTAAGCGTTTAATCTTTTGACATACGACTTATGACATAAGACTTACGACGTCTTTTCAGATGTAATGAACCTCAACAATCTCAAGCGCACGAATTCCACCCGGTGTCTTAACCTCCGCAACATCCCCTTCCATCTTACCAATCAATGCACGGGCAATAGGTGAGTTCACAGAAATTTTATTGGCTTTAATGTCGGCTTCATCTTCACCCACAATCTGGTAGGTTATTTCTTCACCGGTTTCTTCATCTGCCAGGTCGACTGTTGCACCAAATATTACCTTTCCATCGGCATTTTGTTTGGTGACATCAATAATAACCGCTACACCTAACTTGCCGTCGATTTCTTTAATGCGGCCTTCGCAAAAACTTTGCTGTTCTCTGGCTGCGTGGTATTCGGCATTTTCTTTTAGATCACCATGTTCACGAGCTACAGCAATGGCTTCAATAATTCGAGGGCGAACCACGGTTTTTAGCTCTTTTAATTCATCCATCAGCATTTTAGAGCCTTGAACTGTCATTGGAACTTTATCACCACTCATCCGGCAATCTCCTTATGTAAATCTTGCAAACGGTTTACTTCATTATCTGACTGAGACTGAAGTGCCATGCAAGTTGCTCTGGCACCAGCAAGCGTTGTGGTATAACTCACTTTATGCTGCAAGGCTGCAGCACGAATAGTGTAAGAGTCAGCGATCGCCTGCTTACCTTCAGTAGTATTTATGATTAATTTTATTTCATCATTTTTGATCATATCAACAATATGCGGACGGCCTTCATGTACTTTGTTCACCTGTGCACACTCAACACCATTTTCATTTAATTTTGCTGCAGTACCACGAGTTGAAACCACTTCAAAACCAAGATCGTTTAACATACGACCCACTTCAACCGCTGCTTGATGATCTCGCTCACGCACACTCACAAATACTTTACCTGAAGACGGCAGATTTACGCCCGCACCTAACTGAGCTTTTGCAAAGGCCTCGCCAAAACTACGACCAACACCCATGACTTCACCGGTGGATTTCATTTCCGGGCCTAGCAATGGATCAACACCAGGAAATTTAACAAATGGGAATACGGATTCTTTTACTGAATAATAATCGGGTACAACTTCTTCAGTAACACCCTGATCTTTCAATGACATACCTGCCATACAACGAGCAGCGACTTTTGCCAGTGGCACGCCAATCGCTTTAGACACAAATGGTACAGTGCGAGATGCACGCGGGTTAACTTCCAGCATATAAATCTCATCGCCCTGAATCGCAAACTGGATATTCATTAATCCAACCACCTGCATTTCAATCGCGATTTCTTTTGTCTGCTCACGCAGTCTGTCCTGAATTTCTTTAGATAAGCTATATGGAGGTAATGAACATGCCGAGTCACCTGAGTGAACACCGGCCTGTTCAATATGCTCCATAATGCTGCCGATTAATACATCTTTACCATCACAGATAGCATCAACATCCACTTCAACCGCATCATCAAGAAAACGATCGAGTAATACCGGTGCATCGTTAGACACACTCACCGCTGTTTTCATATAGTGTTCTAAATCGGCGGCGTTATGTACGATTTCCATTGCACGACCACCCAACACATAAGATGGACGAACCACTAATGGGTAACCAATTTCTTCGGCCTGACCCACCGCTTCTTCAGCAGATCGCGCCAGACGATTCGGTGGCTGTTTCTGCCCCAGTTTTTCTATTAACTGCTGGAAACGCTCACGGTCTTCCGCCAAATCAATTCTGTCAGGGCTTGTGCCAATAATCGGCACACCCGCAGCTTCCAGATCACGCGCCAGTTTTAATGG
>Ga0316204_10003595_pt1 | contig 30432 bp, 24 predicted proteins | sample 6monrhotite_MG_2_FD_205661 | JGI IMG/M metagenome (GOLD analysis project Ga0316204, IMG submission 205661) | Microbial mat bacterial communities from mineral coupon in-situ incubated in ocean water Damariscotta River, Maine, United States -... | ecosystem: Environmental > Aquatic > Marine >...
GTCCAGGTCTATCCCTGTATTCAACCCCATGGCATCCAGCATATAGACCAGATCTTCCGTCACAATATTACCACTTGCGCCCGGTGCAAATGGGCACCCGCCCAGCCCGCCAAGCGATGCATCAAACATAGTGATACCAACATCCAGTCCGGCCATCACATTCGCCAAACCCACGCCGCGCGTATTGTGTAAATGCAGCCCTGTGAGCTTGTTATCTCCGACAACCGCCTTGACCGCCCGCACCAGCCGCTTCACCTGCGCCGGGTTTGCATAGCCCGTTGTATCCGACAAGCCCACTTCATCACAGCCTGCCTCTATCAGCTTTTCAGCAAGCGACACCACTTTATCCTCACCAATCGCGCCCTCAAGCGTACAGCCAAATGCAGTTGACAGGCCACCCTCAAAAAAAGGCCTCTCCCCGACGGGTTGGTCTTTAATCAGTGCGGCAATAGCCTGCACTTCTTCCATCATCTGCACGTGGGTGCGGCGCACGTTTTTCAGGCTGTGAGTTTCGCTTACTGACAGCGGAATGGTTATTTTGTGCGCGCCTGCTTTAACCGCATTTTCTGCGCCTTTAAGGTTTGGCACCAGCACCGCAACCTTCAAGCCGGGAAGGGTGCGTGCATAAGCAACCAGTTCAGCCGTGTCTGCCAGTTGCGGTAAAATACGCGCAGGCACAAAAGAGCCCACTTCAATTTCAGGCACACCAGCTTCAGCTTCGGCTTTAATCCACGCTTTTTTAGCATCAAGCGACATGATCTGCTGAATACTTTGCAGTCCGTCACGCGGACCAACCTCGCTTATTTCAATATCCGGCATCGCCACCAACTGCGCTCCTGAAGTTCAATTCTTATGAACGAAATATTGCGCCTACAGTAAAGTTGTTATAATAATAGGTCAATTAAAACTGTAATAAGCTTTTTAATCATGAGCACAGACAAACCATTGCCGCTTTCGGGCATCACGGTGTTGGAATTCACCCATATGGTGATGGGGCCTACAGTGGGCGTTATCCTTGCTGACCTCGGCGCGGATGTTATAAAGGTGGAGCCCCTAAAAGGGGATAATACCCGCCGCCTAATTGGGTCAGGCGCTGGATATTTCCCCATGTATAACCGCAACAAACGCAGCCTTGCGCTTGATTTGAAAAGCGAAGAAGGCAAAACGGCTGCCTTAAAGCTGGCAAAAACCGCTGATGTACTGATTGAAAATTTCCGCCCCGGTGCCATGGACAAGCTTGGCTTTGGTTACGACGCCCTCAAGTCTGAAAACCGCCGGCTGATATATTGTTCGGAAAAAGGGTTTCTGAAAGGTCCCTATGCACACCGGACGGCCCTTGATGAAGTAACACAAATGATGGGCGGCCTTGCTTATATGACCGGCCCACCCGGCAAACCGTTGCGCGCAGGGGCCAGCGTGGTTGATGTAACCGGCGGCATGTTCGGGGCCATTGCCATTCTCGCCGCGTTGGAAGAACGCCACCGCACCGGAGAGGGCCAATATGTAAAAAGTGCCCTGTTTGAAAGCACTGTTTATCTGGTTGGCCAACATATGGCACAGCAAGCCGTTACCGGCGCACCCGCTGCCCCCATGCCTGCGCGCGTTTCGGCCTGGGCAATTTATGATGTGTTTGAAACCCGCGACGATGATCAGGTTTTTGTCGGTGTTGTTAGCGATACCCAGTGGACCAAATTCTGCGCTGCCTTCACGCTGGATGATTTGGGCAGTGACCCGAATTACACAGCGAACATTGACCGGGTGAAACGCCGCGATAGCCTGATGCCGCGTATTCGTGCTCTGTTCAAAGGTTATGACAAACAAGCATTAATGGAAAAACTGGAGCACACAGGGTTGCCGTTCGCACCAATTTCCAGACCTTCCGAACTGTTTGATGACCCACATTTGAAAGCATCGGGTGGCCTAATTGAACTAACCTTATCTGATGGATCAAAAGCGCAGCTTCCTGCACTACCCATAGAAATAGGCGGCAAACGCCTTGGCCTGCACCGCGACCTGCCACAAATTGGCGAGCATACTGAAGAAATACTGAAATCCGCAGGCTACAGCGATGCACAACTGAAAGAATTAACCGAAAAATCCGTTATTAATCCTGTCTGATCATCTGATTCAAAAATCCATAGCCTCGATAGAGACTTTGAAGTCAAATATTAAGATCGGCTGAACTCCAGAAAGTATCATCCCCGCCCTCGCTGCGCGCCATCGCAACATTCAACTGATACAAGTCAGGCCGGTAAAAGATGTTGATATATTCAACCGGTCTGTCGTTGGTATCAAACACGATACGCCGTACCTTTAAAAGCGCACACCCCACCTTTACCTGCAGCCGATCTGCCATGATATTATCGGCTAGAACTGCCGTGATGGCCTGAGTGGCACGCGCCAATATGTGTCCGGATTGTTCAATCAAAGCCAGCAGTGGCTTTTTCACCAAATCCGCTTCGGCAATACCGGACGCAATATCGCCCGGCACATAAGATTCCACACAGGAAAAGGGAGCATCACCCTGATACCGCACCCGCACTGCGTGCTGTACCGCATCTTGTTCTGTCAACTCTAGATCAGCCGCCAACCACAAGGGTACCGCAATTGTTTCAAGCGATATCACCTGTACATCGGTTGCCTGCGCGATAGAGAGCATATTTTGCATCAGACTGCGCATGCCCTCGGCCACAACCGGGCCTGCAGGGCGTTCATATTTTACAAGTGTTCCTTGGCCGCGGTGACGCGTTACAAGGCTTTCGGCGGCGAGTTCATCCAGCGCCCGTTTTGCTGTAATCCGCGATACACTGTAAAGAGCTACCAGCTGATGTTCGCTTGGCACACGCTCGCCGAACCGCAGTTCACCAGAGATTATTTTATCCCGCAGCAGCAGGTAAATCTGGTGATACAGCGGCGTAGGTGACCGGCTAACCCCCTTCGCCTGCTGTATCTGTTTATTTTTTTCAGTCATACAAATCACATTGGTTCGAGCGAAAACCACCAAAAGTCACAAGGCGACAAATGCCTATAGCGCATGACTGACATACATCATGGCGGCAAGGCGAACAAGGCCGCTATAGCTTGGGTTCCGGTTATCCGTACAAGGAATTTAGCGTGTCTGCTTATCTGGTTATCCGCGCAGAGATTACTGACCGCGAAGGGTTTCGCGCCTATGTGGTTGCAGTAAGCAAGCTCGTTACTGAGATGGGTGGCAGCTATATTATTCAGGGCGGCGGGGCAAGTGAATGCCTTGAAGGCAACTGGCCAGATACCCAAAAACTGGTGATCTCGCAGTGGTCATCCATGGCTGCTGCGCGCGCCTTCTGGCAGTGCCCTGCCTATCAGGAAATAAAACAATTACGCGCAGGCAAAGCCCATGTGCATGTGCGCCTTTATGAAGGATCCGCCTGAAGTGACCCGCAAACCAATGTTCGTCCGCAACCCCAGAACCGGGCGCGCTGACTATGAAATCAAGCCGCTTGGCAGCACTGAAGTTGCCGCACACTGTGCTGCCCTTCGCACGGCACAAAGCGGGTGGCTGGCGCTGGGGCTTGAAGGACGCATAGCCGTACTAAACGCTTTTGCAGATGCGGTTGCATCCAAAGGCAAAGCCCTAACGGACGCCCTTGTCCTTGATACCGGGCGCAGTTTTATCTCAGCTATGGAGGTTCAAAGTATCGCTGGCAGCATCAAGCGCTGGGTAAACATTACGCGCGGTGTGGTGCCCACACCCAAACGGCAATCACAGGCGCTTCCCTTCATCAGCTTCCAGTCAGAACTTCAGCCCTATGCGCTTGTCGGTGTAATCAGCCCATGGAATTTCCCGTTAACGCTTTCAATCATTGACGCTTTGCCCGCCCTGCTAGCGGGTTGCTGCGTGATTATAAAGCCCAGCGAAGTTACGCCGCGTTTTGCCAAACCATTAAGAAAGATTATCGCCCAGATCCCAGCGCTTGCCGAAGTGCTGGATATTATTGACGGCGACGGCGAAACCGGGGCAGCGGTGGTGGATCATGTAGATTCCATCTGCTTTACCGGCAGCGTGCCAACAGGCCGCATGGTAGGCGAGCGAGCCGCAAAAAACCTTATCCCTGCCTTCCTCGAACTAGGCGGCAAAGACCCGGCAATTGTGTTGGAAAGCGCAGATATTGAGCGTGCCACAACAGCTTTGCTACGCGGCTCTATCCTGAATGCCGGGCAAGCCTGCCAATCGGTTGAACGTATTTATGTAGCGCGCCCCGTGTTTGATGAATTTATTAACAAGCTGGTTCAGAAAGCGCAAAAAATAACCCTGAATACGCCTAACCCGAGTTCAGGCCATTTAGGACCAATTATCTTTGAAAAACAGGCTGCTATTATTGAAGCGCAAATTAACGACGCCGTGGAAAAAGGAGCCGCTATTTTAACCGGCGGCGTGATTGAAAACCACGGCGGCGGCCTGTGGTGCAAACCAACCATTATCACCGGCGTCACAGATGATATGACCATCATGCAGCAGGAAACATTTGGGCCGCTATTGCCTGTAATCGCTTTTGATACGGTAGAGGAAGCCGTTAAGCGCGCCAACAACAGCGACTTCGGCCTCAGCGCCAGCGTTTTTGCGGGCAGCGCAGAAGAAGCCATTACCGTTGGCCGCATGATTGAAGCGGGCGGTATTAGTATCAATGATGCGTCGCTCACCAGCCTTATGTATGAAGCCGAAAAAGACAGTTTCAAACAAAGCGGCCTCGGTGCATCGCGCATGGGTCTGTCGGGCTACTTACGCTTTTTCAGAAAACAGGCCTTCATGGTGAATGAAGCCGATGTTTTCACTATTGATCAATTTAACGAAGCAAATGCTGCCCAAACTTAAAACCAGCCTTCATTCCCGACATCCTTCAAAACAACACGTCCACACTGTGGCCGTTGTTGACATACATCATTGAGCCATCAAGCGGCGCGGCGCTAGGCTCAATTAAACATTCAGCGGTCCCTTTTGGTCGCGTCATTTTTAGGAATATTTTTTGCCTCAGGAACTGTACATACTGGCATCCGCCGCAGCGTCTATTGCGTTATTGCACACCCTGCTGGGGCCGGATCATTTTCTGCCTTTTGTTGCCCTTGGTAAAATTCGTGGCTGGTCGGTAAAAAAAGTTGCTCTGGTTACCGCCGGATGCGGGCTTGGCCATTCGGTGGGGTCTATTGTGCTTGGCTTGTTTGGCATCTGGCTGGGGTCAACTCTTGGTTCCCTGCAGTTGATAGAAGGATTTCGCGGCGACCTTGCCGCTTGGGCTCTGTTGTCGTTTGGGGTTTTATATACCGCATGGGGCATCAGAAAAGCGCTGCGCAACAAGCACCATGAACACATTCATACCCACGCAGACGGCACCACCCATAATCACAGCCATAACCATGCTAGCGACCACGCGCATCTCCACGGTGCACGCAGCGGTGTGCCCATAGCGCCCTGGACACTTTTTATCATTTTTGTGCTTGGCCCGTGCGAACCGCTTATTCCGTTGATGATGTATCCGGCAGCAACAGCATCAGCTGCTGCAATGGCGCTTGTGGTTGGTATTTTTGTGCTCGTTACGGTGGCTACAATGAGTAGCGTTGCGGTTGCCGTGTATGCCGGGCTTCGCTTTGTACCTGCGGAAGCGCTTCAACGCTTTAGGCACGCTATTGCAGGCAGCACATTTGCCTTCTGCGGTGCTGCAATTGTTGGGCTTGGACTGTGAATATGCGCGCTTTTGAAAAGGATATTTTATGAGCGATTACGATTATAAAACCATCGATAGCGTGGTTAATATCTGGACCCCGGAAGCGCTCAGTCACCGCCCCAACTGGACCGACGATTTTTTTGTCGGCAAGATGAAAGGCGAACATAGCGGCGGCGGCATCAGCCTTGAGACAATGCTGGAAGAAATGGACGCCGCAGATATTGAATTTAGCTTTTTAATTGCTGCCAAAGCTGGCCGTCCGGGCCTGCCGGGTTGTTACCATATGCCAGCCGAGGTGGTGGCAGAGGCCGTTAAAAAATACCCAACACGGTTCTTTGGGCTTATCGGCATTGACCCGTTTCAGGGCATGGACGGTGTACGGGCGATGGAACATGCGGTTACAGAGCTGGGCTTCATTGGGGCACACCTTTATCCGCACTGGTATAACCTGCCGCCAAACGACGCCAAATATTACCCCTTCTATGCCAAATGCATCGAACTGGACATCCCCATCCAAATGCAGGTGGGGCAGTCGCTGATTTACTCAAAAGAGTATCGTTGCCGTTCCGTTGGGCGGCCAATTTATCTGGACGACATCGCCTGTGATCTGCCGGAGCTGAAACTGATTGGTAGCCATGTGGGTATTCCGTGGCACGATGAAATGATCGCCATGGCCTGGAAACACGAGAATGTTTATATCGCCACCGATGCGCACAGCCCCAAATACTGGCCCGAAAGCGTGTGGAAATACATCAACAGCTACGGGCAGGACAAAGTGATTTTCGGCTCTGATTTCCCGGTGCTGCGCTTTGGGCGCACTGTACAGGAAATTAATGACCACGGCCTCAAGCCCCATGTGCGCAAAAAATTCATGCGCAACAATGTGATCCGCCTTTACGGGCTGGACAAACGCGGCGTGGCACTGGCCCCGGAAGGTGCCCCATAATGGCTGGCCCGTTAGACGGCATTAAGGTTGTTGAATTCACCAGCGTAGTTTTGGGGCCTTGGGCTTGCCAGACACTGGGCGATATGGGCGCTGATGTGATTAAGGTGGAACCCCCCGGCGGCGACACAAATCGCAACCTCGGCCCCTATAAGAACAACAGCGACATGAGCGCTTTGTACCTGACCTGCAACCGAAACAAGCGCAGCATTGTCCTGGATTTAAAATCCACAGAAGGCCAGCAAGCGGCACTAAAACTGGCGGCAGAAGCTGATGTGCTGGTGCATAATTTTCGCCCGCGCGCCATGACCAAGCTGGGCCTGGACTATGACAAGGTAAAAACCGTCAACCCGAACATCATTTACTGCGCCACCTACGGCTACAGCAAAAAGGGGCCTTACGGTGACCGGGGCGCGCTGGATGACAGCATTCAGGCGGCATCCGGCGTTGCCATGCTGATGTCGATGATTGAAGGAGAACCGCGCTATCTGCCTACCATCTTAGCCGATAAAACCACCGCAATGGCTGTTGTAAACGCCGTGTGTGCAGCGCTGTTTGCCCGCGAACGATCAGGCAAGGGCCAAGAGATTGAAGTGCCCATGTATGAGACCATGGTTTCATTCGTTATGGCAGAACACTTATGGGGCAAAACCTTTGAGCCATCGCTTGCGCCCGCCGGTTACACCCGGATCATGGCAAAAAACCGCAAACCTTACCCCACCAAAGACGGCTATATCGCTGTATTGCCCTACTGGGATAACCACTGGGCCACCTTCTGCTCCGTTGTTGGCCGCCCTGACATGCTAACAGACCCGCGTTTTACTGACATGAAAACACGGCTGGAAAACATTGAAGATACATACTCTGAGACCGCCAAAGCACTGGCCTGCCAAACAACTGACGAATGGCTAAAGCGGCTCGCTCCCACCAATGTACCGCATATGGTTGTCAACAGCCTGGAGGATCTAATCACAGATCCGCATCTGGTTGAAAGCGGCTATTGGAATATGGTTGAGCACCCAAGCGAAGGCACGCTGAGAATTGCCTCACCACCCTATAATTTTTCAGAAACACCTACAGAATTACGACGTCTGCCGCCCCGACTTGGTGAACATTCCCGGCAAATCTTAGACGAAATTGGTTACTCGCAGAGTGACATAGACAAGCTTGAAGTTGGCGGCGTTACCAAAAGCCCTTCAGCCAAAGAACAGACATAGGAGCCAACCATGAGCAAATACGTCCAGGATGAAAAGCCACCGATCACAGAAGGTGCACAAAACTGGCTGGAGCAGGAAGCCCGGTCACAGGAAGATCGTTACAAAGAAATTGTCGCAGAAATGGATGGCATCGAAGGTGACCGCGAACAGTGGTACGCCGAGTTTTTGGAAATTATCCAAACCAAAGGCTTCAGTGTCACTGGCGATGAACGGCGCGCCATTTCAAAAGAAGAACTCCCTGAAAAACCTGACCGCCCCGACGCCATGCGCGTTGTTTGGTAAGGCCAAAACATTAGGCAAAGCTTTTTCAGGAAATAGAAAGATACCCACATGGCACGTCCCCATATAGAACCCTTTGTTGAGCTAAATGAAGACTACCGGCTGTTTAATTTCGCCGGTTACAAAGGCGCTCATTATAAAGTTTTATCGCTCGACACAGAAACCGGCGCGAGCACCATTAAAGTACGCTTTGACGGCGGCTACACCCGCAAGCCCGGGCTCAGTTATTCTGATATTGAAATTTTCGTCCTAACCGGCGAAATGAAAGTGGGTAGCCAAACATGTGTCGAAGGCCACTATTTTTTCATACCGGCAGGCGTGGCGCTGGGCGCTATTGACGTGCCGCAAGGCTGTGAAGTGATAGTTATGTATAATGATAGCGAACCAAACTTCGAAGAAAGCGACAAGGATCATCCTTTGGCGCTGAAACACGGTTTTGTATCGGTTAACAGCTATGAAGACCGGCCGTGGGCAGGTGGTTCTATCGTATCACCGTCCGTTGCCACAGGCTGCATGCTAAAGCTACTGCGGTACGACCCAATTACCGAAGCCATGACATTTCTATACTGTATGACACCCCAGTTTATGCAGGATAATATCAGCTATCATGACTGCGCCGAAGAAAGTTACCATATTTGGGGTGAAAGCTGGATGATGCAGTTTGGCGACCTGCCAACAGGTGGGTATTTTTGGCGCCCACCGTACGTAAACCACGGCTCTTTCCGCTCAAAACTTGGCTGTATCGCGCTGGGGCGTACCGACAGCAAATTACATAATTATTTTCACTTTAATCCCTGGACCAACCCGGACGAAAACCAAAGCCGGGCAGCAGCAGCCTTGTACCGCCAACGCCCACAATTGTTCCGCTGGGTTTCAGCGGGCGACCATAACCACCCGCACGGCCCGATGGGGCAAATCATCAAGCCCAAACCACCAACAGATTTTGAAATGCGGGGTTATGAAAGCACACCGCAAGTTACAGCACTGGCGAACCAAAATTACAGCTTCCATGAAATGGATCACCTGCATGCAAAAGACTATGTGCATAATGTGCACCATGCACACAAACCGGAGGATGATCACGAACACAGTCACGATCATGACCATCCCCACGGCCAAGGTGATCACAAACACGATTAACCCTTCACCTGAGCAGGTCCACAGTTTCAGGTGGCATTGTGGGCGGCACTTCGGTGCTGCCCTTTTTTTCATACTTCTTAGGGATCAGCTTCCGTGGTAGGGTCGCTGCCTGAACGTCAATTTTAGGCACCAAAACCAATGGGTCATTCGAGCAAAGTCCAAATAGCCTGTACAACGTGCCCCGCACGGGACAGCCGGTTTTGCTCCGCCCTTGAAGGCGGTGATATAGGCCGTCTGGATGCCGTAGCCCACCGAATATCGATTACACGCGGCGAGTATCTATTCGAGGAAGAGGATGCCTCTGATTATGTTTATAATATTTCCACAGGTACCGGCTTGCTGGAACGCCTTTCAAGTGATGGCCGCCGTCAGGTAATGGCCTTTATTTATGCGGGTGACTTTGTAGGCCTGATGCCCGACCCTATTTATAAAGTTAGCGCCAAAGCTCTGCAGCCCATGACTGTTTGCCGGTGGCACATTAAAGACATCAACAACCTGATTCAGGATTTCCCGGAAATCGAACACCGCCTGCGCCGTATTGGCAACCGTGTGCTTGCCACCACTTTGGATCAGGTGTTTGCCCTCGGTTGTAAAAACGCACAAGAAAAAGTGGCGTATTTTCTGTTTCATCTGGAACGCCGCCAGGATGCCATCATGCCCGGCAAGGAGCATATTCAGCTACCCATGGTGCGCGGTGATATTGCCGATTATCTGGGCATAACGGTTGAAACTGTATGCCGTGTTTTTTCAAAAATGCGCAAAGACAATCTTATTGCCTTGCCACATGCCAATGAAGTGGTGATTTTGAACCGCCCCAAACTTGAAGAAATTGCTGAAATGGAATCATCCCGGCAGTGAATTTTCCATGCCCTACAACAGGTATTAAAAGAGCCTGAAGGCTCTTTTAATAGTTTAACACCCACTCACCATGAGGGTTGAACCGGTGCTGGCAGACCGGTTTCACTGAGGCAATTTTCCCGCAATGTTTCATGATCCGGTCCATAATCAAAAATATCATCGGATAGCTGTGCAGCCACCATTTCAGCCCGCCGGGTTTTGGTTGCGGCTTCGTCAACACTGTAATCCGCGTTCACTTTCACACCGTAATTGGTGAAAGCACCTTCCGTTGATACCAGCCCGCGCCGTACTTCCAACGCCACCAGATCAACCTCACGGTCTAGCGGGTTACCCCAGCCACCGCCGCCCCAAGTGATATAATCAAGCTGATCACCCTTGTAGACCTCAATATTATCAACTTTTGATCCAATCGCTTCTTCACTGCCGTCAGCCCTGCGCAGGATTTTTCTGGAGCGCTGGCCCGGCGTACCGCCGTTCACACCCCACGGGTAGGTGAACCAGCGATCATCATGGATTGATATAATACCTTCATTCAGAAACTCGTAGGTCATCAAAATGCCATTGCCGCCCCGGAAAAACCCGGCCCCGCCACTATCTGCGATGGAGGTATAATTTGTGATGCGCAGCGGGAAATATCGCTCCAGAAATTCATTGGGTACATTGGTGAAACCGGGCCACAGAGAATGGCCGTCCGGGCCGTCCCCAAAGGGTCGTCCGGGAATGCCACCAAACCCGATTTGAAACAGCTGGAACCATTCACCGTCGTTTTCATCAAAGCCGGAAAACATCAAATGCGGGCTGGAAGAAAACCCGGCTGCGCTTAAAAATTCTGGCTGGCCTTTGCCAAGCAGCGCACCGAGTAGGTCAAATATCCGCCCCAGCGCATGGGTACGACATGAAAGCGCCGCAGGAAACTTGGGTTTCAACAGCGACCCGTCAGGAATACGTACTTCCACCAGATCATAGAAACCATCATTGAACATAACCTGAGGGTCAAACACCATCACCATATAGATACCAAAAAACATTTTGAGCATGTTTTCATTGAGGTAAAAGTTAATCGAACCTGCTGACTGTGGATCGGTACCTTCAAAATCAAGGATAACCTTTTCACCTTCGCGCCACATGGTGCATTTCAGCTTGTAAGGCCCAAACCCCCGGCCATCATCACAGACAAAATCTTCAAAGCTAACCTTGTTTTCACTGACAGCCGTATTGATCAAATGCCCCATCGCATGTTTGTTGCGGGCCAGCAGGTCATCGGTAGCTGAGGCAAACATATCATCGCCGAAACGCTCACAAATTTCATGAATACGGCGCTCTGCCACCCGGCAGGAAGCCACAATCGCGTGCAAATCAGCACGACACCATTCAGGTGTGCGTACCTGATGTAAAACCAGCGTTAATATATCCTCCTGAAGCACATCTTTTTTATAAAGTTTGATCGGCGGTATACGGATACCTTCCTCAAACACGCTGCGCGCATCTGTGGGCAACGAACCCGGTACTTTGCCACCAATATCTGTTTGGTGGCCAAACATACATGCCCACGCGGTCAACCTGCCGCCTCGGAAAATCGGCCGGATAATCAGCCAGTCATTATTATGGCTTACCGCACCTGCACAACTGTATGGGTCGCTTAACCAAATGACATCCCCTTCTTCAACATCCCCTTCATAGGCGTCCAGAAATCCGCCAATAAAACTACCAAACTGACCCACCACCATCAGGCCGTTACGGTCAGCAATTAGCGGAAAGGCATCGCCTTGCTCGCGGATACCCGGTGACATAGCCGTACGAAACAGCGTTGCATCCATTTCAGTACGGGCATTTTTAAGCGCATTCTCGATAATATCGAGCGAGATGGTATCAATATCAATTGCATTGAAGGGCGCACTATTTGTCTCAACTATTGTTGCTGGCATGATCTTGCTCCCTCTAGTTTTTTGCTGGATTGATAAGGATGTTGCCGTGGCGGTCTATTTCACCCACATGGTCAGGCAAAATAAGCGCGGTCGAATCCATTTCTACAATGATTGCTGGGCCTGCCACCCGGTCGCCGTATCGCAGTTTTGCCCTGTCATAAATTGCCCCGTCTGCATGCTGCCCCCCAACCCACATTTTATGGTCTTGAAGCTTTGCCCCTGAGGCATCACCCGAACCATCCGCACATGTTTGCGGCGGCATTTGCGCGCCTTGCCCCACAGCAATTGCACGCAGGTTTACCACTTCATGCACAACATCCAGATTGAAAGTGAACAGGCGTTTATGCTCTTCGTCAAATTCAGCTTCCAGCTTTTCAATGCCGTTGCCGTCAGCAAAACCGGCTATTTCTATCGGCAGGCTTACTTCAAAGCCTTGCCCTTTGTAGCGCACACCTGCCTCAAACGAGATGGTTTGCTTGTCACGGGTTACGCCCTGTTCTTCCAACTCCTGAATTACAGTTTCCTGCATCTGTGTTAACCAGCTGGCTATTTCGCTGTTGCTTGTTTGTGGCACCGTGCGATTGAACGAGCGCGCGTGCTCGTGCCGCATTTGGGTTGTGGCGTCGCCCGCCGCGCACAAAACACCCGGCGCCGTAGGCACAATCACAGGATAAGACCCCATCAATTTTGCCACAGCGTTTGAATGCAGCGACCCCGCACCGCCAAAGCCCATTAGGGCGAAATCACGCGGGTCATATCCTTGCTGAACAGACACCAGCCTGAGCGCGCCGTACATATTTTCATTGGCTATATCCACAATACCCTGGGCGGCTTCATATTTTGTCACGTTGATAGCATCAGCCACCGCCTGAACCGCTGTGTGTGCAGCTTGCACATCAAGCTTGAAGCTGCCGCCAAGAAGTGCTTCTGGCAAATTACCCAGCACCACATGCGCATCGGTTACCGTTGCCGTTTCGCCGCCTTTGCCGTAGCAAGCCGGACCGGGTTCTGCTCCCGCTGATTCAGGGCCAACCCGAAGGGCTTTGGTAAGTTCAGGCACGTGCGCGATAGACCCGCCACCCGCACCAACCGTTTTCACATCCAGTGAAGGCGCGCGCACGGTTAGGTGGCCAACACTGGTTTCGCGCCGCAGCAATGGTTTGCCGTTTTCAATCAGCGCTACATCGGTAGACGTACCCCCAACATCAAGCGTTAAGATATTTTCAATATTCGCATTATCAGCCACCCAAAGCGCACCGGCAACACCGCCCGCCGGGCCGGACATCAACAGGTTAACCGGGGCGGCTTCAGCTTTGTGGCTGCTCATCAATCCACCGTCTGACCGCAACAGGTTAATGCTGCCGGCCATGTGAATGTCACGCAAATTAGCGCGCAAATTCGCCACATAGCGTGCCATCACCGGCTGCACCAAAGAATTGGCAACCGTTGTTAGCGCGCGCTCATATTCCTGCATTTCAGGCAGTATCTCATGACTGAGCGATACAGGCACATCCGGGTACATTTCACGTATAATTGCGCCAACCGCCCGTTCGTGCGCGCCGTTGGTATAACTATTCATTAGGCAAACGGTGAAGGCTTCCATGCCTTCAGTGCGGTACATTTCCAGCGCTGCCCGACATCCTGCCTCGTCAAACGGCGACACTTCACCGCCGCTGGCATCCATCCGGCCTTTCACTTCCACCGTAAGTTCAAGTGCAGCAAGGGGTTCCGGTTTTGGCCATGTGATCCATGCTGCCAGCCCGCCAGGCACCAGTGAACGCGCCACCTGCAGTATTTGCCTGTATCCGGCAGTTACAATCAGGCCCGTTTTGGCGCCCTTGCCTTCCAGAATGGCGTTGGTAGCAACCGTGGTGCCGTGCAAAAATTGCGACACATCGCTCGGCGAAATACCTGCATTTTCGCAAATAGCCTTTGTGCCTGAAATCACCGCAATCGATGGATCAGCCGGTGTTGATGGCACTTTATCGCGCCAGGTTTCACCGCTGTTTTCATCAATCAACAGCAGATCAGTAAAGGTTCCGCCAACATCCACACCCAGCCGATATGCCATAAATCCCCCTCCTTGGGTTTTGTTCACCTGTTGCCTTATTGAAACGATCAGAACAGACTTCAATCCATACATTTCTGGCCAAGTGACCAATATTGGTCACTAATAGGTGTGCTGCTTGAATATCTTATGCTTTCATATCCATAAATACAAACCTGACCCCCTATCTATGGAGACCTAATGTGACCACATCCTCTTCATCTTCTGGCTCTCCCTTTGGCGCACTACGCGGCTTGCGTGTCATTGAAATGGGCCAATTAATTGCCGGACCTTTCTGCGGACAGTTGATGGCTGATCACGGCGCAGAGGTTATCAAGGTTGAAGCACCGGGTGCAGGTGACCCAATGCGCAAATGGGGCCAAAGCGATCCGCTATGGTGGCCTGTGGTGGCGCGCAATAAAAAATGCGTTTCGCTTAACCTCAGGGAAGAAGCCGGGCAATCACTGTTAAAAGAACTGGTAGCCGAGAGCGATTTTCTGCTGGAAAATTTTCGTCCGGGCACGATGGAGCGCTGGGGGTTGGGTTACGCAGAACTTTCAAAGATTAACCCGCGTCTAATTATGATCCGGGTATCAGGGTACGGCCAAACCGGGCCCTATGCAAAAAAAGCAGGATATGGTTCTATTGGCGAAGCCATGGGCGGCATGCGTAATCTGGCGGGTGATCCTTCAACACCGCCCAGCCGCATTGGGCTTTCCATAGGCGATTCGCTGGCTGCCACCTATGCCTGCCTTGGTGCGCTAATGGCCTTGCGTCACCGCGACCAAACAGGCAAAGGCCAAGTGGTAGACAGCGCTATTTACGAAGCCGTACTTGCCATGACAGAATCCGTAGTACCTGAATATGCCCACAGCGGTTTTATCCGCGAACGCACAGGGTCTGTTTTACCCAAAGTAGCACCCTCAAACGCCTATCCAACCAAAGACGGTGACTTTCTAATCGCGGCCAACCAGGATACGGTTTTCAAACGACTGACGGAAGCCATGGGCCAACCCGAACTAGCGGACGACGCCCGCTATGCCACCCATATGGCACGCGGCGAACACCAAACCGAGCTTGATGCGCTTGTGGGTGCATGGACTGCGGATAAAACAGCCGATGAACTTCAGGCTCTTATGGATACACACGGGGTGCCTGCAGGGAAGATTTTCAAAGCACCTGACATGCTGGAAGACCCGCAATTTCGGGCACGCAGCGCCATTGTCGATGTTGACCATCCCGCTTGGGGCAACGTGAAAATGCAGAATGTAGTACCAAAACTGTCTGATACACCCGGCGAAATACGCTGGGCGGGGCCCGTGGAAGTGGGCCAGCACAATACAGAAATTTTTGAAGGGCTGCTCGGCAAAAGCAAAACCGAGCTGGCTGATTTGGCAAAGCAAGGGATCATCTGATGCGCAACACCCCGGATTTGGCGGCAGACTATGAAAAGGCCGGGTTTTCCGGTGCGCTTGGCTTTGGCACATCGCCTGCTTTGATAATTGTTGATATGTGCAACGCCTACCTGGACCCATCCTCACCTCTGTATGCAGGTGTGGAGGAAGAATGCCGCCAAATTGAACACCTACTGCAGACCGCCCGTGAACAGGGGTTTCCGGTTATCCATACCCGTGTTGAATATAATGAAACCGGTAGTGACGGCGGGCTTTTTTACAAAAAGGTAAAGGCGCTAAAATGTTTCACCAAAGGTAATCCTCTCGGGGAATACCCTGCTGCGCTCACGCCTCTGCCCAACGAAATTATCATCACCAAACAATATGCCAGCGCCTTTTTTGGTACTTCGCTCGCCAGCAGCCTGAATGCCATGGGCTGCGACAGCGTTTTCATATGCGGTGTCAGCACCTCGGGCTGCGTACGCGCCACCGCGCTTGACGCCTTGCAACATGGTTTTATCCCGCTGGTGGTTGAAGACGCCAGCGGGGACCGCGATGAAGCAGTACACAAAGCAAACCTGTTTGATCTTCAAGCTAAATACGCCGATCTCACCACCACGAAAACTGTAATGGGCTGGATGAAAGCACACCACATTAAAACCGATTGATTTACATCATTGAGCAAAAACACTGCAGGCCTTCAGATGTGCAGGCGATGATTAAAAGCTTATGTTGTTTTAAGGGAAGTGAATAACACCAATGACAGATTACCGTGCTGACTATGAAAGCCGTATAAAAATAGCCACCGTAAGTGCTGAAAACCCGCAGACTGTTGCCGATAGCTATATCCGGTATTTTGGGTATAAAATTGTACAGGATAACAATGTTAGCGAGGCGGAGGCCCTTGCATGGGGCACGCCGGGCATGAAAGGCATGCGCCAAATCATTGTTGCGCCGGAAAGTGGCACACAGGTTTTCATGCGGATTATCGAAAACCCTGATCTGCCTGCGTGCGAGCCCCTTAAAACATATGGCTGGACCGGTATTGAAATTACACTTCAAGACGCAGACGCATTGAATGAGCGCCTGAAAAATTCACCGTTTAAAATTATTGGTGAACCTGCCCTGCTTGATTTTTCTGACCGCATTTACCCCATGCAAGCCGTTGGGCTTGCCGGGGAAATGTTTTACCTGAATGAAGTGCGCGGCGACCTGCCCGATTACAACTTGCCGCTAGCGCGCTCCTTCGTAGACCATGTTTTTATCATGGTGCTCGCCACCCCTGACATGCAGCAGGCAATTAATTTTTACCGGGATAATTTTGGCTGGGATCAAGGTAACTCATACTGCGTACCCTACAGCGTTATCAATAATGCTTTTGCCATGCCGGAAGAAACAGAGCACGAACTGTCGATGACCTGCGTTGGGCGCGATGTAAACAACGAGGTAGACACCTACCCGGACAGTACCGAAGTACGAAACTGCAACGACGGCATGCTGCCGCCCGGCATTGCCATGACCAGCTATATGGTTGCTGATCTAGACGCCATTAAAGCTGATCTAATTGCGCCGCCAGTGCGCCTTGAAGGCATGGGCTACGGCGGCAAGCGCGTAGCATGCTGCACAGGCTGGGCTGGTGAGTTGATCGAACTTATTGAAATAGGATAAACACCCAGTGCCAAAAGACGTGGGGACAGTATTTGCTAAAACAGCTTTTCAGGCGCCCTTCATCGGCGCGCTGATTTGCTTTTTATCCTGCCTTGCCTCTCCTGCAGCTGCTGAAATTGATAAAACCTATACTCTGACAGTTGCCGGATTTGCCGCCCCCGGCACACCGTGGGATGCCGACTGGCAAACCTTTAAGCGCCGCCTGGATGAAAACGCCGGTAACCGAATAAAGCTCAAGCTGCTTATTCGCGGTGAAGTGGGCGGCGAACCCATCACAATGGCAGGCATTCGCCGCAACCGTATTCAGTTTGGTGGTTTTTCGCTGGCTGGCGCGGCGGCGGTTATTCCTGAACTTTCCGTGTTGCTCTCCCCCTATTTTTTTGCTGATCAGGACGAACTTGATTATGTGATGGACGAACATATGCTGGCAGTTTTTCGGCCTCTGTTTGCCGAGAAAGGCTTGCACCTGTTCCGCTGGGCCGAAGTGGGGTGGCAGCATATTTACGGTCAAAAACCTTTATTGCTTCCCACTGATGCACGCGGCTACCGGCTACGCACACAAGCGTCTGACGCTTCTCAAATTCTGATGGGAGCACTGGGCGGTGATGTTATCCAAATGCCCTTCCGTGATCTTATTCCGGCGTTGCAAACCGGGTTGGTAACAGGCGGCGGCACAGGCGTTCTTTTATACGCTGTAACGGGGGTCTCTGGTGAAGCACCATATCTAACGCTCACGCGCCACACCTATGATACGGGTGTTGTTGTATCCAATTTGGCGTGGCTCCAGAGGCTGCCCGCAGACCTGCAAAAAATTGTTGATCACGCTTTCCCAACATCCGCTGAGGCGCGGCACGGCGTTCGCGCCATGACCAAAGCATTGCTTGCAAAACTGCGCGGCACACCCGGCATAAAAGTGCATGATCTAACAGATTCCGAGCGCCGTATCTGGCAGGAAGCCTTTGCTAAAAACCATTTGGAAATTATTCGCCGTGCAGGCAGCAGGGCCGCAGGTGTTTATGAGGCAATGGTAAAAGGCCGCGCTGCATACCGCGCTCTGAAAGCAAAAACAGCTTCTGGTGAAAGTGCAAAACAATGAGCAAAGCTGCATCATTTTTGGCTCTGTTACTACGCACTGAAAAAGCCGTAGTACTACTGTCGTTTGCCATTATGGCACTGGTGATTATTGCAGACGTGCTTGCGCGTATGACTGTGGGTACAGGTTTCGCCGGCGCGCCGCGCATTGCTGTTTTTGCGATGATTATCACATCTTTTGTCAGCTTTGGTTTGGCTTCAGCAGAAGGGCGGCATCTGCGTCCCAAGTTTTTGGATACACTGTTACCAGCACAATGGAACCCCGTGATAGACCGGCTACAGGAACTCCTGATGGCGACACTCTGTTTTGTCTTTGCGCTCTATGCGGTTGCCGCTGTGCGAGAAACATTTGTGCTGAACGAAGTCTCGCGCATGCTGCGTATCATCCTGTGGCCGATGCAAGCGGTTATCCCGCTGGTATTTTTTATTGCCAGCTTGCGGCACAGTCTGTACGGCCTGTATCCAGCCCTAAGACCAGAGCCAAGCCTCAAGATGAATTCTGGCTCTAAATCCGGCCCAAAACCTGGCGCTGATTCAACAGTGAATCTGCCATGATGGGCTTGTTGCTAATAGCGCTGCTGTTGTTGATGCTGCTGTTGCGCCAGCCAGTTGTTATGCTGCTGGGGTTTGCTGCGGCTTACAGCTATCTGGTGTGGGGAAACGGCGACGTTACCTATGTTGTTCAAGATATATGGGCAGCGGCTGATCAGGAAGTTTTGCTGTCATTGCCACTGTTCATTCTTGCAGGCAACATTATGACCCGGGGCACAATCGCTGAGCGATTGATTAATGTAATGCGTATTATCGCAGGGCCAGTGCCCGGCGGGCTGGCGCTTGCGGCAATCCTTTCATGCGCATTTTTTGCGGCCATTTCAGGGTCAAGCACCGTTACCCTTATCGCGGTTGGTTCCATTATGTATCCCGCACTTCTTGCTGCCGGTTACAAGCAAAATTTTGCCCTTGGTGCGCTGTGCGCTGCGGGTACTTTGGGTATCATTGTTCCGCCCAGCATTCCGCTGATCCTGTACGGTGTAATGACAGAGACCTCCATCGCTGACCTGTTTAAAGCGGGCGTGGGCCCAGCACTGCTGCTCACCAGCCTAATGGCGCTTTATTCAGTGATTGTGAACCGCCGGGTACCGCGCAGTATTTTCAAAATGGCGGCGCTGCTTGCCAGCATGAAAGAGGGTATCTTCGCGCTGTTTATGCCGTTTCTTATTCTCGGCGGCATTTATGCAGGCTGGTTTACCGCAACAGAATCTGCAGCAGTTGCAGTGCTGTATGCAATACTTGTTGAGCAGTTTATTCATAAATCACTCAATATGGATGCGCTTAAAGGTGCCTGCATTGAAACCGCTGTGATGATGGGGTCCTTGTTCCCGCTGCTGATGATGGCACTATCGATCAATACTTTCATGACCTACGAACAAATTCCGCATGATCTGGTGAACTGGTTAGCTGCCAATATTGAAAGCCGCAATGGTTTCCTTTTGTTATCCCTCATTGGGCTGCTGATTATCGGGTTTTTCATGGATATCGGTTCGGCTATCCTGATTATCGCACCGCTTCTCACACCGCTGGCGGAAGCGCAAGGCATTGATAAAGTTCACTTCGGCATCATCATGATTACCAATTTGGAAATGGGATACTTAACCCCGCCGATGGGGCTTAATCTGATTATTGCCACCACCGTATTCAAGGTTGATTTCTGGACCGTATCTCGCGCTGTATTGCCATTTTTAGCGCTAATGCTGGTGGGTATTACCATCATTGCTTTCTGGCCTGCTCTCTCATTGTTTTTAGTGTAACCGGAGGTTCCCGTGGCTGTATTTGACACCGTTCTGCATCAAAGCCTTGTTGGTATTCTTGGGCAAGCGCATGTAATAACAAACGCCGATGAATGCGCTTATTTTTCGCAGGATGTTTTCCGTGAAAGTGACCATACTTCAGCCGCTGTTATCCAGCCCGAAAACACACAGCAACTGGCACAGGCGGTAAAAGCTGCAACAAGTGCAGACTATGCTTTGTTCCCGCGCGGCGGCGGCATGTCTTATACCAGCGGCTACCTGCCCACAGAAACCCGCTCCATTAGCGTAGATACCAGCCGGATGAACCGGGTGCTGGAAGTAAATACCACTGACATGTATGTCACCGTTGAGTGCGGCTGCACTTGGGCTGACCTGCAAGGGGCGCTGAAAGGTACCAGCCTGCGTCCACCGTTTTGGGGTACACTTTCCGGCTATGTGGCAACCGTGGGCGGCGGGATTTCACAGAATAGTATCTTCTTCGGATCCGGCCTGCACGGCACCGCAGCAAACAGCGTGATCGGAATGGAAATTGTCTGCGCGGATGGGTCGGTACTGTCCACCGGTTCTGCGGGCACAAAAAACGGCAGCCCCCATATGCGCCACTACGGCCCTGATCTTACCGGGCTGTTCACGGCAGACGCAGGCGCGCTGGGCATTAAGGCCACCATTACCCTGCAATTGATTATCGAACCGGCAGAAAAAGGTTTTTCCTCGTTTAATTTCACCACCCACGAAGCCATGTTTGAGGCGGCAGCGGAAATTTCACGCCGTGGCCTTGCCAGCGAAGCTTTTGGTTTTGACCCTTACCTGCAATCGCTACGCATGAAACGGGAAAGTCTGCTGAAAGATGTGCAAATTCTATCCGGTGTAATGAAATCATCCGGGTCAGTTTTGAGCGCGATTAAAGAAGGCGGCAAGATGGCTCTGGCAGGCAGGCGGTATATGGATGACGCGCGCTACAGCTATCATTTCATTACCGAGCAAAACAGCAAAGCGGCTGTGAAAGCCGCACTCAAAGCCATTGAGGCTATCGCGGTTGAGTACGGCGGCGAAGTGTTGGAAAATTCAATTCCTAAAATTATCAGCGGCAATCCCTTCATGCCTATCAGCAATATGGTGGGACCAGACGGTGAGCGCTGGTTGCCGGTACACGGTCTGATACCGCATTCAAAAGCTACCGCAATGAAAGATGCCATCGAGGCGTATTTCGAGGAAAACCGTGCCATTTTGGACCGGTACGGCATTGAAACCGGCTATCTGTTTGCCACAGTTGGAGCAAGCACCAGCATGTTGGAACCTTTGTTTTACTGGCCTGATGCCATCACCGAAATTCACAAGCGCAACCTTGACCCCGCCGCCCTTAAACGCATTAAGGGTTTCGGGGAAGATATAGACGCACGCGCTGCTGTTACCAAGCTGCGCAAAGGGCTGGCAGAAGTATTTCTGAATGAAGGCGCAGTGCATCTGCAAATAGGAAAAACCTACTTGTACAGCGAGGGCATTGGTGCAGGAAATTTGGCGCTGGTTAAAGCCCTGAAGCAGCATCTTGACCCGAACAACCGCATAAATCCGGGCGCGCTTGGGTTAGCGAATGAATAGTCTTGGCAAGCGTTAAACTTGGTCGCAGGAACCCTTGATCCTGCGGCCGCCTTTTCTCAAAACAACATTAAATCCGCTTGGTGCCCCTCAATCCAACTTAATGATTGTCTTACCAAAATTTTGACCACACATTAGGCGTTCAAAGGCGGCAGGCGCGGCTTTCAGGCCGTCGCTAACATCTTCAAGGAACTGGATTTCATCGCTTTTAACCAGCGGCATGAAGGTTTCAACCATCTCTGCCATACGCTGCCAATGATCAAAAACAACAAGCCCGCGAACGGTAGCGCGTGCCTTGATAATGGTGGCGGGGTTAGGGCCCGCCGGGCGGGTTTCACTGCTAAGTTGGGACATCAAACCGCAAAGAACAACGCGCGCTCCAATCGCCAAACGCCACATAACAGCATCTAAAGTTTCGCCGCCAACATTATCAAAATAGATGTCAACACCGTCAGGACAAAGCCGGTCAATGCCGTCTGCTACCGTTTCAGTTTTATAATTTATGCAGGCATCAAACTTCGCTGTATCCACCAGCCACCGGCACTTTTCATCTGATCCGGCAATGCCTATAACCCTGCATCCTAGCGTGCGACCATACTGACCAACCATAGACCCAACGGCACCGCTGGCGGCTGATACAACAAGTGTGTCACCGACCTTGGGCTGACCCAAAATGCCCAGCCCTGCAAAGGCTGTAAGCCCCGGCATACCGAGAATGCCAAGCGCCAGCGAGGCCGGGTCAATGCGGGCATCCAAGGCGCGCGCACCGGTGCCATCAGAGATAAAATACTGTTGCCATCCACCATTTAAAACCAGCATATCCCCTTGTTTATAATCAGAGTTTCTAGACTCAATCACTTCACCCACTGTTTCACCGAGCATCAAATCACCCTCGCCGATAGCACCGGTAATATGGCGCCCGGCGATTTGGCTTCGCATGTAGGGATCAAGCGATAAATACCGGTTTCTAACCAAAATCTGATTTACATCAATGCCGGGCAGCTCGGTTTCGACCAAGGTAAAATCAGGTGCTTTTGGTAGGCCGGTTGGGCGATTTTTCAGCCGAATTTGTTGGTTTACGTTATGCTTCATACCAGCCTCTGTTTGTTGTGTGCTCTGACATACAGGCATCATAAAGGTGCCACAGCAAGGGGCAACGTTTAAGTGGCGGGCAACCACCAAGTGGTGATTAAAGGCCGTGTGACAATAGAGGGACAATAGAGTGACAGACAAAACCGGACAAAACGCCGCGCATCCCACACTGGGCCCCAGTTTTTACGCTTTGGCACTGCAAACCAGCTGTGACAGCATTGTGCGACAAATGACCCCAAAAGTGTCACGTTTGGCTATGCGTGCGACAATCGAGCGTTTGGCGCGCGAAATTGCCAGCAGTAAACAATTCATTGGCCCGGACCTGAAACTGGTGGTGCTGCCAGAGTATGTTTTAACCGCCTACCCCACCGGCGAAACAATTCCGGAATGGGCAGAAAAAGCAGCCCTGAAAATGGACGGGCCTGAATATGGTGCGCTGGGTAAAATTGCCCGCGATACAGGGATTTTTCTGGCAGGTAATGCGTATGAGGTTGATCCAAATTTTAAGAGGCTTTATTTTCAAACCAGCTTCATCATTGATCCGGCAGGCGAGGTAATTTTGCGCTACCGGCGCCTAAACAGCATGTTTGCCCCCACGCCCCATGATGTGTGGGATAAATATCTGGATATTTACGGAATGGACGGTGTTTTTCCGGTGGCAAAAACTGCGATCGGAAATCTGGCGGCAATTGCATCGGAAGAAATTCTCTATCCCGAAATTGCGCGGGCACATGCCGTACGCGGCGCAGAAATATTTGTGCACTCCACCGGCGAGATGGGCTGCATGACAAACACACCAAAATCCATCACCCGGCAAGCGCGCGCCGTTGAAAATATGGCCTATGTGGTTTCTGCAAACGCGGGCGGTATAAATGGGCACGCCATGCCTGCAGACGCCACCAATGGCTGCTCGTCCATTGTAGATTACCGTGGGTTGGAGTTGGTAAAGTCAGGCTGGGGTCAAACCATGACCGCCACTGCAGAAATTGACTTGAACGCGCTGCGCCGCCACCGCCGCAGGCCGGGTATGGGCAATCTTTTGGCGCGCCAGCGCTTTGAATTGTTTGCCGAAACCTATGCCGCCCACGGCAGCCAAACAGCAAATGCGCTAATAGCAAAAGACGGCAACACCATAGTGCCAGACCGCGCGCATTTTGTTGATGCCCAAAAAGCAGCCATCGAAGGTTTGGTGAAAAAAGGCATAATCTGACCACAAGCTGGTTAACATCCCGACGCTCATTTGCGCTTCAGGCAATTGACGATCACATTTTTGAGAGATTACTGTGTATACCATACTCATGACCGGGGAAAAACCATGCTCAAACCTTTCACGCTTTTGGCAGGCCTTCTGCTGACACTCTTGGTGTCTTTAACCGCAGGCGCGTATGCTGCCGATACCATCCACCACCGGATGACCATCGAACTAAAGCCTCTTAGCCACCATATCGCGGCAACCGATACCATTACCATTCCTGCGGCGCTGGCGAAAAACGGCATGATTTTACAAATCAACAGCGATTTGACCGTTGTGCTTAAAAGCGGAAATGTAACGCTTAAGAAAATTGAAGAAAGCAAAGATGCCGCCGATATAGGCATCGACCGCGACAATGACGGCGGCGATACCATTGTCCGCGTTGACCGGTACAGGGTAGCTGGCCTGGTTCCGGGCAAAGATAGTGTTTTCACCCTGTCGCTTGAAGGCACAATCAATAATCCCGTACTGCAATTGAACGAAGAATATGCGCGCGGCTTTTCACAGTCACCCGGATTAATCGAAGAACGCGGCGCGTATTTGGCAGGGGCCACTTACTGGGTACCCACCGTTAAAGATACGCTGATCACTTACGATATTACTGTTGGCATGCCTGCTGATTGGCGCAGTGTAAGCCAGGGTGCACGCACGGGTTACAGCACTGCTGAACGCCACACAGATACATGGTCGGCCACCACGCCAACAGAAGAAATTTACCTGATCGCCGCAAAATTTGCGGAATATGAATTGCCGGTTGGTAACGTAAAAGCCATGGCTTTCCTGCGCACACCTGATGATGCGCTTGCCAATAAATACCTGGAAGTAACCGCCCAGTATATGGAGATGTACCGCGGTATTTTGGGGCCCTACCCCTATACAAAATTTGCGTTGGTTGAAAACTTTTGGGAGACCGGATACGGCATGCCCTCGTTCACTCTGCTTGGGTCACAGATTATCCGGTTCCCGTTCATTCTGCATTCCAGCTATCCGCATGAATTGCTGCATAACTGGTGGGGTAACGGTGTTTTCATAGATTTTGAAACCGGCAACTGGGCCGAAGGCCTAACGGCCTATATGGCCGACCATCTGGTTGCCGAACAGCGCGGCCAGGGGGCAGCCTACAGGCGCTCAACCTTGCAGCGCTACAGCGACTATGTAACCGACGCCACAGATTTCCCGCTGCGCGAGTTCAAAAGCCGTAACAATGCAGTAACCGAAGCCGTTGGTTACGGTAAAACCGGCATGATGTGGAATATGCTGCGCGTACTGGTGGGTGATGAAAACTTCCTGCGCAGTTTTCAGCGCTTTTACCGCGCTCATAAATTTGAGGTTGGCACCTTTGATGATATCCGGGCGGCATTCGAAGAAACCACAGGGCAAGACCTCAAGGTATTTTTCGATCAGTGGGTAGACGACACAGGCGCCCCTGAAATGCAAATCGCCTCTGCAACTCAGCAAGGCGACATCCTGAAACTGGGGTTGAAGCAAAACCAGAAGCACAGCGCTTTTGATACCATGGTGCCAGTGGCCGTCTACACCACCGACACAGTGGAAAAGCAATTGCTGCATATGATTGCCCGCGAGCAAATTTTTGATATTGCCGTGAAAGGCGCTGTCGTGCGTGTTGAAGTAGACCCGGAATTTGATATGTTCCGCCGCCTGCACTGGGCTGAAATTCCGCCGGCACTTGGATCAGCCTTTGGCGCTGATAAAGTAACCATGGTTTTGCCGACAAGTGGGTCTGACGCTTCGCAGGCACGTTATGTCAAGCTGGCGTCTATCTGGGCAAACGGTGATAAAATTACCGTTGTAAAAGACAGCGATATTACAGAATTACCGCGTGAAGGCGGTGTTTGGGTACTGGGTATGGACAACCGCTTTTACGGTGCAATAACCAGCGCGCTTGAAAGCTATGATGCCAGCATTGATGGTACCACCGCTGTGTTCGGTGAAAACAGCCTGTCGCTGGCTGATAATTCAACCATCATTGCGGTTAGAAACCCCGGCAACCCGGAAAGCATTGTTGTTGGCATTACCGCGCACAGCGACACTGCGGTGGCGGGCCTTGCGCGCAAGCTGCCACACTACGGCAAATACAGCTATCTGGCTTTCACAGGGGATGCGCCTGACAACAGCGCCAAAGGCGAATGGCCTGCGGTTGGATCGCCATTGGTACAGGTTCTTCAACCCGGTGTAAAAACCACGGCCAAACTAAAACCACGCCCGGCCCTTGCTACCCTTGCCCCGGTGTTTGACGGCAAGCGCATGATGGGCCATGTGAAACATTTGGCGTCCGCTGAACTGGAAGGGCGCGGCGTTGGTACTGCCGGGCTGGATAAAGCCGCAAATTATATTGCTGGAAAATTTGAAGAATACGGCCTGAAACCGGCTGGTGACAAACGCAGCAACGGTGAAGCCCGCTGGTTCCAGTCACTGGCAGTGAACGGCCCTGACGACAGCCCTGTTTTGGTGAAAAACATTGTTGGTGTTATCCCCGGCAGCAACCCTAAAATAGCGGGAGAATCTGTAATTATTTCAGCACACTATGACCATCTGGGTGCCGGGTGGCCGGGTGTGCGGGCGGCCTTCAAGGGCCAAACACATCCGGGCGCAGACGATAATGCATCTGGCGTTGCGGTGTTGCTTGAAATGGCAAAATCACTGGCAAAATCAGCGCCTGAACGCAGTATTATACTGGTTGCCACAACAGCGGAAGAATCTGGTTTGCTGGGTGCGCGTCATTATGTAAATGCAATGAAGGATTATCCGGTTTCAAAAGCAATGGCCAATATCAACCTTGATACAGTAGGCCGTGCTGCAGACAAGCTGTTGGTATTTGGCGGCAGTTCAGCAACCGAATGGCGCTTTATTTTCATGGGCACCACAGCCACAACCGGCATTAAATCGGAACTGGTAATGCAATCTGTTAATGCAAGTGACCACACGGCTTTTTCTGAAGCAGGTTTGCCAGCTATTCATCTGTTTGGCAGTGCCCACGGTGATTACCACCGGCCCAGCGACAGCGCTGATAAAATAGATGTGGCGAGCTTGATGAAAGTGGCCACAATTACCAAAGAGATAGCAACCTACCTGGCATCCCGGCCAGAGCCGTTAACCTCTACACTTAAACCGGCTGACCCAAACGCGCCGAAGGTTTTGCCGCCTGCACGCAGGGGCGGCGGCAGGCGTGTTAGTACCGGTACCATGCCTGATTTCACCTTTAGCGGCGGCGGTGTAAAAGTAGATGCCGTTACAGAAAACAGCCCCGGTGCCAAAGCAGGGTTGATGAAAGGCGATATCATCACCGCGTTTGGCGGCAAAGCGGTTAAAGATCTGCGCGAATATTCAGCGGCCTTGGGCAATTACAAGCCCGGTGACAGCGTTGAAGTTATTGTAAAACGGGACGGCAAAAGCCTTACTCTGACAATGGTTCTGGCTGAAAGGTAAAAGCCTGAATGCAGGCCTATATGTTTGACTCAAAAGTCTCTATCGAAGCTTTTGAGTAATCCGTGATTGGGACGGAGGAGCAGGCTGGCGACGTACTTTCTAATCAGACCTTTACAAAAAGACAGGCCCGCATTCCGGAAAGGAATGCGGGCTGCTTTTTATCACAAACTAAAATCAAGGGACGGATCAACGTGACCTTGCGATTTACATTTCAATCACTTTAATCCCGCGATCGAGGCCTGCAAATAAACTTTGCAAAGCCTCAGGCGCAGATTCAAGTCCGTGATAAACACACTCGGTAGGCACAAGATCACCGCTTTTATACCAAGACAGCAATTCGGCCTCTGCCGCTTCAAACTGTTCGAAATAATCCCATACAAAAAAGCCTTCCATTCGGGCGCGTTTGTAGATGAGATTATAATAATGCCGAGGGCCAGGCAGGGGCGGTTCGTGATATTCTGTGGAAATAAGACCGCAAATAACAGCCCGCCCGCGCAGGGCAAAATGCTTCAGCGCCATATCCAGCGTATCACCACCAACATTATCGAAATACACGTCAATCCCGTTTGGGCAATATTCCGCAAATTTCGCGTCAATATCGTCGGCTTTATAATCAATGGCCGCATCAACGCCGATCACGCCCAAAAGCCAGGCGCACTTTTCAGGGCCGCCTGCAATACCCACAACGCGGCAGCCTTTAATCCGGGCGATTTGCGCAACAATAGAGCCAACACCGCCAGCAGCGGCAGATACAACAACTGTATCACCTGCTTTTGGTTTGCCCACATCCAGAAAACCAAAATACGCTGCAAAAGCAGAGGCGCCGAGCGTGCCCAAATGTAAATGCAAAGGTTCCTGCGGCGCGTAAACACGCTGTAATGTTTTCACCAAACTGCCTGACTGATCCCCGTCCTGAACGGAATAATCCTGCCAGCCTGTTGAACAGGCAACCACATCCCCTTCTTTGTAATCAGGGTGGCGAGACTTAACAATATGCCCAACGCCCCGGCCGCGCATCAGTTCGCCAATTTTAAGCGGCGGATGAAAACGGCTGGCACTGCCCATCAGATAAGCGCGCTGCGCAGGGGATGTGCCCAATGCTTCTGTTTTAACCAGAAACTGCCCTTCGTTCAGAGTGGGGACATCACCGTCAACCAGATCAAACAGATCTATTGAAACCGCTTCATCCTGCTTGATATGACGTGCGAGCCGTAATTGCCTGTTGCCTGCCACGGTTGTCTCCTTACCCTCAAGTGTTCGGGCTGTCTTAAAACAAGTAAGAACTGCCTTCCGGTGCAGAATCGATAATTTCATTGCCGGTTTCAATACCCAGCGCCCAGCGGCCCATGGGCATCATGCCAATTTCCCACTGCTGGCTTTGGTGCGCTGTTAGCGCCTGCATGTCGCGGGCAAACCGCTGTACGGGGTTGGTATCGCTAAGACCGCCGGCGCCCATCATTCTGATCAGGCGGGTTACAGCGTCATTGCATAGCTTGCCAATAAATACACAGTCCCGCTTCAGGCGAACCAATTCGTCTTTTGTAACACGGCCACCGGATGCGCCCCGGTTGTGGAGGGTTTCAAAAACCCGGTTATGGAGCAATTTGGCCGCTGCTATTTCTGCGGAAGATTCGGCTATGCGGGTTTGAACAGGGATTTGATCTGCCACTTTTTCACCGAACATATTGCCAAACCGCTTTTTGGTAATTTCCAAATAGGCATCCATCGCGCCGATCGCTGTACCAACAATAGGACCAAGCGGTACAGAGAAAAAAAACTCGGCCATATAAGTATGATAAATATAGCTTTCGTGGGCTTTCGCACCTTTCGATGTACCCGCGTCAAACGTACTGATCGCCGTTGACCGGTGTTCCGGCACAAACACATCTTCCACTTTAATGTTCATTGATCCGCTACCGCGCAGGCCTTGCACATACCAGTTATCAACAAAGCCAAACTCGCCTTCCGGAATGGCGAACAGGGTCATTTCATATTCGTCGCGGGTGGCTGTTTCAGCCTGCGTGCCCACAATGGCCCATTCTGAATGGGACAGGCCGCTGGCAAAAGACCATTCACCGGAAAGACGGTAGCCGCCTTCTACCCGCTTCACCTCAACATTGCGGCCTCCGGCAAAAGCTGTTGCAATTAACACATCGGGATCGGCGAAAATTTCTTCCTGAACCTGCATGCCCAGGCGGGCAGCCATCCAAGTATGCGACCCTACAACACACTGTATCCACGCAGTGGAAACACAGCCCTGTGCAAGTTCTGTGGCAATGGCAGCATGGGCGCCCCAATCCATTTCATACCCGCCAAATTTTTTGGGCTGGTAATATTTCAGCAAACCAAGGCGGTGCAGGTCGGCCATTGTTTCGTCTGGCAACTGGCGAAGCTCTTCGGTTTTTGCAGCGCGTTCACGCAGCACCGGCACCAGGCTTTTTGCCCGGTCAACGAGTTCTTCCAATGAAACATCAGTCATTATGTTCTCCAGTTTGCAGCCAGACCATACGGCCCGGCGGCCACCCCAAGGACGGCCAATTCAGCAGCCGAACAAAGCGGCCTTTTGGGGAGGCGGTTCAGCTTGTTAATACCCCTGTATGCTAATCCAGCGCACCTGCAGCGTCTCAACCGAAGACATAGGCTGTCCATGCAATGGTCATTACTGCCGTGCAGTCGTTTTTTGCACAGGTTTGGTTGTAGATTAAACATGAACAGCGAAGGGGTACCCTATGTCTGACAGTGATTTCGACACGCGCGAATTTCGCAAAAGCCTGGGCCAGTTTGCCACTGGTGTCACTATCATCACAACCAATAATAAAAACGGTGATCCGGTGGGCGTGACGGCCAGCAGCTTCAATACGGTATCAATGAACCCGCCGCTGATATTATGGTCGTTGGCAAAAAATGCCTACAGCCTTGATGCCTTTCAGGATGCCAGCCATTTGAATGTGCATGTGCTGGGTATTGAACAGGAA